>Ga0073928_10006246_pt1 | contig 16103 bp, 15 predicted proteins | sample PaiPotPPA55metaG_FD_76969 | JGI IMG/M metagenome (GOLD analysis project Ga0073928, IMG submission 76969) | Iron sulfur acid spring bacterial and archeal communities from Banff, Canada, to study Microbial Dark Matter (Phase II) - Paint Pots PPA... ... | reverse complement strand
CACCGGCCGGGGAACCAGGGCGCCAAGTCAGCGTTACCAACGGTTCCACTTTCTGGCTCGCCGATGAATATACTTGATCCACAGGGTCCGATCGGGGTCGCCAACAAAACCATCCTGATCGATTCCATTGCGATCATGCTGGTGATCGTCCTGCCGACGATCGCCGCCATTTTTGCCTTCGCATTCTGGTATCGCCGGTCCAATCACCGCGCTGTCTATCGTCCCGATTGGGCCCATTCCGGCCGCATCGAGCTCGTGGTCTGGTCGATCCCGACGCTCACCGTCATCCTGCTCGGCGGCGTCGCATGGATCGGCGCGCACGAGCTCGATCCGGCCGCGCCCGTCGCGGGCACCGGAAGCCCGGTCAGGATCCAGGTCGTCTCGCTCGACTGGAAATGGCTGTTCATTTACCCGGATCAGAGGATAGCCACCGTCAATACGCTGACCGTCCCGATCGGTGCGCCGCTGAAATTCGAGCTGACATCGGCAAGCGTGATGAACGTCTTCTTCGTCCCGCAGCTCGGCAGCATGATCTACACCATGAACGGCATGGTCACACGGCTCCACCTTCGTGCCGATCAGGAAGGAAATTATCAGGGATTGTCGGCACATTTCAGCGGCGACGGCTTTCCCGACATGCTGTTCGACGTCCATGTCATGCCGACGCTCGCGTTCGACAACTGGGTCGCGAGCACGGCGCGCAGCGACCAGATGCTGAATGCGGACAGCTACAATGCGCTCGCGCAACAGTCGATCGAGACGACCAAGACGAGCTATCGGCTCGCCGACCCCGAATTGTTCGGCAAGATCGTATCCCAGAAAATCCCACCGGGTCCGGGGCCGCAACTGACCACGAACCTGGCGAGGCCCGGCAGCGGAGCGCGCAATGTTAGGTAAGCTGAGCTGGGCCGCGATCCCGATTGATCAGCCGATCCCGCTCTTGACGGGAGCGGTTGTGCTGGTCGCGATCATGGCGGTTCTCGCCTGGGTCGTGATCGCAGGGCATCTGCCCTATCTCTGGCGCGAATGGATCACCAGCGTCGACCACAAGCGGATCGGCGTCATGTACACGCTGCTGGCGATGGTGATGCTGCTGCGCGGATTTTCCGACGCCATCATGATGCGGGCGCAGCAGGCGCTTGCCTATCATTCGCAGGGCTACCTGCCGCCCGAACATTTCAACCAGATATTTTCGGCGCACGGCACCATCATGATCTTCTTTGTTGCGATGACATTCGTGATCGGATTGATGAACCTTGTGGTGCCGCTGCAGCTTGGTGTTCGCGACGTGGCGTTCCCGACGCTCAACTCGGTCGGCTTCTGGCTCACCGCGACCGGCGCGCTGCTGATCAACATCTCGCTCGTCGTCGGCGAGTTTGCGCGCACCGGCTGGCTGCCTTATCCGCCGCTCTCGGAACTGACTTATTCGCCCGGCGTCGGTGTCGACTACTATCTGTGGTCGCTTCAGATCTCCGGCGTCGGGACCCTGGTCGCGGGCATCAACCTCGTCACCACCGTCCTGAAGTTGCGCACCAGAGGCATGAGCTATTTGCGCATGCCGATGTTCTGCTGGACCACGCTGGCGTCAAGTCTGCTGATCGTCGCGGCCTTCCCGATCCTGACCGCGACGCTCGCGATGCTGATTCTCGACCGCTATTTCGGCTTCCATTTCTTCACCAACGAGGCCGGCGGCAACATGATGATGTTCATGAACCTGATCTGGGCGTGGGGTCATCCGGAGGTCTATATCCTGGTGCTGCCCGCGTTCGGTATTTTCTCGGAAGTAGTAGCGACCTTTTCCGGCAAGCCGCTGTTCGGCTACCGCTCGATGGTGCTTGCCACGATGGCGATCTGCGTCATCTCGTTCATGGTGTGGCTGCATCACTTCTTCACCATGGGCGCGGGGCCCGACGTCAATGCCATCTTCGGTATCGCCAGCATGATCATCGCGGTCCCTACCGGAGTGAAGATCTACAACTGGCTGTTCACGATGTATGGCGGGCGGATTCGCTTCACCACGCCGATGATGTGGTCGATCGGATTCATGGTCACCTTCATCCTCGGCGGCCTGACCGGCGTCCTGGTCGCGGTGCCGCCGGCGGACTTCCTGCTGCACAACAGCCTGTTCCTGGTCGCGCATTTCCACAACGTGATCATCGGCGGCGTCCTGTTCGGGGCCTTTGCCGGCTACACCTACTGGTTCCCGAAGGCATTCGGCTTCCGCCTGCATGAGGGACTCGGCAAGGCCGCGTTCTGGTTCTGGGTGGTCGGATTTTATGTCGCCTTCATGCCGCTGTATGCGGTCGGCTTCCTCGGCATGACCCGGCGCATGCAGCATTACGACGTCGCGGAATGGCGTCCATGGCTGATGGTGGCGGCCGGCGGCGCCGTCCTGATTCTGATCGGGATCATCTTCCAGATCATGCAGCTGGTGGTCAGCATCCGCGATCGTGCGGAACTGCGCGACAGTACGGGCGACCCCTGGGACGGGCGCTCGCTGGAATGGGCCACCGCGTCGCCGGCGCCGGTGTTCAACTTCGCGATCATGCCCGACGTGAGCGGCCCAGATGCGTACTGGGCCATGAAGCAACACATCAAACAACAGAGCCTCGAGGGCCGCGAGCCGGACTACAGGGATGTCGAAATGCCGCGCAACTCGCCGACCGGCTTCGTGTGCGCGTTCTTCGCCACCATCATGGGCTTCGCGCTGATCTGGCACATCTGGTGGATGGTCGCCGCGGGCGGCGTCGGCGCCTTTGCGACCTTCGTCGCGTTCGCCTGGCGCGACCACGACGAATACGTCATCCCGGCGGCGGAAGTTGCGCGCATCGACCGCGCCAATCTGGAAGCGCGGCGCGCCGCGCTGAGCCTTGCGGGGAACGCGTGATGACCGATGCCACCTTGGCTTTCACTCAGGCCGACCCGCACAATCTGCGCGGGATGCAGGAAGCCGTCGTCGTACACGAGGGGCCGGCGCCGAAGCGGATCGTGACCGGCTACGGCTTCTGGATCTTCCTGCTCAGCGACATCGTGATGTTCTCGTGCTTCTTTGCGAGTTATGCGGTGCTGCTCGGGAAGACCGCCGGCGGCCCGAGCGGCGCGCAATTGTTCGACTTAAGGAGCGTCGCGGCCGAGACGGCATGCCTTTTGCTGTCGAGCTTCACCTGCGGACTTGCCAGCATCGCCGCCGATGTGCGCAGCGCGCGCTGGTACCAGGCGGCTATGGCGGCGACCTGCGTTCTTGGGCTGACATTTCTGGCGCTGGAAGGACGCGAATTTGCCAGTCTCGTTGCGCGCGGCGCGGGCCCGACGCGGAGCGCCTTCTTGTCCGCCTTCTTTGCACTGGTCGGCTGCCACGGCATGCACGTCTCGGCCGGCATCCTCTGGCTTCTCACCATGATGGCGCAGGTGTTCGCCAAGGGCTTTCGAGCCGATATCATGCGCCGCCTGCTTTGCTTTGCGCTGTTCTGGCATGCGCTCGACATCATATGGGTCGCGGTATTTTCGGTCGTCTATCTTCTTGGGAGCGCCGTATGAGCGACCAGATCCAGGACATGCACAGCCACGCCGATGTTGCACCCGGCGATGAGGAGGAAGTCCGCGTCGGCCCGCGGCTGCTCGGCTACGTCGTAGGCCTTGGTCTTGCGATTCTTCTGACCGCGACGTCGTTCTTTGTTGCCGGTACCGACCTCGTCTGGGAGCCGAGCATACCCGTCGCCATCGTCGTGCTGGCGATCGCGCAGATGGGCGTGCATCTGGTGTTCTTCCTTCACATCACGACGGGGGCGGACAACACTAACAATGTGCTGGCGCTCGGCTTCGGTCTGCTGATCGTGTTCCTGGTGATGGGCGGATCGCTGTGGATCATGTCCAATCTCAACCACAACATGATGCCGATGGATCAGATCATGCAGATGCAGCGCTAGGTGCACGCGCGGCACGTGAGCGCTTTCGTACCCGGCCAGTGACAAATCCAAGATTTGCGGCAACTCGGATTCAAAAAAATCAATACCGGTTGCAGGAATCCATCGCCGACTCAGATAATCCGGCGCGATGCTTGCGCTGGTGCATCAATTCTACGCCATGGGATCCGATTGTGCGGTCCACCTGTTCGGCGGAACCGCCAACGATGTCGAACGGTTTGCGGCCGCCGCCGAGGAGGAAATAAGAAGAATCGAGGCGCGCTATTCGCGCTACCGCAGCGACAGCGAACTTGCGCGAATCAACAAGGTCGCCGCCACCGGCGGCGCGATCGACATCGACGCGGAGACCGCGGGTTTGATCGCCTACGCCAAGGCCTGCTTTGCGAAAAGCGACGGCGTTTTTGACATTACCTCGGGGCGGCTTCGCGCGGTTTGGGACTTCTCGGTTGCGCGCTTGCCCGATCAGCGGTCGATCGACGCGGCATTGCCGTTCATTGGCCTCGGCAATCTGGTGCTCGCAAACCACCGGCTTCACTTTCGCCGATCCGGCATGGAACTGGATTTTGGCGGCCTGGGTAAGGAATATGCCGCCGATCGAGCCGCCGAGGTCTGCGCCGACCTTGGTGTGCGTCACGGCTTCATCGATCTGGGCGGCGATATCAGGGTTATTGGCCCGCAACCCGACGGCCTTCCCTGGAGAATCGGCATCCGCCATCCGCGCGACGCCGACCGGCTGGCCGCCGAGATCACGCTATTGAGCGGCGCGCTCGCCACCAGTGGGGACTATGAACGCTTCATCGAGGTCGATGGCCGGCGCTATTGCCATATCCTCGATCCCAGAACCGGATGGCCTGCCCAGGGACTTTCGTCAGTCACCGTGATCTCGGATCGCTGCCTGGTCGCAGGCACGCTGTCGACGGCGGCGATGTTGAAGGGAAGCGCCGGAGCCGCCTGGCTCCATGGCCTCGGCGTTCGTCACCTCGTGATCGACGAGGGCGGAAATTCTTGCGGCACCGAACCGCCGCTCACGCGGTCTTGTTGATCAACGTGCCCGGCGGCGCTGTGGGCGGCACGGTCGTGGGGTTGATCTGGTTCAGCGCCTGCAGGCTCGCCGTCAACGAATCGGCCGCTTGTGATCCCGACGATGTGGAACCATCGGCACGAAGCGATGCCATCAATTTCGACATCGTCGAGACGAAATCCTGCTTCGATACCTGGCCCGTGCCCGTGGGATCGAGCGAGGCGAAGATCGCGTCCGCGCCCTGCTTCTGGAACACGGCCGGGGGATTTTTGCTCTGGAAGGCCTGCGCGAATTGCGACTGGGTGATGCTGCCCGAGCCGCTGCTGTCGATCGAATCAAACAGGTTCGCCATCTTTTGCTGCGGCGGGGCGCCGGAGCTTGCGCCGGAGACGGCATGAAGCGCCGAAGAAGAAGCGATTCCGGAAACGTCCATGACTTGCCTTTAGAATACTTGCCTTCAGGATACTTGCCTTCGCGATACTTGCCTTCACGCCTTCCCGATCGGCTTCATCATTTCGAACCATCGATCACGAAGCTGTCAGGCAGACGTGGGAAACTGTCAGACAGACGTGAACAGTTTCCTAACCATGAATTTGCCACAAAGCCGTCCGGGCGCGATCTTGCCGAACCCTCCGCGAGAACACTGGCCGGCAACGGAAAATCGCCGTTTTCAGTTCCCACTGTTGCAGCGGCGCTATACCCGAGGGGCTAAAATTAAGGCTTCTTTTAGGTTTGATTAAGGCTCCATTAAGCACAGAAAATCGTTGTTCCCCAATGGGTTGGGTTCTCATCGAGTGTGGCCATTGGGTGACAGCATTTTAGTCGAAAGCTGTCTAAGTCCGCGCCATAGACGACGCGCTGAAAAACGGCCGCTCGGAAAATTCAAAAACACTCTGGAGAACAAACTAATGAAGAAGTTTCTACTCGGTACTGTGGCTCTCGTCGCTCTCGGCGCGACCGTGCCAGCACTCGCTGCCGATCTTCCCGCCCGCACCTACACCAAGGCCCCGGCTTACGTCGCTCCGATCTACAACTGGACCGGCTTCTACATCGGCGCCAACATCGGTGGCGCGTTCAGCAGCAACAACAGTTTCGGTGGGCTGACCACTGGCAACAACAGCAACGGCCGCTTCCTCGGCGGTTTGCAGGGTGGCTATGACTACCAGTTCGCCCCCAATTGGGTGCTCGGTGTCGAAGCCCAGTACAGCTGGCTTGCGAACAACAACGGCGGCATCGCCTTCCCCGGCAACTTCGTCTACACCAATAACCAGCGTGCGCTGGGTGCGGTGACCGGCCGCGTCGGCTACACCTGGGGTCCGGGCCTGCTCTACGTGAAGGGCGGCTATGCCTACTCGGACAACAGCGAGTCCGTGACGCTCGCCGGCATTCCGACCGCCGTCGCGTTCAGCGGCGACCATCGCAATGGCTACACGATTGGCGCCGGTCTGGAATACATGTTCACCCAGAGCTGGTCGGGCAAGATCGAGTACCAGTACTACAACTTCGGCAACGCCTCGTTCCTGGCTCCCGCCGCGCTGGCTCCGTTCGGCAACTTCCGCACCGACGACCATGTTGTGAAGGCTGGCATCAACTATCGCTTCAACTGGGGTGGCCCGGTCGTCGCGAGGTACTGATCCGCGTCTCATCAAAAAAGTCTGAAAAGGCCGGCCTCGTGCCGGCCTTTTTGCTTTGTCCCGCGCAAAAATCACGAAACTGGCTCAGAGCATTTTACCGTTCGCGGAGGCGCCGCCGCTGCCGCCTTGAGGAAATCCCGATTGTGTTCGGCGGGCGACCCGCCGATAGTGCGGCCAAGCCGATAACGGGCCAATTGCGAAGCCAAACGATGCATTCAAAAGCAGACGCTGCTCAGTCCTCGGTCGAGGCACTGCGTTACCCCTGGGAAAATCATCCCGGTCCGGATCAGGTCGTCGAGGTGATGCCCGGCGTGCTGTGGGTCCGGCTCAAGTTGCCGTTTCGTCTCAATCACGTGAATATCTACCTGCTCGCCGACGGCGACGGCTGGGCGATGGTGGATTCCGGGTTCGGCAACGAGGAGTCGATCGCGGCCTGGACCGCATTGTTCGAGGGGCCACTGGCGCATGTGACGATCACGCGGCTGATCGTGACCCATTCGCATCCGGATCACGTCGGCCTCGCGGGCTGGGTGGTCGAACGCTTCAACTGTTCGCTGCAGATGTCGCAGGTCGAATACCTGCAGTCGGTCTATCATCAGAATCGCGGCACCGAAGAACGCAAGACGGCCCAGCGCCTGTTCTTCCGCCGTCACGGCATGGACGAGAACCTGACGGACAAACTGCTCGGCCGCGGCCAGGATTACCTGAAGCGGGTTTCGGTCCTGCCGCCGTCCTATCGCCGCATCTCGCACGGCGACGAGATTTCGATCGGCACGAGGCGCTTCAAGGTCATTACCGGCGGCGGCCATGCGCTCGACCAGGTGATGCTCTATTGCGCTGCCGACAAACTGTTCCTGTCGGCCGACCAGGTGCTCAGCAAGATTTCACCCAATGTCAGCGTCTGGGCGGTCGAACCCGACCAGAACTCGCTGGGCGAATATCTGGCCTCGCTGGCAAGCCTCACCACCACTTTGCCTTACGACCTGCTTGTGCTGCCGGGCCACGGCGTCCCGTTCTACGGATTGAAGACGCGGATCAAGCAACTGGCCGATCACCACGAGGAACGTTGCGGGCTGATTGCGGACGCCTGCCGGGAAACCTCGAAGACCTCCAAGGAGCTGGTGCCGGTCGTGTTCCACAAGCACCTGCTCGACGCCCACCAGATGGGGTTTGCCGCCGGCGAACTGATCGCGCATGTCAACTACATGCTGGTCGAAGGCCGCCTCACGGCGCAGGAGATCGACGGCGTGCTGCAGTTCAGGACGACGTGATGCGCCGGGGGCGCGCCCTCGGCACTAGGTCTCGAAATTCAACAGCTTTGCCGCCGTACGGCCGAGAATGTCGGCCTTCTGGTCATCGCTGAGCGAGGCCGAGGCGAAGATGTGGTCCACCGGATTGAGCTGCCAGGGATAGGGATAGTCGCTGCCGAGCACGATCTGGCCGGCGCCGACCTGTGCCGCGAGATGGCGAATCGCTTCGGGTGAAAAGACAAGGGAGTCGAAATAGATCTGTTTGAGATATTCGGTCGGCGCCTTTTTCAGCTGGATGTCGGCGTTGCAGCCCTTGGGCCCGACCATGCAAGCGTGGTCGGAACGATCCGCATAGGACGGCAGGTAGCCGCCGCCATGGGCGGCAATCACTTTCAGCCCGGGGAAGCGATCGAGCGTACCTTGGAAGATGAGGTGGGAGAGCGCTATCGTCGTGTCCAGCGGGTTGCCGATGGCGTTGCCGAGCCAGCCATTGCCCGACAGCCGCTTGCTGAGCTCGGGCATGCCCTGCGGATGGATGAACAGGGGCACACCGAGCTCCTCCGCTTTGGCCCAAACGGGATGGAATTTCGGGTCGGAGAAATCAACGCCGTTCACCGAGCCGCCGATCGCGGCGCCCTTCAGGCCCTGCTTCTTGACCGCGGTTTCGAGTTCCTGCACGGCGAGATCGGGCGCCTGCAGGGTAAGCGAGGCAAAGGCGGCGAAACGATCCGGCTTTGAGGCGCAAAGCTCGGCGAGCTTCTCGTTCTGTATCTTGACGACCTGCGCGGCAAGATCGCGCTCGCGATGGTACCAAAACGGATTGATCGACAGCACTTCGAGGTCGACGGCCTGCGCGTCCATGGCGGCGAGCCGCTGGGTCAGATCGAGAAAGGTCTCGGGCGCGCCCCTGACCGGCCCGAGCTGGAGCTTGATGCCCTCCTCGCCAAGCAGCGCGCCGGCTTCGCGGAAATGGCAATGGGCGTGCACGTCGATGGTCTTGACCCGTTTGCCGTTGACCATCACCGGTAATTTCTGGCCCGCGGGCTGCTGGGCGTGCGCACCATGCAACAGGCCGCAGCCGCAAAAGACGATGCCGGTGGCGACGGCAGCGGTGCCGCCCTTCAGAAAATGACGGCGCGTGGTCATGACAATTTTCCTCCGTGGCTGTTGTTTGCCGGCGCGGTCTGCCACCGCCGCGCCGTGTTGGTTTATTGGAGGGTAGCGTAAGACATGCCACGGGCCGTCAGCAAGACGGCCAGGATCACAAAGCGCATCAATGCTTCAGGATTTTCGCAAGGAAGGCCTTGGCGCGTTCCGATTGCGGATCGTCGAAGAACTTTACTGCATCGGCGGTTTCGACGATCTCGCCGCCGTCCATGAAAAGGATCCGGTTTGCGACACTCCTGGCAAAGCCCATCTCATGGGTAACGCACACCATGGTCATGCCCTGCCGGGCCAGTCCGGTCATTACGTCAAGAACCTCGTTGACCATTTCCGGGTCGAGCGCGGAAGTGGGTTCATCAAACAGCATCACCTCGGGGTCCAGCGCCAGCGCGCGCGCGATCGCCACACGCTGTTGCTGTCCGCCGGACAATTGCGCGGGGTATTTGGTGACATGCCCTGACAGTCCGACGCGCGCCAGCAACGACCGCGCCTTCTCCTCGGCAACGGCTTTGGATCGCTTCAGCACCTTGGTTTGGGCGATCGTGACGTTGCTCAAGACCGTCAGGTGGGGAAACAGTTCGAAACTTTGAAACACCATGCCGATAGACCGGCGCAAGGCCGAAACTTCGGTAACGCCGGGCGCCAGCCGAAAGCCGCCAACCTTGATTTCGCCGGAGTCGATGGTCTCAAGCCCGTTCACCGTCTTGATCAAAGTGCTTTTTCCGGAACCCGAAGGCCCGCAAATCACCACCACTTCGCCGCGGGCAACGCTGGCGGAGCAACCCCTGAGAACCTGGAACGATCCATAAGACTTCGAAACATTGCTGATCTCGATCATCACCGGGCTCCGTAGGCGAGACGGCCCTGCAGCTGTTTGACGAGTTGGGAAGCGGCATAGCAGAACAGGAAGTAGATCACGCCGACGGTCAGATACATCTCGACCAGCCGGCCATCGCGCTGGGCGATCTTGGTCGCAGCCCCAAGCAGATCCGTTGCCGAGATGACGTAGACGAGCGAGGTGTCCTGGAACAGCACGATGGTCTGGGTCAGCAGGATCGGCAGGACGTTGCGGATCGCCTGCGGAAACAGGATATAGATGTAGGCATGGAACTTGGAGAGCCCGAGCGCTTCGCACGCCGAATACTGTCCGGGCGAGATCGAACGGAAGCCGGCGCGCACGATCTCGGCGTAATAGGCCGCCTCGAACAGCACGAAGGTCACGAAAATCGACAGCGACGCCCCGACCGCCACGGGGCGGCCGCTACGCGTCATCCATCCGATCGCCCAGGGAACGAGAAAGAAAACCCAGAAGATCACGAGGATCAGCGGAATCGACCGCATCAGGTTCACGTAAGCGGTGGCCAGCGTCGCGACGAGCCGGTTCCGCGACAGTCGCGCCACGGCAAGCAGGCTTCCGAAAACAATGCCGCCGGTGACTCCGACAACGGTGATCTGCACCGTGAACCAAAGGCCCCGCATCAGATAAGGCCATGAAGAGGCGATAGCGGAAAGATCGACCATCATGGCTGCGATTTCCCGCTGGCCAGGCTCGGCAACTGCGTGGCCCGCTCGATCCGATGCATGATCTGCCAGGCCGTGAGCGCAATCACGAGATAGACGATCGTCACCACGCCGAATGCTTCGAAGGTGCGGAACGTGTTCTCGTTGATCTCGCGGGCCGTCGCCGTCAGCTCGACCAGCCCGATCGTGAGCGCCACCGAGGTATTCTTGAAGATCGTCATGAACTCGTTGGTGAGCGTCGGCAGGATGATCCGAAACGCCTGCGGCAGCAGGATCAAACGGTACATGCCGCCCCGGGCAAAGCCGAGCGCGGACGCGGCCTGGATTTGCCCCTTCGGCAGCGCCTGGAGTCCGGCGCGAACCTGCTCGGCGATACGCGCGGCGGTGAACAGACCAAGGCAGATCAGCGCCGGAACGAAACTCCCCCACGGCGGATCCATCTGCTTGATCGCCATGCCGACGCGAACCGGCAGCAGCTCGGGCAGCACGAAGTACCAGAAGAACATCTGAACGAGCAGCGGAATATTGCGAAAGGTCTCGACATAGACCCGGCCGAGGCCGGGGAGGATGCCGTTCGGCAAGGTGCGCGCAACGCCGACCAACGTGCCGACGATGAGCGCGATGGTCCAGGCGCCGAGCGCAAGGCAGAGGGTCCAGCCGAAGCCGCTCGCAATCCAGTCGAGATATCGTCCTGCTCCATCCGGGGTCGGCTCGAACAGCAAGGACATCGCGACCCTCCCGCTAACACGCACCCGCTGGATGACCCGATCCCGCGCCGGCACGCGGAGCGGATGGTCGATCGGCGCTCGGCATGTTGTTGGTCACTGGCCGTTGGCCTTGTCGCTCGGGGCCTTGATCAATTCCCTGAGCTTCTCCGATTGCGGGAAATTCAGGTTGATGTTCTTGGGAGGAATCGAGGTCTCGAACCATTTGGTATAAAGCCGGTCGTACAGGCCCGATTTCATCGCTTCCTTCAGCGCGTCATCGACCAGCTGCTTGAACTCCGGATCGCCCTTCGACATCATGACGCCGTAGGGATCGCTCGGGAACGCGTCGGTCAGGAAGGCGAAATTATCCGGCGAGCCGGCGGTCGCCTTGAGGCCGGCGAGAAGAATATCGTCCTCCATGAAGGCCGAGGCACGGCCGGTCTCGACCAGCAGGAAGGATTCGGCGTGATCCTTGCCCTGCAGGATCTTCATCCCAAGGCCTTTTTCCGCATTGAGTTTGGCAACGAACTGCGAGGTGTTGGTGCCTTGCGTCACCGCAACGGTCTTGCCTTTCAGATCGTCGGTCGTCTTCAAGCCCGATGACTTCAGGGAAATCCATTTGAACTGCGGCGCATAAAAGATCACAGAGTAGGCGACTTCCTGCTGGCGAGCGATGGTATTGGCGGTCGAGCCGCATTCGATATCGACCGTGCCATTCTTGACGAGGGGAATCCGGTTCGACGAGTTGACCGCCTGATAGGTTACCTTGAGATCGGGCCGGCCGAGCCTGGCCTTAACTTTCGCAACGACGAGGTTGCACAGCTCGAGCGAAAAGCCGATCGGCTTCTGACCTTCACCCAGGTAGGAGAACGGCACCGAAGAGTCGCGGTTGCCGATCGTGATCGTGCCGGAATCCCTGATTTTCTGCAGCGTGGGACTGAGGCTTTGTGCGGGCGCGGCCGACGGCGCCAACCCAAGCACCAGACACAGGGTGGCGAGGCCAAAGGCGAGTTTCGTCATGGTGTACTTCCCCTCTTCCAGTATCCGCCGCTCGAACGATGCACTCGGCGGCAACCTCACCTGACCGACGCGACCGCCGCATCGACTGCATCGCCGAGGCGTTCGACGATCACATCCACTTGCCCCTTGTTCACGATGAACGGCGGAGCCAGCAGAACATGGTCTCCCCTGACGCCGTCGATCGTGCCCCCCATCGGGTAGACGATCAGGCCGCGCGCCATGGCTTCGCGCTTGATCCGCGCGTTCAGCTTCAACTCGGGAGCAAAGGGCTGTTTGGAGTCGCAATCGGAAACCAGCTCGACGCCGCGAAAAAGACCGCGGCCGCGGATGTCGCCGACGCGATGGTGGTTGGCAAATCGTTGCTCCAGCCGGCGCTGCAGGTAGTCGCCCATCGCGACGACATTGGCCAGCAACCCGTCGCGACGAATGACGTCCTGCACCGCGAGCCCGGCAGCGGCGGCCATCGGATGGCCCATATAGGTGTGGCCGTGCTGGAAGAAGCCGGACCCTTGCGAGAAGGCGTCGAAAATCTGCTTGCTGAGCAGGACGGCTCCAACGGGTTGATAGCCACCGCCCAGCCCCTTGGCGATCGCCATCAAATCCGGCGCAATGCCGTCCTGTTCGCAGGCATGCAGCGTCCCGGTGCGGCCCATGCCACACATCACTTCATCGAGAATGAGCAGCACGCCGTAGCGGTCGCAAATCGCGCGTATCCGCTTGAAGTAATCGGCAACCGGCGGCACCGCGCCCGATGTCGCGCCGACCACCGTCTCGGCCACGAAAGCGATCACCTGATCGGATCCGAGTTCGAGGATCTTGTCTTCGAGCGCCTGGGCGGCGCGCGCCGCATAGGCAGCGTCGCTCTCGCCGGAATCCTGCAACCGGTAGGCATAGCAGGGATCGACATGGTGGGTTTCGATCAACAGCGGACGGAACTGGGCGCGGCGCCATTCATTGCCGCCGGTTGCGAGCGCGCCCAGCGTATTGCCGTGATAGCTCTGGCGCCGCGCAATGATGTGCCGGCGCCGGGGCTCGCCCTTCTCCACGAAATACTGGCGCGCCATTTTCAGCGCCGCCTCGATCGCCTCCGATCCCCCGCTCACCAGGTAAACGTGATCGATTCCTTTGGGGGCGGTCTCGATCAGCCGGTCCGCCAGCTTCTCGGCAATCTCGGTCGTGAAAAACGCGGTATGGGCATAGGCGATCGTATCGAGCTGCTTGTGCATGGCTGCAAGTACGTCGGGGTGACCGTGACCAAGACAGGACACCGCCGCGCCGCCGGATGCATCGATGTAACGCGCGCCGTTGCGGTCGAACAGTTCGATGCCCCTGCCGCCCACGACGACGGGCATCTCGGCATTTGCGGCGCGGTGAAGGATATGGGTCATAACGATTTTTTGCTGCCCCTCGGCTTCAAGTGGGTATTCAAGGCCGCCAGGTGCTGGTCCGAATGGCGAAGCGAAGCGAGAGCGTCGTCGCCGCCGCGTCCGGCGATGACGGCGCCCAGAACTTCGGCAACGGCGAAGGCCGGCGACATGGCGTGGAAAAATGACGGGCTCTCGGTCGGGACGATGACGGCGTGTTGCGCAATCTGCGCAAGCGGCGCGACCTCGCTGTCCGTGATTGCGACGACGGCTACCCCCTGCTCCACGGCATATTCCGCCAGTTCTACCGTCAGGCGCGTGTACGGCATCACACTTGCGACGAGAAGAACATCCCGGCTCGTCGCCCTCGACAGGGCGTCCGCGCCGGTGGCGGCAATGCTGTCGATGTGGATCGAACGGTCGCCGACGAGCGTCAGGATATAGTGCAGATGCCATGCGACCGAGTGGCTCGAACGCAATCCAAGGCAGTAGATCCGGCGCGCCGACGCCAATGTCCTGGCGGCGGCCACCAGGCGTTCGAGACCGGCCGGCGTTGCGAGCTGATCAATCTGCTTGCCGATCGACGTCAGCATGTCGGCGGCCAGCGCCTTGTCGCCCTTGAGTTTCTGACTGACGACCTGGACGCCGGCCTTGCCGGCAAATCCGAGATCACCGTCACGCACGGCGGCAGCGTAAAGTTCGCGCACATCGTCGTAGCCGTCCATGCCGAGACGCTTTGCCAGCCGGGTCATGGTCGCTGGTTGAACGCCGGCCTGGCGGGCCTGCTCGCGCATCGACAGCAGCGCCACATCGCGCGGCCGGTCGAGCACATAGCGCGCACCGGCCTGCAACTGCGCGGGCATGTCGTCGAACGTCTTGATGATCTGTTCGGTGAGCGGGCCGAGATCCATGCCCTATCCTAGTCGCTTCTGCGGCGAATTTGCAACAAATGTTTCAATAGAGCACGATGCAATCCAATTGGATCGCTCCGCCTCAGCAAAAGCGCGCCGTGCGGCGGGTCAGGACGGCCCGAATTTTCGGTAAACACTAAAAATGGCGAGGATGTTTATGAGGACGTTTACCGATGTTCTGCTCCGATGATCAGCGACAGCGGATTTCGTGCGGCGCGCACCAAAACTTGATCCCGATCAACGCCCCGATTCCCGCTCGACATTAATCGTGGAAACGCTCTAAAAAGGCTGAAGCCGCTTCGGCCCAGGCTCCCGTTTCAGGTCCTTGATAATGGATTACAGTCAATTCTTCAGTGCCGCCCTCAATCGCCTGCATGACGAGCGGCGTTACCGGGTTTTCGCCGACCTCGAGCGTATCGCCGGCCGGTTCCCGCATGCGGTGTGGCATTCCCCGAACGGGCCGCGCAACGTCGTGATCTGGTGCTCCAACGATTATCTCGGCATGGGCCAGCACCCGAAAGTGGTTGGCGCCATGGTCGAGACCGCCACCAGGGTGGGCACCGGCGCCGGCGGCACCCGCAACATCGCGGGCACCCATCACCCGCTGGTGCAGCTCGAGCAGGAACTGGCCGACCTGCATGGCAAGGAAGCCGCGCTGCTGTTTACCTCGGGTTATGTCTCCAACCAGACCGGCATTGCGACCATCGCCAAGCTCATTCCGAACTGCCTGATCCTGTCGGATGAGCTCAACCACAATTCGATGATCGAAGGCATCCGTCAGTCCGGCTGCGAGCGCCAGGTATTCCACCACAACGACATGGCGCATCTCGAGGAATTGCTGCGCGCCGCGGGACCGGACCGGCCCAAGCTGATCGCCTGCGAGAGCCTGTATTCGATGGACGGCGATATCGCGCCGCTGGCGAAGATCTGCAACCTCGCCGAGCGCTACGGCGCCATGACCTATGTCGACGAAGTTCATGCCGTCGGCATGTATGGCCCGCGCGGCGGCGGCATCGCCGAGCGCGACGGTGTCATGCATCGCATCGATATTCTGGAAGGCACGCTCGCCAAGGCCTTCGGCTGCCTCGGCGGCTATATCGCCGGAACGTCCGAGGTGATCGACGCCGTGCGGTCCTACGCGCCCGGCTTTATCTTCACGACCGCGCTGCCGCCGGCGATCTGCTCGGCCGCGACCGCCGCGATCCGGCACCTCAAAACCTCGACCTGGGAACGCGAACGCCACCAGGATCGCGCCGCCCGCGTCAAGGCGATCCTGACCGCCGCGGGCTTGCCGGTGATGTCGAGCGACACCCACATCGTGCCGCTGTTCGTCGGCGACCCCGAAAAGTGCAAACGCGCCTGCGATATTCTGCTGGAAGAGCACGACATCTACATCCAGCCGATCAACTATCCGACGGTCGCCAAAGGCACCGAGCGCTTGCGGATCACGCCCTCGCCGTATCACGAGGACGGGCTGATCGATCAACTGGCCGAGGCCCTTTTGCAGGTCTGGGACCAGCTCGGCCTGCCGTTGAAGGAAAAGTCGCTGGCTGCGGAATAACGTTAACCCACCTATTGCCAGCCATTT
>Ga0073928_10006245_pt1 | contig 16104 bp, 17 predicted proteins | sample PaiPotPPA55metaG_FD_76969 | JGI IMG/M metagenome (GOLD analysis project Ga0073928, IMG submission 76969) | Iron sulfur acid spring bacterial and archeal communities from Banff, Canada, to study Microbial Dark Matter (Phase II) - Paint Pots PPA... ... | reverse complement strand
GCTCGGGCTATGACCTTCGCGCCCCGGTCGTGGCCATCGAGGCCAGGCTTGGCCACCAGCACGCGGATCTTGCTATCAGCCATCGCTAACCATTTAACCACAGAGGGCATGGAGGTTCACAGGGGCAAACCAGGAGGGGCCAGCGGGGGCAGGAGAAGCGCATTTTTACTCTGTGATCCCCAGTGTGCTCTGTGGTTGAGAGTTTTCCACAAGTTTCCCGAATTCAATGTTCAATCGGGACGGAATAAGTCGGTTGAACCGTTGTAAAAGCTGAATGTATCGCCACCTCGACAGTGATCACAGCGCCGCGAGCCAACCGAATGACCGGCACGATTGTCACCGCCGCGATGAAGCTTCATTCGCACCTAGGCGGGCTTGCTCGAAAGCGCCCACGAGGCGTGTTTGGCGCAAGAACTCCGCAAACGGGACTCAGAGTTGCCCGACAAGTAAGACTTCCTGCGATCCATGACGGCCAGGGAATCGATTTGGGTTATCGCATCGATCTGCTCGTCCAGGGCACGGTCATTGTCGAGATCAAATGTGTCGCGAGTATCAACCCAGTCCATCAGGCGCAACTACTCTCCTACATTCGCCGGAGCGGACGAAAACCATTCCGGTCAATCAATTTCCACGTCGACCACCTCCGCGACGGCATCAAACGCATGCTCGACGGCCAACGGTAGGAGAGACGAATCCAGGTTTCTACTCTGTGTTTCTCTGTGACCTCTGTGGTCAAAGCGTTTTGATGTCCAGACTCCGCCACATATACCAGCAAGCCACGCTGCGATACGGTTCCCAGGCTTTCGCAATCTTCTCCATATCTTTTGGCTTGGGCAGCTTGCGCTTCTTGTAGTGTTTGCGGATCGCCACCTGCACGCCATAGTCACCGGTGGGCAGGACATTGGGACGCCGCAGGGAAAACATCAGGAACATGTGCGCGGTCCACACGCCGATGCCTTTCACCTGCGTGAGGTGCTGGATGACCTCCTCATCCGGTAATTCGTCCAGCCGGGAAAAATCGAGCAGGCCAGCCGCCGTCTTTGCCGCAAGATCTTTTAGATAGGACGACTTCTGCTTGGAGAGCCCTACACTGCGCAGTTGCTCGTCGCTCAGCTTGAGAATTCCCTCAGGAGTGAGCGGGTCGCCCGCGAGCGCAACCAAGCGGTTGAAGATCGTTACGGCCGCCTTGCCATTCAGTTGCTGGTAAACGATCGCCTCGGCCAGACTGGCAAACTCCGGCACCCCAAACTCCATGCGGCACGGTCCCACGCGCTGAATGATGGCGCACAGGACCGGGTCGCACTTCTTGAGATGGTTCACCGCTTTGCTCATGCCTTATACATCTATCACAAAAAGCGAAGGCGAACAAACAACGAACATCCGTCTCGTCAGCGCATCCTACTGCGCTCTTTTAACCGCAATTCCGGTGACCTCAAACCTGCCTCCGCGCAGTAAGTTGGAGCTTCCTACAAATGCCCGCGCCGGATAGTCGCCATGGAAGTAGGTTTTGTATACGCCGTTGAACGTGTCATAGAGTTTCAAGTCGACGCAGAAAATCTGGATGGTAACGACGTCATCCATCGTCAACCCGGCGGATTCGACGGTCTGTTTGATTCCATCCATCACCATTCGAGCCTCGTCCTCGGCGCTCTCGGGCGGTTTGCCAGTCTTTGGGTCGAGGCCAATGTGCCCTGCGATATAGAGTGTGTTGCCCACGAGGACGCCGTCGCTGAAAGGCAGAGATTTCATATCAGCGGCTCGCGGCTTCACGATGAACTTCCGGTCTGCCGCGACTGACGCTAACGAAAAGATGAGAAACAACATTCCTACTACAATTCGCAATTTCATCATCGCTCCTCACGAATAGATTGAATACGGGACTCGAAGAGTAACACCATCAACGTTGGGCAGCCAACAACAGCCCCGCGATCCCGCCGCCCAACACCAACCACGCCGGGCTCACTTTCCACCTTAACAACACGGCGAGCGAGACGAGCGCGATTCCCCAGGCTTGCCATCCCCGCAACGCGTCAGCCGCCAGCCGGAACGTGACTCCCGCCATGAGGGCTGTGGCGCATGCGTTCACAGAATCAAGAAACGCTGCCATCCATGCGGATTCTCGCAGCCGGAACAGCACGGGAGCCAGAAGCGCGACGTAGAAAAATGACGGCAGGAAGATTGCCACTGTCGCCACCGCCGCTCCCGGTATGCCTGCCAAGATGTATCCGATAAATGTTGCCGTGGAGAGCACCGGCCCTGGCGTGAACTGGCCGATTGCCACCGCATCCAGCAATTGTTGCTGCGTCAGCCACGCATGCTGCCGCACCAATCCTTGCTCGAGGAAAGCCAGGAGCACGTAGCCGCCGCCGTACAGCAGGGCGCCGATTTTCAGGAAAAACAGGGCGATCTTGCCTAAAGATGGTCGAGCCACAACGGCTCCCGCCGCTAACCAAGCGACTGCTACGGCGGTGATCGATCCGAACCGGGATGCACAGGTTGCTGCAGTTGAGTTTCCAAGAAAGACTTTGTGCGGGAGCATCGGCAAAAGGAGTAGACCGCCAGGGGCGCGAAGCTTCGTCATGCGTCGCGCCAACATACCCAGCAGCCCGCCGCCGAAAAGAATTGCAATCGGATTCAGGCCAAACAAAAATGCTGCTAGCGATAACCCGCCTAGTAGAGCGAGTCCCACATCCTTCATCGCCGTTTTTCCTAAACGCCAGATCGCGATTGCAATCACGGCAATGACTGCGGCTTTAGTTCCTCCCAGGAGCGACACTGCCGGCGTCAAGGCACCGAACCTGATGTAGGCCCATGCAAATATTCCGGTAATCAGGGCCGCGGGAATGATGAAGCTCACCCCCGCCACGCAGAGCCCTGACCAGCCCGCGCGCACGAAGCCCACGTTGATTGCCATCTCTGTAGAACTAGGGCCGGGGATCAGATTGGCCGCGCCCAGCATGTCGAGAAACTGTTGCTGCGTCACCCACTGCCGCTTGCGAACGACTTCCGCTTCCATGAGGGCGATGTGCGCGGCGGGGCCTCCGAAGCTGATGACGCCCAGTTTCACGAAGAGCGCGGCAAGCTCGCGCAGGCAGGTAGCGAGAGATGCGGGTGGCGAATCGTGGGTTTCTTGTGGCTCATTCACGCCGAGCTTGTGGTTCCTTCCCGCGAGGCTGCGAGAGTCCAGAGGAGGCTGTTTCGACTCGATTCCGGTATCCCCGAGACCATCAAAAAGAGCAGGCACATCAGCATGGCGAAATCGGTGCGAGCGTCGCTCACCCTGAACCAGAATTCCTGTCCAGCGTGAGTCAACTCAGGAATTTTCGTGGTCACGACAGCCGCGCAGATGACGATGAAAAGGGGAATCGCTGCGGTCCGAGTCCACAAGCCAGCCAGGACCAGCAGTCCGCAAACGATTTCGAACGTTCCCCCGAAGTGCGCGGTGAAAGCCGGACGAGAAAAGTCGATCCGTGGGAAACGCTCCACGCCGGTGGTGCCCGCGAAGCTGGTAGAGCTCTCACGAAAAGTCATTCAGCTGACTCCGCTTGGGTCGCAAATCAGGCAGCCCTGTGCTCGCCTCGCCGGAAGTTCTCGATCAGATGTTCCGACGTGCGCAATGAGAACGCCAAAATGCTGATCGTGGTGGTCTTGTCGGTGCAGCTCAGAAAGACGCTGGCATCGCACACGTACAAGTTCGGCACATCGTGGGTCTGCCCAAAACGATTCGTCACAAAATTCTTTGGATCGTTTCCCATGCGGCATGTGCCGGTTTCATGCAGGCTCCAGCCGGGAATCTCGGGAGCTTCCCCCGAACCCTCGAGCACCCCGCCAGCCGCGCGCAACACCTCCGCGCAAACCTGCTTGGAGTGCTCCCACATCTTCAGCACGTTTTCGTCCCACTCGAAGTGCATGCGGGCCACAGGCATCCCGTACGGATCCTTTACCTCTGGATCGAGATCCACGAAGTTCGTGTCGGAGCGAAGAGAAGGCGCTTGGATACCAAAGCTCACCGGCGCGGGATAACGACGCTTGATTTCTCGCTTGAACGACGATCCGAATCCGTCGAGTTCATTGGCAAACCATGGGAACTCCGAACAACCGCCGTCCGGATAAATCGAATATCCGCGAATGAATTTTTCTTCGTGCGGATCTTTCAGATTCTGCCAGCGCGGCATCCATGCGATCGTGCTATCAGCCACGTGGTCCGGAAAGCTCGGCTGGCCCACCAATTGCGGAAGATATCCCCGTGCCGACTCGCCGTAGAGATGATCGCAAAGATTACGGCCTAACTGCCCGCTGGAATTCGCAATTCCATTGGGCCATTGCCGCGACTTCGAATTCAGCATGATGCGCGCCGATTCGAGGCACGACGCGGCCACGACCACCGCGCGCCCATAGACTTCGACTTCCTGCCTCGTCTTGCGGTCGATATAAGCCACACCAGTCGCGTGGCCGTTCTCGTCGACGAGGACGTTTTTCGCCAGAGCATTCGTGAGAAGTTCCAGATTCTTCGTCGCCTCCGCCTTCGGTAGCAGAAAATAAGGTGTCGAGAAAAATGCCCCTACGTCGCAGCCCGTCGTGCATTCTCCGCAGAAATGGCATGCGGGATGTCCTTCGTGCGGCTGCGTCAGCTGCGCGCAACGATCCGGCAAATAAGGGACACCGACTTTCTTGCACCCAGCCTCCAGAATGAAATCGAGGCAGCGGAAGTTGAACGGAGGCAAGTACGAGCCATCGGGATTGCTTGGCCGGTTCTGAACCGTGCTGGCCACGCCGATCATTTTCTCGACCCGGGTGTAGAACGGGCTGATCTCTTCATACGGGAGGGGCCAGTCCACGTCATAGCCGTCCAGCGAAGCGGCACGGAAGTCGATCTCGCCGAAGCGCGCGGAACTGCGGCCCCAGAAGTTTGTCTTACCGCCGACCGCGTTGCAGCGTGGCCACATCCATTTCGTCCCGGGCGCAACCGTAAAAGGAATCTCGTGGTCCCATGCGGCCTTGGTGTACTCGTTGTCCATGTAGCCGAAGGACTGGCTGAGGCGCTTGGGATCATCAAGCCCGCGAAACTTCATGTCCCATGGCATCCGGTGATAGCGGAAATCCTTCTCGGGATCGAGCCTGCGTCCGGCGTTGAGGGCGCAGACTTTCAGTCCTGCTTCACACAGCGTCTTGATCGCCATGCCCCCGCCGGCACCGGTTCCAATCACAATCACATCGTAGATTTGTTTGGCCATGGTTTCGTGAAGGTAGTCCCTGATCAGGAATGAGCCGACGAAAGATCCGCGTGTTCGGGATCGCCCGGATGCGGACACTTTGGCGATTCGGCGTAGAACTTCAGAGCTGGATTATCCAGCTCTTTGTATCCAATCTCGCTGGTATAAAAGCCAGCCACTGTGTACTTGCGCATCATGCGGAAGAAGTGTCGGCCCGCCTCCGCGCCGGGACGCGCCTTGTCTTTGAATCCCAGCGGTTCGAGCAGGGAAGTCTGCTGTTCCGGCGTCAGCTCTACGAATGGTTTCCCGTCGGTTTGCTCCGCATGCGCATTCAGCCACGCCAGGCCGGTGCGAAGTCCATACTTCACGTCTGGGTCGTTGGCCACCATGAAATCGATAAACTCCGCGACCCCCGCTTCTTTCGCGCCCGGCGTGCCGTCGCTGGGAATAATGATCTCAGTCAGCCGCTCCACCATGGGAAACTCTGCCGCCGTGAAGAATTGCGGGCGGTATTCCGCAGGCTTGATCTGCAAGGCCGCATTGCCGATATGGCCGCAGGCGAACGTCCATTTGCTGAAGCCGGGAAAATGAGCCGCCGCCGCTGCAGTTCCCAGAATGCGCAACACTTCCCGCCGCTGAATGCCTTGTCCCGCCATCAATCTCTCCGCAATTGTTTGTCATCCGAGCGAAGCGAGGAATCTGTCCCCGCTTACGAGAGGAACTTCACCGTCTGCTCTACCAAGTTTGCCGTCGGCTTGTAAGGATCGCCCGGCGCATCATATTCGATCGAGCAATATCCCTTGTACCCATGCTTCTTGAGAATAGCGAAAGTGCGTGCCAAGTCCACGTGAGAAGGTTTTCCCTGGTCATCGACCTCGCCATCCTTCACGTGACAGATGCCGTATGCATTCGCAAACATTGCGTCGATGGCGCGATAGGCGAAGTCCGCATCATGAGCCGCCACCGAGTTACCGAAATCCGGCAGGGCTCTCAGCCACGGGCTGTTCACCTTCTCAATCACTTGCACGATGAAGAACGGATCTTCGCTGACCGGATTGTCGTTCTCCAGATGGACGACCACATTTTTCCTTGCCGCATATTCCGCCACGCGTGCGAGCGTGTCCGCTGCTCGTCCCACATCTGGTTTTGAATCCTTCGCATCGTCAATATGCGTGCGAATGCTGGGCGAACCGAGAGCTGCTCCCACGTCCACCCATTGGTTGCTCGCCGTCACCGCTTTCTGGCGCTCGGCCGCGTCCATCGCATATTGGCTGTGCCCACCATCCACCGCGATGTCTACGACCGCTGAGTGAGCCTTTTCCACGGCCTCCCGAAACTGTTCCAGATACTTCGGATCAGTGGCGGGGAAGACCGGGCTCCATGGCTCGATCTTGTGCACATTGAACTTCTCCGCAACGTGGGCGGCGAAATCTTTGAGTTCCATCTGTTGGGATAGCGGGACGGTGCTCGGAGTCTTGCCGTCCCATCCCTTCCATCCCACGATGAACTCGCGAAACGGCTCCGCCGCCACCGCCACTCGCTCCCGCGGATCGGAAGGAAACTGGACGGACGGTGCAGATTTGGCCGCCGCGCGTGCAAGGTCGGGCAAAAGCCAGGCCCCCGCTGCCGCCCCGGCGCATTGCCCAAGAAATTGTCTTCGGCTCGTTGCCCTCATGCGCGCCAGTGTACCAGAGAAATATGGCCCAGCACTTCGTCGGAACACGCCGCTGCAGCCGGATCAGGAATCAATACAACAGCCAAACGAAGCTACAAGCGAAGTAACCCGTCGTTCCTTCCTCGCACGCCTAAGCGCAGGCGGGATTTCTGTCTCGGCAGCGCCACCGTTGCTCCACAGCGTTTCCGCGGGGCAGACGGAAACTTCGCCCGTACTCATTCCTTCGCATGTCGTCAGCGCCACTTCCTCAGTTGCTTCCATACCTGCACAAGCGTCTGCATCTGCCGCGGACTCGGGAGCCGGCTATAGATCAGCCGGCAATCGCGATACGCCTGATCATAGAAATCCCGCACTGCTCCTAAACTGAGATGCGCGAGGTTGTGTCGTAGCTCCTCCAGGTCCTTCTCGCTCAACACGTCCAGCTTCTCGCGATCAGGACGGCGCGCCATGGCAAACGATGCTAGCATATTCGCTATTTGTTCGCCCATCAGTGAGCTGCGTCGATTACCACAGTTTCGCCGAACAGTTACCTTTCACTAGGCCGCCGGACGCAATCGTGATAAGTGTAGCTTGGTCGTTTGAAAGGACAAATGGGGACAACTGGAAACTGGGTCGCCATTGTTTTCATGGCGACGATCTGCGGAATTTTCTTAGCGTCCAAAGTTCCGCTGCCCAACCACTCTGAAAGGACGAACTCCTCGCGGCTACGCTGGGTGGGATGTGTGCTGGCGGCGTTGGCAATCAGCATGTCGCTGGTATTCGGCGCGCGTGTGGTTCGGAATCCACTCGTCTTCATGTTTCTTCCCGCATTCGCCGGCGGAGTTCTTCTCTACTCATTCCCTCTCTCCAGGGTCAACAAGTCCACGAACCTGCGTTGGGGGCTTCAGTGGGCCTTCGGAGGTCTGGCGATCGCTATGATGCTTATATTTGGTACGCGAGCACTCCACAGTCCATTCATCTTCATAACCATTCCGGCGATCGCGGGTGCTGTAGTTAGTGCCCAGCCTTCCGCATCCAAGGTTCGCGTGTAGAAGAGCGCGCTTGTTCCCCCGCCACCTGCGCGCGATCGTCGCTCCCAGGTGACAGAGCGACTCAGTGACGACTCAACACACTGACGCGTTTCCGCGTTCGCCCTCAGCGTTTAGAGACGACATCCAGGTCGAGATTGAGTTCAAGGACGTTCACCCGTGGTTCGCCGAGCAGGCCAAGATCGCGTTGCTGAGTGTGCTTCTGCACGAGATCGCGAACTGTGGATTCGGGAATACCGCGCTCGCGGGCGATTCGCGGCAGTTGGAACTCCGCTGCCGCGGGAGAGATTTCGGGATCCAGGCCCGATGCGGACGTAGTGATCAGATCCACAGGAATCGGCTGGGCGGGATTTTCTTCATGCAGGCTCTTGGCATCGGCCTGAACACGGTCAATGAGTTTCTGGTTGGTAGGAGCGAAGTTTGTGCCTCCGGAGTTGGCGGCATCGTATCCGTTGCCAGCGTTAGAGGGCCGCGAGTGGAAGTACTTTGCAGAGGTGAAGGGCTGCCCAATGATGCGCGAGCCGATGGCTTCTCCGTTGCGGTAACGGATCTGCCCGTTGGCTTTGTCGTGAAACAGAGCTTGCGCCAAGCCAGTAATTACGAGCGGATAGACCAGTCCCAGCAGGATCGTCGTGGCGATGGTCATCAGGAACGCGGTGATCAGATTTTGCTTCATAAGAGTCCTTAGGCGAGTCCGGCTGCAGTGATCAGAACGTCGATGATCTTGATGCCCACAAACGGCGCAATGAGCCCACCGACTCCGTAGATCAAAAGATTGCGCCGCAACAGGGCCTCGGCATTCATGGCGCGATACTTCACGCCCCGCAGCGCCAGCGGGATGAGCGCAACGATAATGAGAGCGTTAAAGATCACTGCGGAGAGAACAGCCGACTCCGGGGTCTTGAGATGCATGATGTTCAGCGCATTCAGTACCGGGAACGTTCCAGCAAACATGGCGGGGATGATCGCGAAATACTTCGCGACGTCGTTTGCGATGGAGAACGTCGTGAGAGCGCCCCGTGTCATCAGCAACTGCTTTCCGATTTCGACGACCTCGATCAGTTTCGTGGGATTGGAGTCGAGGTCGACCATGTTCCCAGCTTCTTTCGCAGCTTGCGTGCCGGTGTTCATGGCAACGCCAACGTCGGCCTGGGCCAGGGCGGGCGCATCGTTGGTGCCATCGCCCGTCATCGCCACGAGTTTGCCACCGGCCTGTTCGCTGCGAATGAGCTTCAATTTATCTTCGGGTGTGGCTTGTGCAAGAAAGTCATCGACACCCGCTTCGCGCGCGATGGCAGCGGCGGTCAACGGATTGTCGCCGGTGATCATCACGGTTCGAATGCCCATGGCTCGCAACTGCGCGAAGCGATCGCGGATTCCGCCCTTGACGACATCCTTGAGATGAATCACGCCCATGGCACGGCGATTTTCAGAGACTACGAGGGGCGTGCCTCCGGAGGATGCGATCCGTTCAACGGCAAGCCGGACCTCTTGCGGCATGGTGGAGTTGTTCTCCTCGAGATAATGCGCGATGGAGTCGGCCGCGCCTTTACGAATCTGGCGACCATCCAGATTGACGCCCGACATGCGAGTCTGCGCCGTAAAAGGAATGAATTCCGCTTCGTGACGTGCGAAGTCGCGTCCCCGTAGTTGGTATTTTTCCTTCGCCAACACTACGATGGAGCGGCCTTCCGGAGTCTCGTCGGCGAGTGAAGAGAGCTGAGCGGCATCGGCCATGTCTGCCTCGGTCACGCCGGGAGCAGGCAGAAATTCGGTGGCCTGGCGGTTTCCGAAAGTAATCGTGCCAGTCTTGTCGAGCAGTAGCGTGTTCACGTCGCCGGCGGCCTCGACAGCGCGCCCAGACATCGCGAGAACGTTGTGCTGGACCAGGCGGTCCATGCCGGCGATGCCAATGGCCGATAACAAACCGCCAATCGTCGTCGGGATGAGACACACCAACAACGAGACCAGAACAAAAACGGTCTGTGGAGATCCGGAATAGATCGCAAACGGCTGCAGCGTGACGACAGCCAGCAGGAAGATGATGGTCAGTCCGGCGAGCAATATGTTGAGTGCGATTTCGTTGGGTGTCTTCTGACGTGAAGCGCCTTCCACCAGCGCAATCATGCGGTCGAGAAAAGTCTCGCCGGGGTTCGACGTGATCTTCACGTTGATGTGATCGCTGAGGACGCGCGTTCCCCCGGTAACTGCCGAGCGATCGCCGCCCGCTTCGCGAATCACAGGCGCGGACTCGCCGGTAATCGCGGACTCATCGACCGATGCGACGCCCTCGACGATCTCTCCGTCGCCAGGAATGAGCTCGCCGGCAGATACAGAAACCAGATCGCCGATCCGCAGCTTCGCGCTCGGGATTTCTTCCAGCTTTTTATCGGAGCCGATACGCTTGGCGATGGTTTCCGATCGCGCTCGACGCAGCGTTTCCGCCTGGGCTTTTCCCCGGCCTTCGGCCATGGCCTCGGCGAAGTTGGCGAACAATACCGTGAACCACAGCCACAAGGTAATCTGCAGGTTGAAGCGAAACGCTTCATGAGGATGGAGAATCAGGAGGATGGTCGTGATGACGCTGCCGATTTCGACCACGAACATAACGGGATTGCCCATCATGTTGCGCGGGTTCAGCTTGAGCAGCGAGCTCCAGGCCGCGCTGCGAACTAAATTCAAGTCCCAAATAGATTTGTGATGGCTTGCCATGGGCTCCCTAGAAAGTCTTTCCAACGTGCATCAGAAGATGTTCAAGAATCGGCCCCAAACTCAGGGCCGGAAAGAACGTCAAAGCGCCCAGAATCAGAATGACGCTGATCAGCAACAGAGTGAACAACGGCGTCGTGACTGGAAATGTGCCTAGCGACGGCGGCACATATTTCTTTTGCGCCAGGTTACCGGCAATGGCCAGCATCGGAATGATCATGAAAAAGCGGCCCACCAGCGTGGTGATTCCCGTGGCCGTGTCGTACCAGATTGTGTTGACCGTGAGTCCTCCGAAGGCGGAGCCGTTGTTTCCGGCCGACGAGGTGAAGGCGTAGAGAATCTGGCTGAGTCCGTGCGGGCCCGGATTCGAAATACCAGCCGTCCCGAAACCCTTAATTACCGAGATTCCAGTGAGCGTAAGAATGATGAGCGGGAACACTAGCGAGACCAGCATCGCCATTTTGACGTCGAAGGCTTCAATCTTTTTGCCTAAGTATTCCGGCGTACGCCCGACCATAAGTCCGGCGATGAATACCGCCAGGACGACATAGATCAGAATCCCGTACATTCCCGAACCCACGCCGCCAAAGATAACCTCGCTCAACATGATGTTCACCATGGGCACCATGCCGCCCAGTGGCGTGAAGGAATCATGCCAGCCGTTGATTGCGCCGCAACTTGCGTCGGTTGTTACGGTCGCAAAGAGCGCGGAGTTGGCGATGCCGAAGCGAACCTCCTTGCCCTCCATGTTGCCGCCCGGCTGCGCGTTGGTAGAGTGCTGCGCGATGGTAGAGGGATAAAGCGGATTGCCCTGGGCCTCCGCCCAGTAAGCAACGGTAACGCCAGTGAGAAAGAGGATTGCCATCGCCGACCAGACCGCCCATCCGTGAGCGGGGGAGCCCGTCATGCGGCCGAGTGTGTAGGTGAGACCGGCGCCGATGGCGAAGATGGCAAACATTTCGATCAGATTCGTCAGCGGCGTGGGATTCTCAAACGGATGTGAGCTGTTGGCGTTAAAGAATCCACCACCATTCGTGCCCCATTCCTTGATGATCTCCTGCGAAGCCACCGGCCCCTGCGCGATGGTCTGCGTGCTGACCGTGTCCATCACCGCTTTGCCGCTCGCATCCACGATCGGTTTTCCGTCGGTTCCGACTCGCTGCACTTGTTGCGGCTCGACCAACTTCACCGTGTCGTACGGCTTCAGGTTCTGCACCACTCCCTGCGAAACCAGGATCAACGCGCCCACTATGCAAAATGGCAGCAGCACCCACAGGCAGCAGCGCACAAAATCGACCCAGAAGTTTCCCAAGGTATTCATCTGACGGCGGGCAATACCGCGGATGAAGGCGATTCCCAGCACAATACCCGTCGCTGCTGAAGCGAAGTTGTGAAATGCGAGCCCAGCCATTTGCGTGAAATAGCTCATGGTTGTCTCGCCCGAGTATGCCTGCCAGTTGGTGTTGGTAGTGAACGACGCGGCGGTGTTGAAGGCAAGATGCTCGGGCGCGACGGCGCCGAGATGCTGCGGATTAAAAGGCAGTACGCCCTGGATCCGCTGGATCAGATAAAGAGCAAGCATCGAGACCGCGCTGAACAGCAGCATCGCGGTACCGTACTCGGTCCAGCGCATTTCGTGGGTTTCGTCGACACCTGTTACGCGATAGAGCATGCGCTCGATGGGCCGCAGCACGGGGTCAAGGAACGTGTGCTCTCGGGCGAACACGCGTGTCATGAAGACGCCCAGTGGTTTGGTAACCGCAAAAATCAGTCCCAGAAAAACGAATATCTGAAGCCAGCCATTGATGGTCATTTCAAAATTTCTCCGGCCGCAACAGCGCGTAGAACAGGTACACCATAACCAGCGCACTGATGAGAAGCAAGACGAGAGACTGTATATCCACGAAATCCTCCTACTTCATGCGATCGCAGAACCGCACGTAAGCAATCGAAGCGGCGAAAAATGCGATGGTGACTGCGATCCAAAGAACATCCTGCATAGATATCTCCTCGGCCCAACTACTGTTCTCCTGCCCAGCGTCAGATGGCCATTCGCTCATCAGTTTCTGCCGGTAGTTTGCGGTTTCTATTCTCGGGGTCCATCACGACGAGTTCTCCTCGCGTTCCCGCGGAATGAAACTTCGCCCCGTGGAACCTTTCAAAGCGGTGCGTCGAATGTACCCATTCCCCCCACGAGAGCTACCAATACGCACAGAAGGAACGTTACCGAGCCCATACCAGCACCGCCATTACGACTCTCATAGCGTCACCTGCACACTTCTTGTTGAGCCGCCCTGACCCCCAATTTGACAATCCCGCGCGTAAGAACGGCGTCAATAGTTCATAAAGAATTCGTAAAGGGTTATGTTCGAATCGCTTCGGAGGGAGCAATCGTGATCCCTACTCCGACTCTAATTTCAGTTGTCATTGGACTTTGCGGGCCTCAGTAGGCAAAGCCGCCGTTGGCGCGCAGCACTTGGGAGTTGATCCATCCGCCGTCGGGCCCTGCGAGGAACGAGACTACGTTCGCAATGTCCTCCGGCTGCCCCATCCTCTCCAGTGGCGACATTTTCGTGAATTCAGCGATCTGATTTTCAGTTTTACCGTTAAGGAACAGTTCGGTTGCGATCGGTCCAGGTGCGACCGCGTTTACGCTCACCTTGCGGCCCCGCAATTCGTTCGCGAGCACGTGCACCAGGCCCTCCACACCGGCTTTGGACGCGATGTATGGTCCGTACGACGGAAAGGATTTCGCCAGGACACTGCTGGAGAAAGCAATGATCCTGCCTCCAGTCGAGATATGCCGGGCGGCCTGCGTGAACACCAGGAAGGTACCGCGAAGATTCGTTGCGATGACTTTGTCGAACGCCTCGACATCGCCTTTGCCGATCGGCGATAGAGGCATGATCCCCGAGTTATTGACAACCACGTCCACGGAACCGAACCCTTTAAGGGTCTCGGCAAAGAGTTGCTCCACGTCAGCCGGATTCCCGACATCGGCCTTGATCGCGACCGCCTCTCCCCCGTTCTTCTTGATCTCTGCCACCGCTTCCTCTGCCTCCGCGGCGTTGCTGACATAGTTGACTACGACTGCGAACCCATCTTTCGCCAGCCGCCTCGCGACGGCTCTGCCGATACCACGGGACGCTCCCGTTACAATGGCTGACTTCTTCATAACCTTTCTCCTTATTTCTCTCGAATGAAGTGCATATTTCCTTCTTCTCTTCACGATCTGCTACCGTGAACCGAACGCCTCACGATTACACCAACGCAGTACCCGGCCTGGACCAGAACGGTTCCGCCATCCACCACGACCGTCTGACCGGTGTTGAATCCTTCCTGCATCAAGAACAGACAGGCTTGCGCGACGTCATGAGCTTCTCCGACTCGGCCTACAGGCAGACTTTTCCCAACGCTTTCGTACAGCTGCTCCCGCTGGTCTGCATTCATGTTTTGCCAGAGGTTTGTGCGTAGCTCGCCAGGAGATACCGCGTTGACACGAATCGGAGCTAACTCAATGGCCAGGGCGCGCGCGTAAGTGCTTCGATTGTTCCGCAGACGCTTGCTACAACTGCCCACCCTTCTGCGGCCGCTGTCCGGCAACCCCGGTTGTGAGGACACTGGACCCGCCCTTAATCTACGGGTGCCCGTATTTAACTGCGGCGAGCGCAGCCCGATAGCGCAACTCAAACGCATGCCTGGCGTGCTTGAGATCAGTAGTGGCAAGATCGTGCACTCGCAAGCTATCGCCAGTGGTGAATACCCTTGGTGGCTCGTCGGGAATTGCGATGCATTGAATTTCCCACTTCTCTTTCTGTGATGTGCTATTTTGCTGCCCCTCAGAGGATACGAGTGCATTTGATTTGCCAACTGCACGCGTTTTTTGTGCTCGCTCGCAAGGGCGTGCATGAACGCGATAAGTTGCGACTTCCCTAAGAATGTCGTGCGCAAACCTGGAGTTCGTGCACTGTCGGTGTCAGGGGTCGGTGTCGGGACATCGACCGATGTGTCGGGAGGCCCGCAGCCTACTGACTGATTTCTCGGGGATGCCGGTAGCGGCGGCTCATTGTGGGTTGGATCGACTCGGCCCGGGCCTCGGACTGCAGCAATTCGTGCAGCGCCTGGAAGCCGTTCATCGCTTCTGACCTAAATGGGAGCGCGTTGCAAGTTTCAGCGTTGTTGTTAGACCGCGAGAACGCCCTTTGGGTCGGCACAACCGACCAGGGTATATACCGTGTTTACGACGGAGGTGTAGATCGAGTTCGCAGCGCGGACGGTCTGTCCAGCAACTCGGTCAATAGTTTCTACGAGGATCGAGAAGGCAACCTATGGGTTGCAGGCTCCGGGGCATCGATTGCTTTCCTGATACTCGCGTGGTCAGCTTTTCCACCCGCGAGGGACTGAGTGCCAACCAGGTCGGCGCGGTGCTGGCGTCTCGGGCGGCACCATCTGAGTGGGAATGACGGTGCTTGGATTCGCTCCGGGTTCGGAGCGTGTCTTCCGTGCGGGAAGGGAAAGGCTTACCACGGCACAAAGTCAGGCCGCTGCTTGAAGATCATGCTGGCCACTTGTGGGTCGGCATTGACGACGGATTATTCGTCTACAAAGAGCAGAAGTTCAGGGCGGTTCGACGTCGCGACGGCACTCCAACAGGGGCGGCCATCGCCATGATCGAAGGTCGGGATCACAACATCTGGGCGGAGGCCGTCGGAAACCCTGCCAGGCTCGTTCGAGTTCAAGATTTCGAAATCCGAGCGGAACTTCCTGCCCCACAAATGCCAGCGGCTGCTGGCCCCGCCGCCGATCCTCAAGATGGTATTTGGTTAGGTCTGGTGAATGGCAATCTGGCGCATTATCGGTCCCGCCAACTGGACATCATCCCGGTCACGCACGGCCAGCCTCTCAGGGTGCGCCAGGTTCTTGTAAGTTCTGATGGTTCAGCATTGGGAGCAACGCCGGCGGGGTAGCATCTCAGTTGGTGCCAATCACTCCGCACATCATTGGAGCTGGCACTGGGATACTTCTCCCCGTCGGTTTGTGGACCCCCGTCGGGGGAGTGCTCGTTACCATTGTTGAGCTGTGGATTGTTTTGTCGTGTGTCGGCGATCCACTGGTTCCGCTGATGCTAGCTAAAGGCTGTTGCGAAACCCCGAATTTCTAGAATTGATGGTTTGAGCCAATAATTTTGCGGAAAAAAGTGTGTTCCAGGTGTTGGTTGGAGTTGCCGGCTGGCCGGCAACTTGCCAAGGCCCCATCGGTTCCGGTGGCCCGTGGTTCTCCTGGCCGGCTGGAGCAATGTTGCGCGCAGTCAATCCACAATCCAGGACCAGAGATCCGATAGGTCTAGCCCGAGCTTGATCGAACGCCATGTTTCCGACAATTGAACTTGTGGGTGAGTCGGATGTGGCTTTGGTACCTCGATCGGATGATGATCCGCTGACGACAGGCTGGTAATTCCAATCGACTGCCTGAGTAAGGC
>Ga0073928_10006244_pt1 | contig 16105 bp, 13 predicted proteins | sample PaiPotPPA55metaG_FD_76969 | JGI IMG/M metagenome (GOLD analysis project Ga0073928, IMG submission 76969) | Iron sulfur acid spring bacterial and archeal communities from Banff, Canada, to study Microbial Dark Matter (Phase II) - Paint Pots PPA... ... | reverse complement strand
CGCACGGCTCTGGCCACGGCAAGTGCTCACCGAACCCGACGCCGTGGCGTACGCGGTGGGCCTCGGCCGAACCCCGCCGGAAGCCCGCGAAACTGAGGCGATCGCTGCGGCCTGGGCGGCAACTCTGCCGGGGGTGACGATCGAGCGGCGGCAGAATGTCTTGGCGAGTACCGATGAGTTTGCGCGGCCTGCCCCGTCAGTATGGGCGTGATGCGGAACCTGTCCGCCCCACCTCAGGAGGAATTCCGATGAAGAAGATCAGTGCGGGCTTGTTCACCTCCGTCGACGGAGTCGTCGGCGAGCCGCAGACCTGGCACTTTCCCTACTTCTGTGACGAACTTGGCGCGGCCGTAACGGAACAGCTTGGTGTCGCGGACACGGTGCTTTTCGGCCGGGTGACCTACGAGGGATTCGCCGAAGCGTGGCCCGCGCGTGAGGAGGTCGGAGCCGAGGACGCGCCGATGGCCAAGGCGCTGGGCGACGCCCGGAAGATCGTGGTCTCGAGTAAGCCGCTGAAGTTCACCTGGCGCAACTCCGAGCAGTTGCAGGGCGACCTCGTCGAAGGCGTCCGCGCCCTCAAGGCGGAGCCGGGCGACGACGTCATCGGCATGAGCGGCTCGGTCTCGATCATCCGGCAGCTGCTCGCCGCGAAGCTGATCGACGAGCTGCACCTGTACGTCCACCCGGTGGCGATCCGCAGCGGCCTGCGGCTCTTCGACGACGCCGACACGCACATCCCGCTGACGCTGCTGTCCTGCACTCCGTTCAAGAGCGGCACCGTCCACCTGGTCTACGGTCCGAGCGATGGCCCGGCGCTGGAGAACCAGGACCCGGTCGCCAAGAAGGTCGCCAAGGACTACGAGGGCTGATCAGCGCGAGCTGGCTTGCGGGCCCGGTTCGGGGAGGATGCGGCGCAGGCCGGTCGGTCCGCCGCGAGGCTGCCACTCGCGTGGGTAGCCGAGCGAGACCTCCTCGAACCGGACTCCGTCCTCCCAGGTGGTGCGCGGGATGTGCAGGTGCCCGTAGACCACCACGCGGGCATCGAAGCGACGGTGCCAGTCGGCCGTCCGTACCGTGCCGCACCACTGCGCGAACTCCTGGTAGCGCAGCTTTCTGGTCGGCTCCCGCGTCAGCGGGAAGTGATTGACGAGGATCGTCGGCAGGCCCTGCGGGCGATCCTCGAGCCGCTGCTCGGTCTCCGAGACCCGGGCCGCGCACCACTCGTCGCGCGTGTAGTACGGGTCCGGGTGGAGCAGCACCTCGTCCGCACACACCACCCCCGACTCGTACGCCACGGCGAGACCCGCCTCTTTGCTCGAGGTGCCGGGCGGATGAAATGAGTAGTCGTACAGCAGGAAGAGCGGTGCGATAACCACCGGTCCGCCTTCGCCCTCCCACACCGGATACGGATCCTCGGGCGAGATCACGTCAAGGCGTCGGCACAGTTCGACCAGTTGGCGGTAGCGCTCGTCGCCGCGCGAGGTGACCGGGTCGGTTTTCGGCGTCCACAGTTCGTGGTTCCCGGGCACCCAGATGACCTTGCCGAAGTTCGAACGCAGCGTGTGTAGCGCCCATGCGACGTCGGTGAACTGTTCCCCGAGGTCGCCCGCCACGATCAGCCAGTCCTCGTCCGACTCCGGCCGCAGTTTCTCGACGTAGGCCCGGTTCAGTGCGTAGCCCACATGAAGGTCGCTGACCGCGAACAGGCTCCCCGGCATCTCCGCTCTGCCTTCCTCATAGTGGGCAGAAGATCCGGAGATCATCGTAGTCCGAAGAGCCGCCGGAAGCGCGAAGGCTTCCGGCGGCTCACGCTCGCCTTCTTGTCAGGACCGCTCGGCCAGCGCCGCGAGCGCGGCGAGTTCGCGGTCGACCTTGTCCGCGTGCTCCTGCGCGTCCTGCCTGGCCTTCTTCGGGCTCCATCGGCCGGTCAACAGCCAGACGAACGGCAGGAAGACCAATTGCGCGGCGAAGCAGATCCACCACCAGTGCTGCCACTGGATCGGCGACTGCTTCGCAGCAGCCTGCACTGCCGGCGCGTTCGCCTGCAGATACTTGAGCTCAGCTACGACCTTCGGGTCCTGCAGTCCTGGGCCGTACTGCGCCACGAGCGCCAGGTCGGCGGCCGGGACGTTGCCCAACGCCGTCAGCTGCGCAGCTGCCGACTGCACTGCCGAGGAATCCGCCGCGAGCAGTGCGAGGTCGGCTTGCGGCACTGTGGCCAGCGCCTGCAGCCGAGCCGCTGCCTGAGTGGCGTTGAGCCCGAATGCCGTCGCGATCTCACCGACCGCCTTGGCCTGCGCCGCCGCGTCAGCCGGGTTCGACTGAAGTGCCGCCTGAGTCGCCGGGTCGATCGCCTGGGCCGTGGCGAGCTGCGTCTTGTCCGTGGTGCCGAGCGTGATCACCCGGGCGATGTCGGTCACCGGCAGCCCCGAGATCTCGCTCAATGCCTCAGCCTGTGTGGTCGAGTCGGTGGGCGACGTCGCGAGCGCGCTTCGGGTCTGGACGGTGAGTTTCTGCGCGGTGGCGAGTTGCGCGGCGTCCTGCGTGGCGATCGTCTGCACACGCGTCGCGATCGTCGGATCCGCTGCCACTGCCTTCACGGTCGCGTTCTCGCTCGCCGTGAGCCCCGGCGTCTGACCCGCCGCCGCCTCGGCCACCTGAGTGCCTTGGCCGACGAGGTTGCTTGCGGCCGGAATCACCGCGATGAGTACGAGAAGTGCGACCACGACGACCGAGCGCAGCGTCGCGCCCCACACGGCGAGACCGGTCGCCGTCGCCGCGGGGTTGTGCTTCTCCACCGTCTCGGTGAACGCGGCCATCCAGGCTGCGAAGGCCAGGGCGCTGCCGATCGAGATGGGCATCAGTATGCCGACGAACGTGTAGTAACCCGTCGACGGGTGTGTGGTGGCGATGGCGAACAGCGCCACGCCGACGGCGCTGGTCACCCCGCCGATGATCATGAAGGGTTTGCGCACCTTCAACCAGTCGGAGAACACGCCCGCGACCAGGAGGGCGAGCGCGTTGACGCCCCAGTACCAGTTGGACAGCGCATTCGCCCTGGCCTCGGAGTAGCCGAAGTTCGTGGCGAAGAAGACCACGAACAGCCCGACCGCGATGTAGTAGAAGAGCAGGAACACGCTGATCGCGAGGGCCGGCAAGACGATGTCCCGACGCCACATCTGCCGCCAGTGCCCGCTGAGCACCTCGTTCGGGTCGATGCCGAGCGCGTTCGCCTCGATCAACGCCTTGTCGCGCTTGCTCACCATCAGCTGGTCGCGCAACTGCGGGGCGAGCTCGCGCAGGCCGATGAACGCGATGACGAACACGACGATTCCGACGATGCCGCACACCCGGTACTGGTACTGCCAGTCGGGATGCGAGTTGAGGGTGTGGCTGGCTACCTCGCTCACGACAAGGCTGCCGAGCACGGGGCCCATGGTCCAGAAGCACATCGCCGAGGCACGGCCGAGCTGGGGCGAGAAGTCGCGGATCAGTGCGGGCGTGGCGACGAGGATCATGCCCTCGACGAAGCTGACGACTGCGAACAGGATGAGGTAAAGCCACTTGTTGGTCGAGTTCGCGAGGCCGAAGAGCACCAGTACGCCGGTCACGGCCAGCCCGTAGACGACCAGGTTCGCTCGTCCCCAGCGGTCGGCCAGGCCCGCGACGACGGAGGCGAACGCGCCGACGCCGTTGCCCACGATGGAGATCGCGATCAGGTACACGAGCGTCATGTGCAGGCTCGCGGCCAGGGCGGTGGCCACCGAGCCCTGAACGTAGAGCTCGTAGTACAGCACGATGGTCGCGATCACGACGATCGTCAGATACGCGGCGCGCGGCCCGGTCGCCGGATAGCGGTCCAGTTGCCGGCCCCAGATTCCCCGCTTGGCCGCGATGATCGCCGAACCCCCGGCCGGGGGCCGGGAGGCGGGTGTCGGAGCGGAGCGGGCTGTGCTTTCTGCCATGGCGGGTCACTTCTCTTCCGGTAGTCGACCTGATCCTGTACTCGGATGATCGTTTACTAAGCGCTTGCTTACTTCTTGATCCGCGCCTCGGCCATCCCCGCGGGCCGGGTTTCTGGTCGGGGCTTTTCGTTATTCCTTGCTCGGCCGGGCGCGCGCCCAGCCGACCTGCCCAGCTACCGTGCTGTCCCTCGCACGCTCAGCTGAACTCCAGTGCGCCGTCCTCGACACGGCCTCGCAGCAGCTTGGCGTCCTTCGCATAGCGCTGACGTAGCCGCCAGGGCGCGGCCTCGCCCTGCAACGGCAGTAGCTTGCGGGAGCGCTCGAAATAGCCGGAGCTCATCTCGATGAAGGGCACCGTGGCCATCGGAGCCTCAGGCAGCCTCGGCACGACCACAGTCTTCGCGTTCTGCTTCAGGTGCCGCAGAAGGCGCGCGAAATGCGCGGAGACGAGGTCCACTTTCAGCGTCCACGAGGCATTGGTGTAGCCAAGGGCGAACACCAGGTTCGGCACCCCGTCGAGCATCATGCCCTTGTAGACGATGTGGTCCGAGACGCGTACCGCCGAGTCGTCCACAATGAGCTCGATTCCGCCGAGCGGCAGCAGATTGAGGCCCGTCGCCGTGACCACGACGTCGGCGGCCAGTTCCGTGCCCGACTTCAACTTCAGACCGGACGGCGTGAACGACTCGATCTGGTCAGTCACCACCTCGGCCGAGCCGGAACTGATCGCCGAGAACAGGTCCGCGTCCGGGACGAGACACATGCGCTGGTCCCACGGGTCGTACGGCGGGGAGAAGTGCGTGTCGACGTCGTATCCGGCGGGCAGGCGCTTACGGACTCCCCGCTGAAGCAGGGCACGTGCTTGCTTCGGGTACTTCTGGCAGAGCTCATATACGGCGGTCGATAGCTTGATGTTCTTCCATCGTGCCGCTGCGTACGCGGCCCGCGGCGGCAGCAGTTTCGCGAGGAGCGAGGCGACGGCGTCGCGCGCGGGCAGCGAGAATATGTACGAGGGCGAGCGCTGCAGCATCGTCACGTGTGCCCCGAGCTGGGCAAGCGCGGGCACCAGGGTGACAGCCGTCGCCCCGCTGCCGATGACGACGATTCGCTTGCCGGATATCGAGAGATCCGCAGGCCACTGCTGCGGGTGGACGATCTGACCGGAGAACGACTCGCGGCCCGGCCACGAGGGCGTATAACCCACGTCGTATCGGTAGTAGCCGGTGCACAGGTATAGGAACCGGCAGAAGCGGCTGGAGGTCGCGCCGGTCGATGCCTTCGTGACAGTGACGCTCCACCGCGCATCGGCACTGGACCACGATGCGGCAGTAACGCGGGCGCCGTACTCGATGTGCCGATCCACGCCGAACTCGGCGGCCGTCGACCGAACGTACTGCAGGATCTCGGCGCCACCGGCGAGCGCGGTCGCGCCACCCCACGGCTTGAAGTCGTACCCGAGCGTGTACATGTCCGAATCCGAGCGCACCCCGGGATAGCGGAACAGGTCCCACGTGCCGCCGCTCGCGTCCCGTGACTCGAGGACGGTGAACGTCGTGGACGGAAGTTCGGTATGCAGCCGGCACGCCGCGCCGATGCCGGAAAGCCCCGCGCCCACAATGAGCACGTCGAGGACGTCTTCGTCCATAGTCCTCCTCGGACGGCGGGGTCGTCGTTGACCTCGCAGCGGGCGGCAGGTGGTGCCGGGTGGTGCTGGGTATCGCTGAGGATGGCACCGAAGCCCGGCGCGTGCAACACTTTCGGGAGATGTTTCAGTACGAGCAGCAGGGACGATCGCCGGGAGGCAGGATTTGGCCGTGCCCGCCGCCGTGCCGCCGCCGAGTGAGGCCTCCGTCCGCTTCGTGGAGCAGGCCGCCCACTGGTTCATAGACGGCAGACGCCTGGACATGCAGGGCCTCGCCGACGAACTCGGGGTCTCCCGCGCGACCCTGTTCCGCCACGTCGGCGGGAGAGAACAGCTGCTGACGCGAGCGCTTTGGGCGGTGACGGAGCGCTCCCTCGCGGTGGCCGCCAAGCGCTGGGAGCGGGTCCGCCCTGCTGACGCCATGCACACGATCGGGTCGCTGCATCAGTTCAATGCGATCGTGGCCGACTCGAAAGGGCTCAGGAAGCTCCTCGACGAAGAGCCCGCCCTCGCCATGAGGGTCCTGACGGACCCGCGTGGCCGTATCCAGACCGGCGTCGCCGCGGCCATCGAGGCGCTGCTGCGCTGGGACATGGAAGAGTTCGGACTCGTCCCCATCATCGACCCCGGCGACCTCGCCTACGCGCTTGTCCGCATCGGCGAGTCCTTCCTCTACGCGGACGTGCTGGCGGCGCGGACGCCCGATATGGGGAAGGCCAATCGCCTGCAGCGCGCGCTCGTAGAGAGTAGTCAAGCGCTGTAGGCGGGGCGTTCCTCGCGGGGACCGCGGGCGACGCTCCGCCTAGCAGGCTGATAATCGGCTTTGGGCGACTACAGCGTCGCCTCGAACGGATCCCATGACACCGGCAGCGGCTGGGGCTTGGCCACGTCGCTCGTCACCTTCTGGAACGATCCCTCTTCGGCCGACGCCGCGATCGTCGCCATGATGTCCAGGACGTGCATTCCGAGGTCGCCCGACGCCCGGTGGCTCTCGCCGCTGCGCAGCGCCCTTGCCATGTCCACGACGCCGATTCCGCGCCCCGCTTCGGTGCCTTCGATCGGGAGCTCCCGCCACTCCTCGTCCTGCGGAGCACGCACCAACAGCGGGCCGCCGAAGGTGTTCGGGTCCGGGAGCGCCAGAGTGGCCTCGGTGCCGCCGATCTCCAGCATTCGCTTGGCCGCCGGGGAGTCGAAGCTGAATGCCGAGGTCGCGCCGTAGCCTTCGGAGAACTCCAGCAGTGCCGTGACGTGCGTCGGTACCTCGACCCCGAACTCGCTGCCCGCTCGCGGGCCCGAGCCCACGACGCGGAACTCCCTCGCCTTGCGCGCGGTCGCCGCCACCGCCGCGACCGGGCCGAGCGTCGCCACCAGGGCAGTGAGGTAGTAGGGGCCCATGTCGAACAGCGGGCCCGCGCCTTCCACGTAGAAGAACTCAGGGTTCGGATGCCAGCCCTCCGGGCCCATGCTCTCGAGCGCCGTCGTCGCAGCCACCGGCTCGCCGATCACCCCCGCGGCGATCGCGCGCAGTGCCGACTGGATTCCGGCGCCCAGGAACGTGTCCGGCGCGTTGCCCACCCGCAGCCCGCGCTCCGCGGCCTCGGCAAGCACCGCGCGCCCGGCCGCGGCGTCGAGCGCCAGCGGCTTCTCGCCATACACGTGCTTGCCCGCACGCAACGCGGCGAGGGCCACCTCCGAGTGCGCGGCCGGAATCGTCAGGTTGATTACGAGCTCGACCTCGGGGATCTCGAACACCGACGTCGGGCTGCCGGAGACTTCGATCCCGTATTCGCGCGCGGCCTGCGCGGCCCGAGCCTCGTCGAGATCACCGACCGCCAGGACCTTTACGTCGGGGAACTTGGTCAGGTTGCTGAGGTACTGGCCGCTGATGTTGCCGGCGCCGATTACCGCGACGCCGACCGGTCCGCTGCTCAACGCTCGTCCTTCGAGTTCTCGTCGTCGCTGCCTTCGTTGCCGTCCACACCCTCGCCCAGTGCGGTCAGGTACGCGTGGCTGTCGGCGAGCGCCTGGATGATGTCGGTGGCGCAGGAGTCGAGCTCGATGATGCGCCACGCCTCGGGCGCGGCCGCGAGGATTTCGGTCACCGGCATGACGCCCTGGCCGACGGCGGTGTGCGGCTCGCCCTTCTTCACCGGGCCGTCCTTGACGTGCAGGCATTCGACGCGCGAACCGAGGCTGCGCAGCACGGCCGGCACGTCCGCGCCGCCGACTGCCGCCCAGTACGTGTCGATCTCCAGGAAGATCTCCGGCGCGAGCAGTTCGGCCAGCACTTCGAGGCCGTGCTTGCCGTCGAGAACGGGCTCGAACTCCCACCAGTGGTTGTGGTAGCCGAGGCGCAGGCCGTGCGAGGTCGCGCGCTCGGCGAGTGCATTGAGCCGGTCGGCCACGCGGGCCAGGCCCTCGCGGGTGCCGAACTCCTCCTCGGCGATTCCGGCGGGCACGATCGCGAGGTCCGTGCCGAGGGAGGCGATCGCCTCGAACACCGGGTCCGGGTTCTCGTCGAGCAGCCCCATCGCGTGCGCGCTTGACACGCTCAGGCCGAGGTCGTCGGCCACCTTGCGGAAGCCGATCGGGTCCAGGGTCGGCTGGAAGGGCTCGACCGCCTTGAAGCCGAGGTCCGCGATCTGCCGCAGCACGTCGTCGCGGTTCTCCGCGATCAGGTCGCGGACGGTGTAGAGCTGGACGCTCAATGGGCGGGTCATCTGAAGAGAGCCTCCTTGCTTGGTCTTGCTCGAGTCTCTGGGTTGTGGCCGGCTCAGCCGGTGATCAGCGGGCGCAGCGTGCGGTAGGCGATCTCAAGACCCTGCTTCACCTTGGCCTCGGTGCCGCCCCAGACCGGGTCCTCGTGCTCGACCGAGAGCACGCCGGTGAACCCGCCCTCGTACAGCGTGTCGACCACCCCGCTCCAGTCGACCTGGCCACGGCCGGGCACCCGGTAGCGCCACCAGCCCTCGTCCCACGGGTGCTCGCGGCTGATCGTCTTGCCGAAGAAGCCGTACCGGTCCCGCGCGCCCGGGTCCAGCTGGGCGTCCTTGGCCTGCGCGTGCGGGATCCGGTCGATGTACGGCTTGAGCGCCGTCACCGGGTCGATGCCGAGCCACAGCAGGTGCGAGGGGTCGTAGTTGAGGTAGAGGCCGAGGGAGAACATCCACTCCCACAGCTCGGGGGAGTAGGCCAGGTTGCCCGGGTAGCCGTCCGGGTGCCAGCCCTCCATGACGCAGTTCTCGATGATGATCTTCACGCCGCGCTCGCCGGCGTACTCCACCAGCGGCGGCAGCGCGATCTCGGCGAGGGCGACGTTCTCCTTCACCGACAGGCCGGGATGACGTCCGATGAAGGTGCCCACCGTCTCCACGCCCAGCAGCGCCGCCGCGTCCACGGCGTGCTTGACGTGCGCGGCGATCTCGGCCCGGCGCTGCTCGTCGGGGTGCAGGTTGTTCTCGTAGTAGGCGAGCGAGGACAGGACCAGGCCGTGCTTGTCGAAGAGCCCGGTGACCTGCTCGGCCTCGCCGGCGCCGAACTTGGCGACGTCGATGTGGCTGGCCTCGAAGTCGCGGCTGCCGGTCGACGGCCAGACCGCCACTTCGAGCGCCTCGTATCCGGTGGACGCGGCCCACGCGGCGATGTCGTCGAGCTCGAGCTCGGGCAGGCAGGCAGTGAGGAAACCGAGTTTCACTAGCGGACCTCGATCCAGGAACGTGATTGGGCGGAACTCAGCACGGCGTCGGTGATCCGCGCAGTGCGGGCGGCGTCGGCGAAGGTGGGGTAGAGCGGCGGCTGCGGAGTGTCGCCGGCCGAGTGGGCGCGCACCGCGTCGTAGACGTCCGCGGTGAAGGAGGCGAAGCAGTCGCGGTAACCGAGCGGGTGACCGGCCGGCACCGGGCTCAGCCGCGCGGCCTCGGCGGAGAGCGTTCCCGGGTCGCGTACGACCGTCTCGGTGTGCTCGCGGCCGCCGAAAAGCAGTGTCTCGGGGTTCTCCTGGTCGAAGGACACGCTGTGCTCGGCGCCGTCGACCTCGAACCAGAGCCGGTTCTTGCGGCCGGGGGAGACCTGCGAGACAACGAGGCTGCCGGTCGCGCCGAGGTCGGTGCGCAGCAATACGTGCACGACGTCCTCGGTGGCGACCCGTCCGCTGCTCGCGCGCTCGGGGTGCACGGTCTGGGTGACGGCCGTCAGTTCGGTGATCCGGTGGCCGGTCACCCACTCGACCAGGTCACACCAGTGCGAACCGATGTCCGCGAAGGCCCGCGACGGACCGCCGGCCTCGGCGTCCACCCGCCAGTTGTCGTCCGCGGCGCGGGAGAGCCAGTCCTGCAAGTAGTGCCCGTGCATGAGGCGGACCCCGCCGATCGCGCCGCTGCGCACCCGGTGCCGCGCCTCGGCAGCCATCGAGTGGTATCGGTAGACGAACGGGACGGCGTTGACCAGGCCGCTTCGACCTGCCAGATCCGCGAGCTCGTCGGCGTCGGCGGCATCGGTCGAGAGCGGCTTCTCGCAGATCACGTGTTTGCCCGCGGCCAAGGCCAGTCGGACCAGCGGGCCGTGCAGGGAGTTCGGAGTGCACACGTGCACGACGTCCACGCCGTCCGCCGCGGCCAACTCCTCGGCCGAGTCGAAGGACCGCTCCGCGCCGAGCCTGGCGGCGGCGGCCTTCGCGCGCTCGGCCGTCGACGCCGAGACGCCGACGATCCGCGCCCCGGCCCGGCGTGCGGCGTCCGCGTGGACGGCGCCGATCATGCCGGTGCCCGCGATCGCGATGCGCAGCGGCTGCAAAAGGTCCTCCCTCAAGTCAACGTCGGTCCCGATGATCTCGCCACAGGGCGTTCTGTCGGTGGTTCGGCTCGCGATTGACGGTATGCGGCCTCTTTACGCCTGACAAGAGACATGATTAAGCTAAGTTCCGTCATAAATACGAGAGGGGACCCGCGTGGCGTCGAAGACGTCGAAGGCAGCGAACTCGGCGGAGGAACGCCGGCTGGCCGGGCTCAGCGAGCTTGCCTGCCTGGTCGCGGACGGCGTGGCGACCACCCGGCAGGCACTGGTCTCGGCGACCGGCCTGTCCCGCTCGACCGTGGCCCAACGCGTCGACCTGCTGATCGAGCGCGGCCTGCTGATCGAGGCCGAGCCGCTGGCCACCGACCGCGGCCGGCCGCCGTACGGGCTCGACCTCGCCTCGGACGAGGCGCTCGTCGTCGGCGTGGACCTCGGGGCCACGCACAGCCGGATCGCACTGACCACGCTCGGCGGCCGGGTACTCGCCGAGACGGCGCGCGAGACCGACATCAACGACGGCCCCGAGCGGATCCTCGACGGCGTCTGCCTCCTGATCGAAGAGCTCTGCCGGCAGTCGGGGCGCACCCCGGCCGGTCTGCGCGCCATCGGGGTCGGCGTCCCCGGGCCGGTCGAGGCGGAGAGCGGCACGGTGGTCCGTCCGCCGATCATGCAGGGCTGGGACGGCTACCGAGTGCCGGCCTTCTTCGAGGGCAGATACGCCGCCCCGGTGCTGGTGGACAACGACGTCAACATGATGGCATTCGGCGAGTACATGCACCGGCGCGAGTCCGAGCACCTGCTCTACGTCAAGGTGGGTACCGGAATCGGCTGCGGCATCGTCTCCGGCGGCGTGCTGCATCGGGGCGCGTCGGGAGCTGCCGGCGACATCGGCCACATCAGGCTGCCCAGCCACGACGACGTGCTCTGCCACTGCGGAAATACCGGCTGTGTGGAGGCCGTCGCCTCGGGCTCGGCCATCGCTGCGGCCCTGCGTGCCGAGGGCCTCGATGCGACCCGGGCCCGCGACGTCGTGCGCCTGGTCTCCGAAGGCCACCCGGTGGCACGACGCCAGGTACGGGTGGCCGGGCAGCGGATCGGCGAGGTGCTCGCCTCGCTGGTCTCCTTCCACAACCCGGACACGATCGTGGTCGGCGGGGTCCTCGCGCAGCTGCACGAGGACCTGCTGGCCGACATCCGCGGCGTCATCTATCGCAGGGCACTGCCCCTCGCCACGCGGAGCCTGCGGATCGAGACCTCGGTACTCGGCGAGCACGCCGGCGTGCTCGGCTCGGCCCGGCTCGCCGCCCGGCATCTACTCTCGCCACACGGGATCGGCGAGTTCCTCGACGCCAAGCGGCGCTGAGTCGGTTTCAGTCTTCCGACTCGCGCGAGAACGCGGGAGGTCGAACACGTCGAGGCCCAACGGCTCGGCAAATCGCGCTTGTATGAGTTGCTACCCGGTCGAAGTGGCGCGAGGGCAGAACAGCGATTTTCATCGGGCTTCTAGCCGGAGAACTGGATCACCGCGTGCTTGCCGCCGAAGCGCCAGCCGGGCGACTCGGTGTCCAGTTCGGCGACTGCGGAATCGCTCAGCCCCACGGCCACATCCGACTTGCAGGTCCGCAGCGCCGCCACCGGCCCCGGCAGGTAGGCGGTCAGTGCCGCGAACGAGGTGGTCGGCGGCCAGAGACGGTCGCCGACGAGGCGGCGGTAGTTGAGATCGCCCTTGAAGATCGTGAGCGTGGCGTCGGCGATCGCGGCTCGGATCTCCTCCGGCAGGGCGTGGAAGCTCAGCGGGGCGCAGAAGAAGTCGGGCGCGGCCAGTTCGAGCCGGCCGTCCGAGCAGTACTGCCAGAGCCGACGTCCCGCCTCACCGGCCGCACCCGGCGCGGCGACGAGGCGGGCCATCGCGGCCACCGCGTCCTGGGTCATCGCGTCCGACACGTAGTAGGGCCGCGGCTTGAGGAAGAGCGTGGCGTGGGTGGCCCGGCCGGTGGTGAGGATGTGATCGAGCAGGAGCAGGTCGGGCAGTAGTTCCTCGGCGGCGTTGTCCGCGATGACGTTCACCCGGCCGGGCTCGCGCTCGCCCAGCTGCGCCCAGATCGCCGGCGTGTCGTCCACGAGCAGCCGCAGGCCCTGCGGTTCTCCCGCGATCAGCTGGAAGCCGAGGTCGGCCTGATTGCCCCACAGGCAGGCCGAGAGCAACGCGGCGTCACGATCGGCGGCCGTCAGTTTCCCGACCGTCGCGTAGGCACTGAACTGCTTGTCCACCTCCGCGCCGGCGAGACTAGCGGACTTCATCGGACCGAACGGATCCACGCCGCGCCACGGACCGCCGAAATAACCGGTCGCGGACAGAAGTCTGCGATAGAAATAGCTCTCCGACCACAGAAACGGGACGTCCGTCCAGCGCAGTCCCCGATCGAGGTAGTCGGCGCCCCAACGCTGCCAGTGCGCGTGGTCCTCGGCGTGTTCCTCGGCCGCGCCGTTCGGGATCGGCCCGATCGTGCCGCGGAGCGTCTCCTCCTCGAGCCGGGCCAGCTCCGCGCGCTGTCCGGGTCCGTATGGAAGGGCGGCGCGGACCTGCGCTAACAGACGCGGATGCCGGTCGTGGAAGACGGTGTAGGGGAACTGCGCGGGGTCCGCCGCGGTGATCACCGGCGCGTCCGGGAGCGGCGGGAACGACGCGGGGGTCTCGGGCTGATCGGCTCGGCTCACAGTCCGACGCTATCGGCTGTGATCTCCACACGCGAGGCGGGCCGGGGGGCTAGGGTGGATACCGACGCAGAAAACTTCGATACCGACTCGAAAAACTTCGGCGACGTGCCGGCTAATCGCCGATATCGTCTAAGGCGTTGCAGTTCACGTTGAAGTTGAAGTCGTGCGCATGGGAGAGGGAGAAGCGGAAATGTCGTGGCCGGTCGCCTTCGTGGCCTGCCACAGCGTGCTCGAACTCGACCTGGGCCACCCGAGCACCCAGCGGGCCGTCCTCGACCCGCAGTTCCTGAACAAGCTGGTGATGAGCGGGTTCTACGGCTGGGTCGAGCGCGGCGCCGCCGACCCGCGGGCCCAGCTCAAGGTGCTGCACGCGCCGAGCCCCGACCTCGGGAACGAACTGCTCACCGTGATCGTGCAGGCGCGCGTCCAGCCGGACTGGCGACGGGTGCCACGGGCCGCGCTGCGCACCGAACCCGCGGTCGCGAACGTGGAGCGGCGGCTCGCCGAGGGTCAGGAGTACCTCTTCCGCACCATCGTGCACCCGACCAGGGATTTCGGCCCGAACCGGCGACGGCGCGACCTGACCGACTCGAAGGAAGTCCTCGCCTGGTTCGTGGACCGGCTGCAACCCGAGGGCGCGGCGCCGGTATCCGGCGACGGCCGGGGCGTGCGGCGGATCGGCGCCGACGCGCGGACGGAGGACCTCGAGGTCAGGGTGCTGCCCCCGGTGCAGAACATGCGGGACCGTCCGGGGCAGCGGATGACGAGGTCTCAGATCCGTGGCCGGCTCACGGTCACGGACCCGGCCTCGTTCGCCGAGGTGCTGCGCTCCGGACTCGGCCGCTCCCGCTCGCTCGGCTGTGGTCTCGTGCTGGTCGAACCGCTAGGCTGAGTCCGCACTGCCGCCCCGCGGACGCGGGGAACGCCCTGCCGGCTCCACGGGATCGGCAGGGCTTCGTGCTCGGCGCGGGAAGCGCCCACACACACCCTTTATCCACGTCCTAGCAGCTCAGGCCCGCCGCGTGTTGGTGACGATGGCCTCCACGTAGGAATCCCAGAGCTCCGGTGGCAGGTCGTGGCCCATGCCGGGGTAGATCTTCAGCTCCGCGTCCGGGATGGCGGCCGCCGTCGCCTTCCCGCCGCTGACGTTGACCAGCGGGTCGGCGTCTCCGTGCATGACGACCGTGGGCGCGGTGACGCCGGCGAGCCCGGGCGTCCGGTCGGGCGAGGCCAGGATCGCGGCGAGCTGCCGGGCCGGGCCGTCCTGGTAGAAGGATCGGTTGTAGCGTGCGGTTTCCTGTTCCCACAGCACGGGCTCGGGCTGCGGGTAGGCCGGCGACTCGAGGATGCGCCAGACCTCGACCCCCCGCTTGATCGCCTCCTCACGCGAGGCGGCGCGCGGCGCGACCAGCGCGGCCGCGGCTTCCGCGGAGGGCTGGCCGACGTCCCTCGCCCCGGTGGTCGACATGATCGAGCAGGCCGAGAGCACAAGCTCGGGGTGGCGAAGCAGCAGCTCCTGCACGATCATTCCGCCCATCGACGCGCCGACCACGTGCGTGCCGGAGATGCCGAGCGCGGTCAGCAGACCGGCCGCGTCGTCCGCCATGTCCGCCAGCAGGTACGGCACCGCGCTCGTGTCGCCGCCGAGCACGGCGAGCGGATCGGGCACCGGTGCGTCGTCGAGATGGGTGGAGAGCCCGATGTCCCGGTTGTCGAAGCGGATCACGTGGAAGCCCTGCTTCGCGAGCAGGGCGCACAGCTCCGGGTCCCAGCCCGTCAGCTGCATGCCCAGGCCCATGACGAGCAGCATGGCCGGATTCGTCGGCGAGCCGAAGCTCTCGTATTCGATCTCGATCCCGTTGGCAACGCAGCGTGGCAAGGTCTGCTCCTCAAGGGTGGACGCATTGTGAACGGACGGCTGCCGTAAGGCAGCGCTGATCGGGAGGCTAGCGCACCTTTCGGCCCACGCCCACGTCCACGCGCCAAGTCCCCGCCCCCGGGCACGTCGTCCGGGGGCGGGGACTCGCTTTTCTATGGACCGCTACCGGCTCAGCCGAGCGTCCACTGTTGGTTGCTGCCGCCGTTACAGGTCCACAGCTCAGCCAGTGCGCCGTTAGCCGTGCTCGCACCCGTCACATCGAGGCATAGGCCTGATTGGACCCCGGTGATCGTGCCGTTCGAGTTGATCGTCCATTGCTGGTTGTTTCCCTGGTTGCACGTGTAGATGATCACCTTAGTTCCGGCCTTGGTGCCCTGGCCGGACGCATCGAGGCACATCTGACTGCTGCCGCTGTACACGGTCAGCTGGTTCTGCGCGGAGTGCGCGAACTCCTGGTTGCTAGCGGCGCTGCACGTGTAGATGTCCAACTGGGTGCCCGCCGTGTCCGAAGAACTCGGGACGTCGAGGCACTTGCTGGCGCCGACTGCGTGCACTTCACCCGTCACGGCCGTCGGGAACGCGTAACCGACCGCGACGATGTTCGCCTGCACCGCGTTGTCCGCCGCGTCGCTGGGCTCGCCGGTGGTCATCACGCCCTCGAAGAAGTCGCCGACGCTTGAGTTGCTGTCGTCGCCGCCGGTGCCGAGGACGATCGCGCCTTCCAGGTGCATCGGCGTGTATCCGCTGGTCGTCGGCAGTGCGCCGGAGTACCAGGTGCTGAGGCTGCCGGATTGAGCGTTGCCGCCCTTGATCGCGTACGTCGTGGTGTTGTTGCTCTTCAGGAGTGCGGTGACGAAGGCGCTGGAGTTGCCGTCGTTGGCCGTGTTCGAGCCGTTGCCGCCGGCGAACAGGCCGTTCTCCAGGTCCGCCTGGACCCAGGGGCCTGATCCGGTGCACGGCGAGAACCAGCACTCGGTGCCGAAGTTGATGGACTCCATGTGCCCGTTGCCGGTGTCGTCGTTGCTCGTCTCGGCATTGCCGTAGTCGAAGCAGCAGCCGCCGTTGACGTGCGTGCCGCTGGTGACCATGTACTCGTCCTGGGCCGTGCTG
>Ga0073928_10006243_pt1 | contig 16106 bp, 16 predicted proteins | sample PaiPotPPA55metaG_FD_76969 | JGI IMG/M metagenome (GOLD analysis project Ga0073928, IMG submission 76969) | Iron sulfur acid spring bacterial and archeal communities from Banff, Canada, to study Microbial Dark Matter (Phase II) - Paint Pots PPA... ... | reverse complement strand
TGACTCATGATTGGGGTGAAGTCGTAACAAGGTAGCCGTAGGAGAACCTGCGGCTGGATCACCTCCTTTCTAAAGTAGTAGTGGCTCAACCCGCTATGGTGTGCGGATCATGCCACTCATATGCAGTCGGCTCTTTCTCACGACTGAGCTAGACTGCACGTTTCATCCCGTCAGGGATGACCCTGAGCGAAAGCGAAGGGTGATTTGCTCATTATTTGGACGGATTCTGTCTCATCGTATCGATCGTCAAGGCGCAACCACACAACACACATCGTATTGAGAAGAAAAAAGCGGGCCATCACTGGCCCGCCTTTTTTTATGCCCGGACACTCGCCGTCGCGGCGTCGCCGCGCCATTACTGGCACGCCTTTTTTTGTTCCCCTACTCTCGAACCTCGTGTACCATCTAGGCACCGTTACGTAGTTATAGCCCCACTCCGCACGAATCGTTATATATTTGCGACACGCAAGCGAATCCTGATTCCAAGGGAACTTGGGAGTAACGAAAATATGTGCAAACTGGCTTCTTCCGCTGTCATAGCACTCATTCTGTGCTTGCTTGGCGAATCTTCTCCGGCGCAATCGCGAATTTCAGATTCCAGCCGCCACACGGAAACGAGCGACCCAGATAATGTCATCAAACGACAGGAGTGGTTTAGACGAGGACGCCAGGGAGTCCAAGGCAGGTCGGCGGCCGCGCTCCGCTTGGATGCTTACCGGCAAATGGTGGCACGTCGTAAAGCGCTCCGCGGGGAATCAAGCCAGTCGGCTACACACACCCTCGGTGGTTCGTTCACAACCTCTCAGACCTGGAACCTCTTAGGTCCGAGCCCCATCGTTTCCAATCTAAGCGGCAGCGCGACGGCTGATTACGATTACGGCCCCGCCGTAGGGCGGGTCACTGCACTTCTCGTCGATCCCACGGATGCCACCGGAAACACCGTGTACCTCGGAGGCGCCACTGGAGGGCTCTGGAGGTCTACAAACGCCGCAGCGACAATACCGACCAGCGTAACATGGTCGCCACTGTTAGATGGGCAGCCCACCCTATCCGTCGGAGCCATAGGCGTCCAACCGGGTAACTCGAATCTCGTCATTCTCGGCACCGGCGAACCGGACTTTTCGATCGATTCCTATTACGCGCTCGGCTTGTTGCGCTCCACAGATCGCGGCGCGACATGGAACTTGATCAGCTCTGCCGTCAGCGGACCCGGCGGCCCTCCCGTCGACCTTAAAGGCGTATCGTTCAGCAGCGTGGTCTTCAGCGCCGACAATCCTAACCTGGTGGTCGCTGGCGCCGGCGCCTCCGGAGTAGGATTCGGCGATAGGATCGAAACCATCACGGATAGCCGCTTCGGCATCTTCTATTCCACCGACGTCGGTCAAACTTGGACCTTCGCAACTTTTCAGGACGGCACCATCCCCGTCGCACCCTGGTCCGTCAGCTCCATCATTTACAATCCCGTCCAGCACCTCTTTTATGCCACCGTCGGCTTTCAGGGCATTTATTCTTCCGCCGATGGAGCTACATGGACCCGTCTGGCCAGCCAGCCGGGTGCCGCTCTGAATCTTTCAAATTGTCCCGCCTACTTTTCCACCACTTGTCCGATTTTCCGCGGCGCTCTCGCAATCAGGCCTGGGGCCGACGAAATGTATGCCTGGTATGTCGATCTCAATAGCAATGACCAGGGAATTTACAAGACCTCCAACGGCGGCCAAACCTGGGTCGCTCTCAGCGAAACAGGAATTAAAAATTGTGGAGACGCCGAAGGCTGCAGCACCGAGCAAGGTTTTTTCAATCTGGTTTTGAGCGCTGTCCCGCAACCTAATGGCGCCACCGACCTCTACGCCGGCGCTGTTAATTTGTTCAAGTGTTCAATCACGTCCGCCAATCCTACCTGCAGCACCAACCCGTTTCTAAACCTGACCCACGTATATGGCTGTTCTCCCATTGGCTCCATGGCTCACGTGCATCCAGATCAACATGCCATCGAATTCGCGCCCGGCAATCCTCAGCTCGTCTATTTTGGAAATGATGGCGGAATTTACCGCGCATTAAACGCCGCTAATTTGACTTCCGGCGCTTGTGGCACACCCAACGCCTTCGATAACTTAAACGCCACGATGGGTTCCATGGCTCAATTCGTCTGGCTTTCGCAGGATCGCGGCAACGAACAAATTCTGCTTGGAGGCACGCAGGACAACGGTTCGCCCGCACGCCCCACCGCTGTCCCGGCCTGGCCGGAAGTCAATCTCGGTGACGGCGGATACAATGCAATTAATCCCGCGGCCCCCAACGAGTGGTTCACCGCTCACACCGGTATTTCCATCGAGCGCTGTACCGTCGGCACCAGTTGCGCTCCCGCAACCTTCACTCCTGCAGTCACGAGCACAACTCTTGGAGGCGACGTCGGCCCCTTCTACACGCCATACATCTTGGATCCCCAGGCTTCCTCACAAATGCTGGTCGGCACCTGCCGGGTCTGGCGCGGCCTCAGCACTGGCGGCGCCGGCTGGACCCCGCTAACCAATAATCTTGATACCCTTAATGGGACCGCCTGCGCTGCGAACGCACAAAATCAGATACAGGCGATAGCTGCGGGTGGGCCGGTTACTTCCAACGGTTCCCAAGTTATCTGGGCCGGCACGGCGACTGGATATATCTGGACTACGGCAAACGCCGATGGCGGTCCGGCCACATGGAGTTACCGTACAAGTACCCTTAACGTTACGCCGGTCTCCTCGTTCGCCATCGATCCGAAGGATTCTACGGGAGAAACGGTGTACTACACGACCGTAGGTTTTTTTGGACACCAGGTTGCAGCAATCAGCCCCAACGGCGTCCCCGGGCCCGCGCCCACCGGTGATTTGCCAAATATCCCGGCAAACTCAATCGTCTTCGATCCAGAATTCCAGAACATCATGTACGTGGGCACCGACATCGGAGTCTTCCAGAGCGTTAATGGAGGCACGAATTGGGTTGAGGCAGGTCCCACTACGCTACCAAGCGCTCCAGTGTCACACCTGGAGGTATTCCACGCCTCGGGGGTCAAAAAACTGCGTGCATCGACCTATGGCCGGGGTGTGTGGGAAACCGGCATGGTCACAGGGTCCATTCCCATGGTCTCTTTTTCCAACTATACAGTGAATTTTTCCGCGCAGGCGATCGGCACCACAAGCTCTGCGTCAACAGTGACGCTCACAAATATTGGCAGCGCCGCCCTGAATGTGACAGGTTTCAATCTTGTGGGCAGCGAATTCATGCAAACGAACAACTGTCCCGCAGCACTGGCAGTTGCCACTAGCTGCACCATCAATGTTACTTTTACGCCGAATTCCTTCGGCAACCACCAGGGCACACTCAGCTTGACTGACAATGCCTACGACACCCCGCAGGAGGTGCAACTGGCGGGCAATCTTCCGGTACCGGCGCTGTCGATCAGTCCCTCACCCGTCGCGGATTCTGGCGCTGTTGCAATTGGGGTCATAAACCCCTGGCAATCAATATCCGTCTATAGTGTGGGAACCGGGCCAGCTACCATCAGCAACATTTCAGTGACTGGTGACTTCTCCCAGACAGGTAACTGCATAGGTGTGTTACCTGTCTCTGAAGGTTGTTATGTAAATGTGTTCTTCCGGCCTACCGCAGCGGGTGTGCGCAGCGGCACACTACTGATTACCGATGATTCTTCCGGCAGCCCACAATCGATTCCTCTTTCAGGGACGGGCGTTGCTGAACTGGCCATGTCGAGCGCCCCGATTCAGTTTCCCAACGTGCTGGTGGGGCAATCCAGCAGTCCAGTGGCGCTCACGTTGTCGAACTTCACACCCTCAGCGATCGGGATAAATCAGATTGCTTTGTCATCCCCAGCATTTACGCAGACCAACACCTGTGGCACGTCGGTGGCCCCGCAAGCCAGCTGTGTGGTTAACATCACATTTACACCGCCATTCGGTGGTCCCAGCTTTACGAATCTTTCGGTAGTAGATACGAATGGCCATTCCCAGAGCGCCCAGGTTCTCGGCAGTGGCACTGACTTCGCACTGAGCCCCATCGCTTCGAACATTGCAGTGAAGGCCGGGCAGGCGGTCACTTTCTCTGTCTCGGTTTCAGCTCAAGCCGACTTCGTTGGCACCGTCTCTTTGAGCTGCCAGGGCGGGCCCAAGGGCAGCACCTGCACCACCACGCCCGCTTCCATTCCGCTGACTTTGGCGAATTCATTCTTCTTGCCCACCGTAACCGTGACCACTCCGCCCGCTGTCGCCGTCGCCCCCGTGCGATTCCCGCCTGTGTCCTACGGAAATTATTTTGAATTCAGTCTCTGCTTGCTTGGGGCGCTTGCGCTGCTCCTCTGGTGGATGCAGCGCCGAACCGTGGAGGCGCCAGCGACTCATCGTGCCGCCGTCATCGCGCTTTTGATCGGAGTGCTCTTGCTGGCGGTGTCCTGCGGCGGAGGTAGCTCCGTCACCACAGGTCCACCGCCGCCCCCGCCCCCACCAACGCCCACGAATTATTCCATCACCATAACCGGTACCTCCGGCTCACTGACCAACTCCACCCAGGTAACCCTAACCGTCAATCCGTGAACTACAGGCGGGTGGCCACCCCTTAACACACCGAATAATTCCGACGTTGTTTTTTCCCGGGGGTGGCCTACTCTCCTACTCTCCTACTCTTTGCGGTTTTGTTTTTGCAAAGGGTTTACCTGCCGTGGTAGGTGGGCACTCTTGGGGTTGTCCTCCCATACCAGGAGTCTCCGGACAAACTCCTCACTTCTTCCGCATCCACACCCACCACGTGACCGGCCCGGCCTGCTTATCGCTGATTGGCCGTCCCGCCAGCTTGAGGGCCAGCTTGATCTGCCCGTGATGGTAGCCCTCGTGCCAGATCATGTGCTGCAGCATCAGGATGGGATGGTCATAGTGACGGTCCATGTCCCGGCCTGCCTGACTCCACCCTGCTCTTTACCGCGTCCCGCACCGCCTTGGCGCTCTCGTTCAGCATCTGCGCGATGCGCCCAGGGTCCCGCTCGCCGGCCCACTCTTCATCGGGCATCTTTCTGGCAAACCCCGGAGCGTCCTCCAGGACCAACACCAGTCGCGCATAGTGCATGTGTGTGAACATCTCCGCGACGGATGTGCCGCCCTCCATCACCCTGACCGCCAGCCCGCCCTCCGGCGTGCCTGCCGCAGGCGGCACCGCCCGCAGCGAGTTGACCAGAATGGCATTGTTCCGGTCCCAGGAATCCAGCAGCGCCTCAAGCAACCCCGCGTCTAAGCCGTCCACCATATCCCCACCGCTCCAGTTCGAATCCCAGCCAGGTCTTGGCTAGGCCGCCAGGCGAGATTCTACCCCAACGGTGAACGGTTCGAAGCCCCTCAGGTGCCTAATCGAAAGTAGCAACGCTATTTAGATATCTTGACTTATAATTTATCAAGTAGTAAAATTACTGATGAACATAGCAGTTCACCTCCAACCCTTCGCCCTCACGCTTCCCCTGCCCGTCCCCGCCAGATGCACCGAATATTATGTCAACTACGATCTTCTTTATTTTCAACAGTATCTGAACTCTTTGCAAAGAGTTCACATCTTACTCATTCCACAACACTTAGCAGATCGCTCATCTCGTTTGCTATCAATACATTACGGACTCTTGTGTCATTCTTTGCTTCTTTATTTTCTCTAAGTGTCTCCGTATCAAGCAAATCCGAACTCTTTGGCAAAAAACAGGGGGTGGGGTACCCCTGGCGGGGGCTCGTGACTTTTGCTGGACGTGCTACGGCAGAGTATTATTTCTCCCGGGTTGCGAACCGACAGATTGTTTCGAACGTGTTGCGCGGACGAAAAAGGAGAACCGGGAATGTCTTTGGTCAGCTTTGTGGATACGCCGAAATTCGAGGAATACAAGAAACGCTTCGCGGAGCATTACAAACTGAGACGGCGCCCGGACGGCGTAATTCTGGTGGAGGCCCATACCTTGGGCGACTCAACACAATTGAGCGTGGAAAATCACCGCTCCGTGGGCCAGCTGTTCAAGACCATCGGCGCTGATCCGGAAAATGAAGTCATGATTTTCAGCGGCACTGGCGAAGACTTCATGATGCAGGCCGATCCCGAAGGATTTAAGTTGGAGCAGGAAGATCTGCAGCACTGGGCTTATGAATATGCCTACAAAGATGGGCGGATCAATGTCAGTTCGCTGGTGAACGACCTGGAAATTCCCACCATTGGCGTGCTGAACGGCCCAGGCTTCCACACCGAAATTTGTTTGATGTGCGACATCACCATCTGCAGCGAGGACGCCATCATCTTCGATCTGCACTACGACATCGGCTCGGTGCCGGGAGATGGCATTCACAGCTGCTTCCTGGAATTGCTGGGAGTGAAACGCGGCGCGTACGCGCTGCTTACCGGCCAGGCCATCGACGCAAAAACCGCGCTGGAATACGGATTGGTTAACGAAGTGCTGCCGCGCGACAAGCTGCTGGATCGCGCCTGGAAACTGGCTGACCACATCATGACGCAACCGCGCATCACCCGGCGCATCACTACGCAAATCGTCCGGCGCCCTTGGAAGAAACGCATCACGGATGATCTGGACGGTGGATTTGGCATGCAAATGTTCGCGCACCTGGCCAAGAAAAAATCCATCCACAGCCGCAAGCACATCGACGAATCAGTTGCCTACGTGAAGCAAGGCAAACGGAATAATTTTGAGTGAAGGCGAGTTGATTCAGAGAAGTCGAATGAAGGATAACGGTGAGCGAAGCCGAATAAAGGAGAAATGATGAGCGACGTCGTATACGTGTCGAACTCAAGGATTGAACGCAAACAGGGCCCGCTCCGTGTGGCCCATCTGCCTGGCGAGGCGCAGCCGGTCATCTTCAGCGTGCATGGCGCCATCGCGGAACACTACAAGATTGATCCAGCGAAGCTGACGGAATCGCACTCGTCCACCATTGACTATGTGATTGCGACCACGGCCGGTTGAATGATGGGAACCTTTGGAGGTGCGCTGGAAGCGCGCCAAATTGATGCCAGCAATGGGAAGCTCACTGCCGAGATACGAGGAGAAGTTGAGCAGGAAGATGGCGTGCTCGTGATTCGCAGAATCCACGTAACGATGCGGTTGAAGGCGCCGGAAGAATCGCGACAAACAATCGAGCGCGTGCATGGCATCTATGCCATGAGGTGCCCGCTGTATCGGACGCTTCATAACACCATCCAACTTACGTCGGCGGTCGAACTGGTTGCCAGTTAAGTTGACTGGTAGCGGGAATGTTGATGGTGTTGGGTGTTGGACAGGATTCGCGAATGACCAAGCCAATGACTAAGCCATTGACCAGATATGTGGCATTGCTTCGCGCCGTAAACGTAGGCGGCACCGGTAAGCTTCCAATGACGGAACTGAAATCCATGTGTGACTCGTCGGGCTTCGTGAATCCGCGCACTTACACAGCCAGCGGCAATGTGGCATTTGAAAGCAAGCTCACGGAATCCGAAGTGAAGGCCAAGCTGGAGCGCTGCCTGGCGACCTACGCGGGCAAACCCGTTGAGGTAATGGTACGCACAGGCCTGGAAATGACCGCGGTGCTAGCGAAGAACCCGTTCAAATCGCGCCCACCAAACCAAACGGTAGCGATCTTCCTTGACGAGCGTCCACCCAAAGACGCGCTGAAGACAATCAGTGGCCAGGACACGGAGGAAGTTGCGCTGGGCGCGCGAGAAATTTACGTACATTACGGAGAGGGAATGGGCCGCTCAAAATTAAAAATTCCGGCCGCCAAGCGCGGCACAGCGCGCAACATGAACACCGTCGCAAAGCTTGCCGAGTGGGCCAGCGGATAGGGGGTTTTGCTCTTATCGTATTGATCAAGTACCGCGATGGAGTAGAATAGCGGCTAACGATTTGCCCCCTGCGGTCACAGGGAGGTCAAAAGATGCGCTCGTTCACCTCGATGGTGGTTGCAAAGTTTATCGCTAGTGACGTCCATGTACTCGCAAAACGATAAAGCAATACTCATGCGGTGGCAGGTCGCCAAAGTGCGTTCGGACTGGCGTGTACTGGCGAAGCCGGGCCTGCGAGATGATATTCCGCCGGAAGACAAAGCGATCCAGGCGGAATACTACGCGGCGCGCGATGCGCTGAAACATTTTGAGGACAAAGAACTGGTCGCGCTCGCGGAGCAAGCGCACCCTCCGGTCCCGAACGTGAACCTGAACACCACCGAAGGCTACCGCCGCTGGTGCCAGGTGCAGCAGAACATCATGGAAGCAGAATTGAAACTTCTAGCCATCAGCCGCGAGATTGAAGATGCATTTCCGCATTTGAGAATGCGCGCCCAGTAGTTTTTTTCGCGTGAGCGACATCCGCCGACGCCGCCCACCAACGATTCGCGGTGGCAGACGGCAAGACTAAAATCGAAATTGGACATTCAATGCGTGAAGGTCACTGCTTGTACACAATTCAAGATGCTTCATGAAATGATAATCAGTTAGCGGTAACATCATTGTGACAAGGCATAGTCGAAGTCCCTTGCAGCAAATTTTTTTCCTTCAGCCGCCTGCCCCCCTTCAGGCAGTAGCCCGCTTGACGCAGCGCGGCACGTTTGCGGTTGCGAGTTTACTCGTATCCCAGTAGGAATCGATGGGCATAGCGACGTGCGTAGTGGTAGCACTCAGCGAAGATGTACGAAATATTGTCGCTGCGGAATTGAAATCGCTGGGAGTGGAGGCCACGTTATTGGCTTCACTGGAGGAATTGTCGACCGTCCTCGAGAAAATTCCCGCGTGCGGGATTCTGTTGGAAGTGATTACCTCGATAAAAGCTTCGCCGCAGGCCAAAAAAGCGATACAGGAATTGGCTGAATTCTATCCCTTTGGCAAATTCAAACTGGCCGGAAACGAAATTCTGATACTCGGAAAAGAATCGCTAGGGAGTTTTGTGCACGATTGCCAGCAGTTCAATCCGAGAACGCTGCGAAAAGATACCAGACATAGCGCGTATCTTGCAGTTCATGTGTGTGCAGATGATAAGTTCGAAGATGCCGAAAAGGTTGTGACGGTCAACATTTCAGATCGCGGTTGCTTTGTGTACAGCATTCGGGAGTGGAGTGCCGGTAATCGGGTATGGTTACGATTTCTCGGCGATGACGCCGACATTTGCGGCACGGTTTGCGCCTGGCAACCGTGGGGCAATAACAAAACTATGCCAGGGATTGGTATCAAACTCGATGTGGAGTTGAGTAACGACTAAGCGGTGTTTCCGAATTCTGGAAGGTATGAGCGGCCAGGTAGATTGACATCATCGGGCATTGCAAAGCGTTAGTCCGAAAAATTTTGATGGAGTGGCGGTTTACATTGAATGACTAGATTTTTGTTTTGAGATTTGCGTGAGGTATGCGCGCGTCGAGGCTGGTGTCCTGAGCAGATGGTGCTGCAGCAGGTCCTGGCACCGAGCGATCCTGCATCACGCTTTCGATGGCGGCAAATAGCTCGACGGTGCGGATTGGCTTGGAGACGTAGCCGTCCATTCCTGCCGCTAGGCAGCGCTCCTGGTCTCCCTTCAAGGCATGAGCGGTCATGGCAATAACGGGCATGTGCGCACCGGTGGCAATTTCTTCCTTGCGAATTGCGGCGGTAGCCTCGTCAACCCAACGTTCCAAAGGCCTTGCTTGGTGACCTTGGGCGAATACGTCAAGTGCTGTCATGCAACCAGCGTGGCGGCCGCAAGTTTTACGCCATCTACCCTGTCGAGCGCGGATCTTTCCCGCGCCTTAAACATTTCTTTCGTTGGCGCCGGAGGAATTATCATCGTTACTCTTTTGGCTCACGACGAATAGCGCGATTACAGAGGCAAGAATGGCGGCCAGGAAGGAAAGCGCTACGGTATGCCAGTGGTATTCAACGGGGACCGGCAGGCGAAAAGCGAGCATCCCCAGGTAGTGCATGAACCATATGCCGATTCCCATGGTGGCCGCGCCACCGCTCAACCACAAGTAACGAGCCCGGCCCTGAGCGGAAGTTACTCGCCCAGCGAGATCGAGAGCAGCGTATGAGGATACGACCGAAATGATCAGAGACAGCGCAACGAGGCCGCGGTTGTAGCTGCCGATCATCAATACGTCTGGGGAAATCAAATCCGTATCCAGGTTGCGAAAAGCATGTTGCGGTGGTCTGTGGAAGTGTCATTCAGCAACAAGACAGAAATGCATCTACGAAATGTGCTGGACCGGAGGCGACCGCCTGGGGGAGGCGCTAAATTGTGGATAGAAATCACAGCTCTCCAGCACAGAAGTTATTTTCAGCGTTTGGCGGTTAAATATCAGATGAAGGAGGATAGTCAGTTGAGCTGAAGGACTTTTTCTGAGAGATCAGGAAAAAACAAAATTACAACGATAAGTGCAAGTGAACTCAACATTCCTATCCACATCGGAGACATGGACGCCGGATGATACATCCACCCGCTTGCTGAAAAGCTGAGAGTATCCAGGATTTGCTGATATCGAAGACGATTTGCTGGGACGGCGACCATCATAACTAGATTCAAGAGCGCCAGGCATTGCAGGGCAATGGTTGCGTACAGGCCCCAACTTTTTAATTTGAGCAATCCCAACGGTCTGGAGCGTCGATCCTGGCCGAATCTGACACCTGGAATTCCTGAAGGCAAACCCGGCACTTCGGCTTGCCCCAGTTCCATTGAGGACTGCTGCCCGCGAAATTGGGCCTTCACCTTTTGAGTATTGAAAAAATAAAGCCAGTAGCCGCCGAGCGCCGCGAACATTGCGTATAAGAGAGTCCCGCCGACGCGCACCAGAAGCATGATATTGAACGGGTGATTCGAGTCATCGCACTGGGCAAATTGGGAAAGGGAATAATGGCCATGGCCACGGCCGAGGGAAGTGAAAGGAAAACCAGAATTGCGGCGTATACCAACGTTGAAATCCTGGCCCATTCTTTCGTTTTGATGAGGCCGATGCTGGAGGCCAAGCCCCAACCGCCGAACCCGATGGCGACGAATGCCTCGATGACCAGGATATAACGCAGGTTCACTGGGGCATCCGACGCACGACTCGAATTCAGAGCGAGGATGGACGCGAGCAGCATCATCGCGCCGCAAAAAATGGTAAAGGCGCTACCGATGATCACTACTATGGCTGAAACGGTGATCCCCTTGGAGCGGGCCATCGGTCACATTCGTCAAATTCTGCGTGCTTACATATCACCTGGTGTTTGAATTGCGCAAGGGATTCCGCGAGATGTAATCCGCCGTTATTTAGCGGTGATCAGCGTGCTGGTGGTTACCACGCACTGCCATGTACCGTTGATCTTGATCCAGGTATCCACGAAGCGCTCGCGGCGCACATACGGCTTACCCTTTTCAGTACCCTTCACGCGAAATATGCCCACAACTACTGCCGTGTCCCCGTAGACCTGCACCGTGGATTGCTCGGTAATGGCTTGGGAGGGTTGATACTCAGGTGACTTGATACTGGCCAGGAATTCGCTTCTGGAGGAGATGCTCCCGTCGATATCGATGGAGACCATGGTGTTGGCGAGAAGCATGTCCAAAGCCTTGGTGTTTTTTTCCTCCAGAGCAAGATTCCAGGCCTTTTCAAGAGCGAGCACGCGTCCGCCCTCATCGCTAATGTTGTGCTGCTGGGCAGCCGCCAAGACGGCAGTGAACAATAAGGCCACCATAGCCAACAGGATTTTTCTCATCGTTATCGTCTCCGGGTTACGATTGGCAGTATGACCGATAGCTTTCGGCTGGAATAAGAATACCGCCGCGAAGTGATTGCGCTGGGCAAAGTTTCCGGCGGTGTACATCACAGATTTAACTTCTTGCGAGTGCACGTGCTTTTTAATGTTCAGGACGCTTAGGCGCAAGATATATTTAGGCCTTGTTCAAAGGAAGCTGATGACGACGCTTGCACTATTCGCCGGTCTACACAGAAAAACGATGTGGCGCGTTGGATTTCTAGTGGCCGGCGGTGTTTGTGGCACTGCGGGGGTTTGTGATGCGCAACAAGTGAAGAGTGGGAAGCCGGCCGCTCAGAAACATACTGCTATTCGCAAGTTGCAGCCTACGGATGTTGAGGGGTTGCCGCCTGAGTTCGTCGACAAGCTAAATGCGCGCGGATGTACGATTCCTCAATTTGGTGAGGTTGGACGCGCGGGTGACACTGCAGGTAAGTCTGCCACGGCAGGTGAACCTGCCCAGGCAGGCAAGCCGACTAATGTTATCCACGGCGAGTTTGTGCGGCACGGGCAGGAAGATTGGGCGGTACTATGCTCCAAGGGAGGAAGCTCCACGATCGTGATTTTTTGGGGAAAGACTACGGCGTGTCCAGCTTCGCTCGCAAGGCTTGAGGATGCGCATTACCTGAAACGTGGAAAAGATAAGAAGGTGCGGTATTCGCGATCGATTCGAGCTTTGGGGGAGAGCGATCTAGGAGACCGCGCGGGCATCGGCGGGCTGAAGTCCTTCTCGCATCAAGGAATTGACGACCGCTTCGTGGGTAAGTCGTCGGCATTTTTTTACTGCAGCGAAGGCAAATGGAAAATTTTTCCGGCCAAGGATTCGAGTAGCGAATGACGACACAACTGCAATTCGATTTGATGCCGGAGCGGCGGGTGTGGTCGGTTACGGAACTGACGGTGCGCATCCGGGACCTGCTGGCGAGGAATTTCACGGACATTTTGGTGGAGGGCGAGATTTCCAATTGCCGTGAGGCCAGCTCCGGGCACATCTATTGCACTTTGAAAGATGAACGCACGCAGATTCGCTGCGTGTGTTTCAAAACGCAGCTGCGAACGATGAAATTCCGGCCGGAGGATGGCTTGCGCGTGACGGTGCGCGGCTCGATCACCGTATATGAAGCGCGGGGAGATTATCAGATTTATGTAGAAAGCTTCGAGCCCGTCGGTCTGGGCGCGCTGCAGTTGGCGTTTGAACAGCTGAAAGAGCGACTGGAAGCGGAAGGGTTGTTTTCGCAGGAACGGAAAAAACCGTTGCCGGTGCTGCCGCGTTGCATCGGATTGATCACCTCGCCGCGTGGAGCGGCGGTGCGCGATGTGGTGCGCATTTTGCGGCGGCGCTTTCCCAACGTGCAACTCACGCTGTATCCGGTGCGCGTGCAGGGCGAAGGGGCGGCTGGCGAGATTGTGCGGGCGTTGCAATTTTTCAACCGGCGGCAAAGCGTGGATGTAGTAATTCTGGCGCGGGGCGGCGGGTCGATGGAGGATTTGTGGACCTTCAACGAGGAAATTGTGGCGCGGGCTATCGCGGCATCGACCATCGCGATCATCTCCGGCGTGGGGCACGAGACGGATTTCACGATTGCGGATTTTGTCGCGGATGTGCGGGCTTCGACGCCTTCGGCGGCAGCGGAACTGGTGGTGCAGACGCGGCGGGAGTTCGACAAACACATTTCCGAGTTGCGCGACAGTTTGACCAGCCTGATCCGCTACCGGCTGAGTAATTCCTCACGGCGCGTGCATGAACTGGCGGCACGACGCGGCTTTCGGCGGCCGGTAGATTTGTTGCGGCAGCGGCGGCAGCGGGCGGATGAAATGACCTCGCGACTGGCGCTCGGGCTGCGCGCGCGGTTGGAACAGTCACGCAAACGGTTCAACGTGACACACCTGCGCATTGTGTCGTTTGATTTTCACAAGCAGATCGTGCGGTTACGCAATCGGACGAATGGTTTCGCTGCGAGGGTCGAGCTTGGCTTGCGCGCGCGCCTTGCGCAAAGCAGACGGCGATATGCCGTGGAGCATTTGCGGTTGGTGTCATTTGATTTTCGCCGCAAGGTCGCGGCGTTTCCTTTGCTGCTGGAGCGGCGTCAAACGGAACTGGCCAAGCGCGGTGAGCGGGTAGTACGTGCGAAGCGCGAGCGCCTGGAGCGCCTGCGCCTGCAACTGGAGGAGCGCAGCCCGCTGCGTGTGCTAGAGCGCGGCTACGCCATCGCGACGGATGCTGCCGGCAACGTACTGCGTGCGAGCGATCAGGTGAACCTGGGCGACACAGTAAACGTGCAATTGCATCGCGGGCGTCTGATTACAGAAGTAAAAAGCAAAGACACGTAAAGTTTCGCGCGCTTCAATGAAGCGACAGTACGAACGATAAACGACCTTCTGTTTCGACGGCAAAAAGCAACACCACAACGTCAAAAAGCAAGACCCACCCTACAAATCGAGGGTGGGGCACCCTCCGTGTTTTTTGTGGCTGAGTTAAACGAAGAGCTGATTACTCGTCGTCAGAGGAGGAGGCAACTTTGAGGACGGCGAGGAAGGCTTCCTGGGGGATGTCGACCTGGCCGACGCGCTTCATGCGTTTCTTGCCTTCTTTTTGTTTTTCTAGGAGTTTGCGTTTGCGGGAAATGTCACCGCCGTAGCATTTGGCGAGGACGTTTTTGCGGATGGCGGCCACGGTTTCGCGGGCGATTACGCGGCTGCCGATGGCGGCTTGAATGGGGACTTCGAACATCTGGCGGGGAATTAGTTTTCGCAAGCGGGTGACGAGATCGCGACCGCGATCATAGGCGAGATCGCGGTGAATGATTAGCGCTAGAGCGTCCACGGGCTCGCCGCCGACTAAGACATCCAACTTGATCAAGTCGGATTCGCTGTAGCCAGCGAGGTGGTAATCGAGCGAAGCGTAACCGCGCGAAACGCTCTTGAGGCGATCGTAGAAATCGAGCACGATTTCGTTCAGCGGCAAGTCGTAGGTGAGCATGACGCGCGTGGGAGAGAGATATTCAAAATTTTTCTGCGTGCCGCGTTTGTCCTGACAAAGTTGCAAGATGCCGCCAACGGAGTCTTCGTTGGTGATGATCATGGCCTTGATGATGGGCTCTTCAATTTTTGCGATGTCGCTTGGATTAGGAAATTTGGCGGGGCTGTCGACTTCCATGACTTCGCCATCGACGCGGGTGATGCGGTAACGCACGCTGGGTGCGGTAGTGATGAGATTCAAGCCGAATTCGCGTTCGAGGCGTTCCTGCACGATTTCCATGTGCAACAGGCCGAGGAAGCCGCAGCGGAAACCAAAACCCAAAGCCACGGAATTTTCCGGCTCATAGAAAAATGCGGCGTCGTTCAATTGCAATTTACCAAGTGCATCGCGCAGGGGTTCGTACTCGTCGGCCAGCACGGGGAACATGCCGGCGAAAACCATGGGCTTGATAGCTTCAAAGCCAGGCAACGCGGGCGCGGGCCGTGACGCGTCAGTGACGGTGTCGCCCATGCGGGCTTCGGCAACGCGCTTGATGTTGGCGACGATGAAGCCCACGTCGCCGGCTTCCAGTTCGTCGAGAGCGACGGGCTTGGGGGTGAGGGTGCCCAGCGTTTCCACTTCGTAGACTTCGTTGGTGTAAACGAGGCGAATTTTCGTGTGCGGAGTGATGCGGCCCTCCATCACACGCACAAGAACAACCGCGCCACGATAGATATCGAACCAGGAGTCGAAAACCAGCGCCTGCAGTGGATTTTCGGCACTGCCTTTGGGTGGCGGGATGCGCGCAACGATGGCTTCAAGAACGTCTTCGACGCCGAGACCGCTTTTTGCGCTGATAAGCAGGGCATCGCTGGCTGGAATAGCGAGGACGGTTTCGATTTGCTCTTTGACGAATTCGGTTTGCGCGGCGGGCAGGTCGATTTTGTTGATTACCGGCAGAATGGTGAGGTTGTTGCCGGCGGCGAGAAAAGTGTTGGCGACGGTTTGGGCTTCAACGCCCTGGCTGGCGTCCACGACCAGCAGAGCGCCTTCGCAAGCGGAGAGGGCGCGGGAAACTTCATAAGAAAAATCGACGTGACCGGGTGTATCGATTAAGTTGAGGCGATATGTGTTTCCATCTTTGGCTTTATAGTGCAGGCGAATGCTCTTGGCTTTAATGGTGATGCCGCGTTCGCGCTCCAGGTCCATGGAATCGAGAACCTGCTCATGCATTTCACGGGAGCTGAGCGCGCCGGTCATTTCGAGCAGGCGGTCGGCGAGCGTGGATTTGCCGTGGTCGATGTGCGCAATAATGCAAAAATTGCGTATGAACTTTGGATCCATTTAGGCTTATAACGGCAGGAGAGTCCGGTCGCTTCGCGCTGGG
>Ga0073928_10006238_pt1 | contig 16110 bp, 14 predicted proteins | sample PaiPotPPA55metaG_FD_76969 | JGI IMG/M metagenome (GOLD analysis project Ga0073928, IMG submission 76969) | Iron sulfur acid spring bacterial and archeal communities from Banff, Canada, to study Microbial Dark Matter (Phase II) - Paint Pots PPA... ... | reverse complement strand
CCGCCTTTTTCCAGCATTCCTGCGGTTACGAGCTTCTTCTCAATATGCCGTTGCAAGATCTGGATCAGAAACTTTCTCAGGTCCGCTCCCTGCGATTTCGGCCACGGAATCTCCGCAAAGCTTTCCACCGGGGCGTGAAACATCTGCGCCGCCATCACCCGCGATTCACTCGAAATTTCCGACGATGCCAGGCGCTTGTCATCCGGGCACATGAGACCATCGGCCAGGGCGTGAAAATATGCGCGGCTGCTGTTCAGGCTGCGGCCGCAGACGATGCACTCAGTCAGCTCCGGCAAGAAACCTACCAGCCGCGTTAGCCACAGATCAAAGTAGGTAACCGGCATCCATATATCCGAGCCAGTCAGTGCGTGCAGAACGGAGAGGGTCAGCCGAAAGATGGCGTCATTGGCTTCGCGATCGGGAAGCAACTCGTCAAGCAATTCGGCCACATGCGCCAGCGCCACTGCGCGCGCGTAACTGACTTCGGTGGCCAGCGGAGACTCCAACACTTCGCAAGCATTCAACCGTGCCAATTCCTGCCCCTCGCGCACGTCATAAAATGCGCGCACATAAGTCATCGGCTCAAGCGCGCCGCCAAAGCGCCGCTTCGACTTCTTTGCCGACCGCGCTACGCCGCGCACCTTACCTTCCGCGCGGGTAAAAAGCGTGACCAGCAAATCAGCCTCGCGCAGCGGATAAGTGCGCAGAACAACTGCCTCCGACTCCCTCAGTGCCATGAAATCCCAGCGGATCGACCGATGATTGTAAACGGACGAGAGACAGAGATGGAAAGAATCGGACTCCCTTCGCATTCACAACGGGTTAAAGGTGGAGTGCGGTGGCGCGCTGTCGGCTAGTGGAAGAAAGACAGGTCCCGGAATTGAACCTGCTGCTTGACGCAATTCTAACTACCCAACGGCTCCCCCGGCCGTGCGAATGCTGCTTGCCCACGATTTTGTTCTGTCCAGAATCCACCAATCCACCTCGCCAACACAATCAGAGATCTAATACAGCTGAGCTTCAATGGAAAGGTATTCGAAACGAGCAGTCCGCGCTGGTTAAACACGGACCGGTACAACCCGTTTGATTCATTTCGTTAGTATTGCCAACTTACTCCGGGGTAGAGACTGGGCACGCGATAGGCGCGATAGGCGTTCTCGTAATGATATAGCGACTCTTACATATTCTCTTGCAGCTGATCCGCATCCCAGCTTTCTCTGGATCCCCAACTCGTCTGCTACTAAGGGATGACCGGCATTGCCGCTGCTGGGCGGCGCCACCAGAAGCCGCGCCGCTCGAATCGTATTCGTCCGCCGGAACTGGCCTGCAAAGTGGCTTCACAGCAATCGCGTTACAAGTGAACGCCTACCTGTTGGTGATTAACGCCGAGCGTTATTGCGTGATGGTGATTGTCAGGGCAGCGGTGTGGTTATTTGCGCCGGTGCCGCTTGTCGATGCCCTCAGGGTAACTGTGCTCGATCCGGCTGGTGTGCCCGAATTTGCCGGCTTGCTACTGCTACCACACGAAGCTAGGCTCACCGCCAATAACGCAAGGGCACAGATGCTGTAGGCACGCGACGCGAGACGCGCTTGTTTACGCCGAGCGGCGATGCCGAAGATCATTCCGACAAAGGGGAGCAGCAGCGCATAATTCAAATAGTGCGAAGATGACCTTGGTCCCCGCAAGGCTGCACTTGCCGCAGTCGTGCTAACGGTAAGAGTGCTTGAAGCTGGATTACCGCCGCTCGGTGTGACGGAGGACGGAGCGAAGCTGCACATGGCCCCTGCAGGGAGCCCACTACAGGTAAAACTCACCTGCGAGCTAAATCCGTTCATGGGCGTGACCGTGAACTTCGCGGTCCCGCTTTGTCCGGCGACGATGGTCAGAGTGGACGGTGTGACTGACAATTGGTAATCGGGACTTAGGCTGATGGTGTAGGTCGCGCTCGCCACGGTGCCATTGTTATAACCGCTGGCCCCAGCGATCGCCTGGAGCGTCTCCGTGGAACTGACCGTGATCGGCCCGTTGTAGATGGCAGAGCTCGTCGTGGGTGTCGTCCCGTCGTTGGTGAAATAGATCGTGGCCCCAGTCGTCGTATCGTTCATTGTCACCGTTTGCACCGAACCGTAGGTACCAGATCCGGGTGAAAATGTTGGCGTAGCCGCCGCTGGCAAGGAATTGATCGTGAGCATTTCCGAGGAAGAGGTCGAGGTGGCAAACGCGCCGTCTCCGCTGTATAGGGCAGAGATTGGATAGGTGTTCAACGCCAGACTGCTGGGGTTGTAGTTGAAGGTGGCCGCGCCGCCACTCAAGTTCGAGGATCCCAATTCGCTTGAGCCATTGAAGAACGCGACCACACCGGTGGGCGTACCGCTGCCCGAGGCGGGGGCAACCGTTGCCGTCATTACCACCGGTCCGGACGAACCTACGGCGACGCTCGCGGGCGACAGACTCAAACTGGTTGTGGAAGCGGTAGTCCCACCAAGCCCGATTGCAAAGCTGAAAACCGTGCGAGCGTTGCTGGCCTCGCCGTCCCCTGGGGTTGTCCCATAGAAGACTCCTTTAGCGGCCTGTATCAGCCCGGCGGGGCCGCCGCCGGAACTGGGGAACGCGTAAAGCGTAATCAAAGTCCCCGCCGGCGTCATCTTGAAGATCGTCCCAGTGCCGTTAGCTCCGCCAAGCTCCGTTGTCCCGTAGAAGTTTCCGTCGGTGCCTTGGATTACCCCGCTCCGGGGCCAGCCCCCGTCGGCAGAATCGAAAAGATGCAGTGTGGTCAGCGTGCCGCCAGGCGTGATTTTGAAGACCGTGCCACAAGAAGGATAGACAGGATAAGCGAGCGTGTCGCACGCCACGAGGTTCCCGCCATGGGCTGTGGTCCCGTAGAAATTACCGTCGCTATCTTGCACCAGCCCACTGGGGTAAAAGCCGTCAGCACAGCCATGTTGCTCGCAGAAGCTGTAGAGCAAGGTCAGCGTGCCCTGTGGAGTGATTTTGAAGATCGTGCCACAGTCACCCTGTATGTTGCTGGGGCCGCACCCAAGGGCCCCGCCTAAGGCAGTCGTCCCGTAGAAGTTTCCGTCGGTGCCTTCCACCAGCCCACCGTTAGGGTCGATTCCCCCCGTTCCGTCGAAAGTGTAGAGAGTGGTCAGCGCACCCGCCGGAGTGATTTTGAACACCGTGCCACAGTCACCGGGACACCTGCCGCCAAATCCACCACCTGTTGTTCCATAAAAGTTCCCGTCGGTGCCTTGCACCAGGGGGGCTTGAGGGCCGCTGACGGAGGCGAGTATGACGGGCGTGCCGCCAGGAACGATTGAGTAGATTGAGGTAGCGGTTGTTCCGTAGAATTTCCCATCAGAACCTTGGATCAGCCCGTTAGGGGCGTAACCGTCACCCCCGTTGAAACTGTGCAGGGTGGTCAGCGTACCTGTTGGGGTGATCTGGAAGACCGTGCCACACCCGGGACCGCCGTCAGCAGAACAGGGGTTGATGGCCCCGCCATTTCCGGTTGTCCCATAGAAGTTTCCGTCCGTGCCTTGCACCAGCCCATTGGGATCTGCGCCATCAGTTCCGTCGAAGTTGTGCAACGCGGTAAAAGTCTGCGCAGGCGAAGCGATTGCCGCCGCGTCGCAGAACACGGAAACGAAGCAAGCTCTTTCTATGAAGCCGAACTTCTTCATTTCGAGCCTCGCGATGCCCTGGAATTCTGTTATATGCGGCGGCCCTGAATGCCATCGAGTCGTCCAGACCTTGCTGCCCACACTATTTACCACAGATCGGGCAGTTTAAACACCACTATTCGCAAGGTTGTCTTGACACACATCGCTAAAGAATACGAAGCCGAGGGCTTGGGCGTGATGGTTGATTTTATATGGAGGAAGGCCACTCAGTACGGCCAACTCACCCCAGGATAGAGACTGGGCACGCGATAGGCGCGGTAGGCGTTCTCGGTGGCCGGAGTGAAGTCAAGTTTCCAGACGATCTGCGGGGTGGAGGTTTGTGTGACCTCCTGGACTTCAGCCGCAAGGTTCGGGTTAGACGACGCAACCGGAGCGTTGATATCAAACTCGACATTGGTATTGGCGAGTTGGTTGATGCTGCCGCCCCAGGCAGAGAAGTCGCCAGGCAAACTGTCCCAAACTAGATTGGCAACCATGGTACTTTCCTCAATTTGGAAAATGGTGGCTCGCGAATAACATGGAACGAATGAAGGCGAGGAGCCGCAAGTTGTGCCGTTGCCGTCTAAGACGCGGAAATCGCCATTGTCCCACACCCCCAAGGTGGTTTGCGATCCAGTTTGGCTGATGATGGATGGAAAATGCTGGAAAGAAAACCAGAGGCTTGGGTCAGTGGTTGGAACATCCCCCTGAGTCATGGCGAAGTCGCCTTGGTAGCCGAGCTTCCAGAGAATGTCGCCAGCACCTGTACCATTGTTGTAGTCGATCTTGAGAACCCAGGATTGATGACGCATCGACAGGAGTAGGTTACCGTCCGCGGCCGAGTAGACGAGAGCGTTGCCGTGAGTCCAGTCTGGCAGGCCGAAGAGATGACGGTTGACGTCGAGATAGTCGAAACTGTTCCATGCCCAAACCGGGTTCCAGTTCTCATCTAGATCGACAATGCCATCTCCAACAACGGCGGTGGTACCGGGATAACCGGGGAGGTCGGTGAAGTTTCTTGTGAAGTTGGTGAGAAGGATGACGTGGCCGTTGGGTAGAAGCGCAAAATCGTGATGAAAGTAGGCGGGAATAAAATCAAATCCGGCGGTCTGCATTTTTATACCCAGGGCGGCGGCATCCATATCGCGGATCGTGTTTCCGGCCAAATCCACCTCGATCAGGAGCGCATCCACTTTGTTATCGTTGCGAGTAATACTCAACAGGACGTGCCCATTGGGGAGCAATTTAAAGGTGAACGGGTAGTTCCCTTTTCCCACGTCGTAATACCAGATGGGGTGGGCGTCGCGATCTGTGAAGAAAGCAGGCGTGCCGGAGCTGGGCGTATCTATCAGTTCTATTCCCGGGTTCTCAGGAGAATCGGCGGAGGGGTTGGGGCGAGACACGGTGAGCGTCGGAAAAGGAAGCGAGGGCAGTGGCCCGGTGGCGAATGTGGTGTCGTTCGCAACAAAGGTGTTGGTGGTTCCTGAGCATTGGGCCTGAGCCTGGGCACGCATGTGGTACGTGGTGGATGCTCTCATTCCTGCGACCAGGAAGGTGGTGGTCTGGGAAGTGGCTGTGGCGGGAACCCACTGGGTCGTTCTCCCGTACGATGTATCAGGTCCAAACTCGACCATCACTTGTCCGGAACATCCGAGAGCCGTGGTCACGGTGTACTGTGCGACCAACGGGTTCTGCGTACGTGAGACCGATGCAGTCGCTATGCCCGGCGGATCATTGAACCTTCCGCCTCCGCAGGCAGCGGTAAGAAAAAGCAAAGTGATCATTGCTAACAAAAGGAATGGCTGCAGCGGAGCCGATTCTCTCATCTTTTTTGGTTTTCCTCTTTTTGCCGAGAAGACCTGCCCGCAGCCAGAGCTGCGCTTTCACGATCGCCGCAGGTTTTCTGTTAGCGCAAGATCATATCTCAAACGGTGAAAATGCCTAGTAATTATTTGTAAACACATCGGCTTATGGTTACAGAGCTGGTGCCGGTATTCTGCACCCGGTGATGAGCACGTCGTAAAACGAAAACTAATTGCAGTTACTGGAGAACGATGAACGATATGCAAGTGTCTGTCCGTGTTCGCAACGCAGCTGAGCGTCGGTTTCGCAGCGTATAAGATTGGCGGGCGTCCTGGACCTGACTGAGCTCGCCAGGGCTGCGAACGAAGTACATAAGCCATCGGATACGAAGTAGGAACCCTCACACATCTTGCCGGGGAAGTAAAGGTTGCGTAACCTTATGACGGTCGAGAGCGCTAACTTGCAAGAGCGCCGCGCAAGCTGGACCTTTGAGAAGCCTGGCATCGACCAGTTGATACAATTCAAGGTTTGGGGCTACATCTTCGGAACCACGGGATTTCTGAATTGATCATGCAAAAATTGCCGCTGCTCGCGTTGTTCATCGTTTTCACCGCTGGGTTGTGCTTTTCGCAGTCCCTCGGCGATCCTTTATCACAGGGCACATCATCTCAAGGAACATCCGTGGATTGCTCCGATCCGACGATGGCCAACACTCCGCTATGCAGTTCCGCGCAGCAGCAAAGAACCAATAGCACTCCCGGTAGCCCTCAAGGAATCAGCGGCTCGTCTCTGCCCATGAGCACGCCGGTGTTGACCACGCCTTACGGTTTCAGTCCGGACCAGTACACTCCGACAAGGCCTCCCCTCAATCCCCCGCAAATCTGGCACCGCCCGGTTCCGGTTCGGCCGGAAACTGAATTCGAACAGATGGTGGCCGACTCGGTTGGACGACCATTGCCATTGTTCGGGCAGTCGCTGTTCGTCCAGGCTCCAAGTACGTTCTCTCCGGTAGACTTCATGCAGGTTCCGAGCGACTACATCATCGGCCCAGGCGACGAATTACAGATCAGGGTTTGGGGCCAAGTTGAAGCAAGCTTGCGGGTAATCGTGGACCGTTCTGGCCAAATTTACATCCCGCAGGTTGGACAAATATCCGTTGCGGGCATCCACTATGGAGATCTGGAACAACACCTGAAAAATGAGATTGCGAAGACATTTAAGAACTTCAATGTCACAGCAAGCATCGGCCGGCTTCGATCCATCCAGATCATTGTTGTTGGCAATGCTCGTTATCCCGGAACTTATACCATCAGTTCGTTGAGCACACTGGTCAATGCGATTTTCGCTTCCGGCGGCCCTACCCCCCAGGGGTCGTTGCGCCACATCCAGGTGCGCCGCGATGGCGCTACCATCACCGATTTCGATTTCTATGACCTTCTGATCAAGGGCGACAAGTCCAAGGATGTCCGTCTGCTGCCCGGCGATATCCTCTACATCCCCCACGTTGGTCCCCTAGTCGCCATTTCCGGCTCCGTAAACTCACCCGCCATCTACGAGATGAAAGACAACTCCACCCTAAACGACTTGATTGAAATTGCCGGTGACCTGAGCACCGTTGCCGACACCAACAAGATCACCGTCGATCGCTTCGTGGAACACCAGGCGCGCAAGACTCTGGAGTTTCCCTACGACGAGCAATCCCGCGCCCTGCCACTCCAGGATGGCGATATTGTTCGCGTGTTTTCAATCGTTCCCCGTTTCGAAGATACCGTAACCTTGCGGGGCAATGTTGCTAACCCCGGGCGCTATCCCTGGAAGCCGGGCATGCGCATCAGCGATCTGATTCCCGACGTCCAGGCATTGCTCACACGCCGCTACTGGCGCAATCGCGCCGCGATCATCAATGGTCGCGCCACCGAATATCCGGTTCAGGCGCCACCTCCGCAGACGCAGAGCAACCGCTCCACATCGAATCAACAACCGTCCAATGGGACCGCGCCCAACAGCGCCACAACACCTGGCGTTTCGGACTCAACTCAGAATCCCAATTTTCCGGAGACTTTGCCCGATGCAGCGGGTTCCTCAAATCTGGCAGACGCGATCTACGCGCAGAATGAGCAAAACCCAACTGGCAGCGATTCTTCGAGAGCTGGCAATGCTCCCACCGGGAGTCAACCGCCTTCTCAGGCTGTGAGCAGCAATCCGAACAGTCCCAACCCAAACACGGTTAAAGATATCGCCGAGGATGTGCGCCGCTATGCTCCCGAAATCAACTGGGACTACGCCATTATCCAGCGGGTCAATCCCACTGACCTCACCTCCAAGCTTCTTTGGATGAGCCCACGGAAGGCAATCCTCGAACATGACGAAGCAAGCAATTTGCAACTGCTGCCAGGCGACATCGTAACGATCTTCTCTCAACGGGATATCAGCGTGCCGCAGACCGAGCGCTCTCAGTATGTGATCGTCGAGGGCGAAGTAGTACGGGCTGGTGTTTATAAACTCGAAAACAATGAAACGCTTCGCTCGATTTTGCAACGCGCGGGCGGTCTGACTCCCAATGCCTACGTTTACGGTTCGCAATTGACCCGCGAGTCGGCACGGGTGGACCAACAAAAAAGCCTGGACCAACTGGCGACCACCATGGAGGTACAAATCCGGCAGTCGGCTGTGTCGGTGGCAGCTTCCGCGAGCCCCGGAGAACTACCGCAACTGCTGGCGGCACAGGAAGCAATAGTCACGCAGCTCCGTAACACTCGCGCCAGCGGACGCGTCGCCTTGCCCGTCAGGCCCAAGGACAAGAGCCTGACCGATTTCCCCGACATGGTGCTGGAAGACAGTGACCGCCTTTCGATTCCCCACACTCCTTCGACCGTTTCGGTAGTGGGAGATGTGTACAATCCAGGATCGTTTATTTTTGAGTCTCGTAACACCGCCGGGGCCTATCTCGATCTCGCTGGTAAAGGAAAGCCGCAATCCGACCTGCATCACGCTTTTGTGCTACGCGCAAACGGCATCGTAGTTGCAGCCAATAATGTCAACGGTCTGTTCACCGGGGCAAAATTCGAACGCCTCCGGTTGTATCCTGGCGATCAGATCGTTGTGCCTTACAAGCTCCCAACGGGAGCCTTCGTCCGCGGACTGCGCGACTGGACGCAGATCATGTCACAACTGGCGTTGACCGGCGCGGCGCTCTCTATTGTCCTGCCATGATCTATGCCGATCAGCGGTGGATCGGAGATCATGGCATCGGTCGCTTTGCACGGCATGTGCTCGCCGATCTCGATTATCGTCCGGTTGCGCTGGCCGGGCATCCCGCCGCGTCGCTGGATGCTTGGCGTCTCGCGCGCGCGCTCAGCGGACTGACACGCCACGACTTATTCTTCTCCCCGGGATATAATTCTCCGCTTTTCTGTACCGCACGGTTCGTCTTCACCATCCACGACCTCAGTCACATTTACTGTCCGGAGAACAGCAATCCGCTCATTCGGCTGTACTACGCAACGGTAATGAAAAGAGCTTGTCAGCGCGCCCTCAGAATCCTTACGGTCTCGGAATTTACGCGCATGCAGATTGTTGAGTGGTCGGGTGTGTCGACAGGAAAGGTCTTCAACGTTGGGTGCGGAGTTGATCCTACGTATCAGCCCGCAAAGAATTGCTACGGTCTGCAATTCCCCTACCTTTTGTGCGTAAGTAATCGCAAGCGACATAAAAACGAGTTCCGGGTGGTGGAAGCCTTCGCCCAAGCTGACCTTCCCGCCGGGATGCATCTCGTATTTACGGGCGGGCCCACGGCAGAGCTCACCCATTGCATGGAACGTTTCCATATAACCCAACGGGTGTATTTTGCTGGCGTGGTTCCGGAAACAAAGTTACCCTCGCTTTATCGCGGCGCCGAGGCGTTGGTGTTCCCTTCTCTTTATGAGGGATTTGGGCTCCCGATCCTGGAAGCAATGGGCTGCGGCACGCCCGTGGTCACCGCAAACGTCACTGCCATGCCCGAGGTTGCTGGAGGTGCTGCTTTACTGGTGGACCCAACTTCGGTAGAGCAGATCGCGAGGGCGATGGGGCAAATTGTGAGCGACACTACATTACGCCAGCAGTTACGACATAAGGGTCTGATGCGGTCTGCTGAATTCGCATGGGCAAGCACGGCTGCCAGAGTGCGCGAATTGATGAAAGACGGGTGAGCACAGATGCGCAGTCTGACAGAACACAGAACGAATGGGCCCCTGATTTTTTCTGTCAGTTACAGAACGGCATCACTAGCTGGCTTAGCTGCGCTAGCAGGAGTTGGCGGTCACAGTGGTACACAAAATGGCACTACAAACTCCGCATGGCTTCTTCTCTCCCCCATCGAGTTGCCGAACGTCCAATTTTGGACGTGGGACATCGCCGCGCTCGCTGTACTCGCCGGTACTTTCAGACCCGGATGTCGCTGGCGCCGAAGTGAAGATGAGTGCATGCTGGGACAAAGCGAGGACGCGAGCGCTTCGTCCAATAAATCAGCGGTCGTTTCAGGTTAGCTCGAGGTTCTCTCGAGGTTCTCCATATCGGTCTTTGCCCTGCAAGACGGAACGGCAAGGATAGGGCGCCGTGGCGTGGACGACCATCCGGAAAGGCCAACTTCTGTCGTTCTTCTTCGCCGCCAACTCTCCCCAGCAGTTGAGGAAGCTGGCAGAAAGTATGAAAAGCGTTGAATTCTTCTAACCATTCACGAACGCTAATATTTCGAATTACAACCTAGAATGCTTTGTAAACGATGTCCGGTGCCGCCTGATTGAGCAGGACCGTCATAATGAGGGCGGCCAAACCAAGCGCAGAGGCATAGACCACGCGTGCGTAACGACTGGTGAGTACTGGCCCTTCAGAAGTCCTTAGCGAGAGCAGGGCCGCACGCATCCATTCCCATAGCGCTAGTACGAAGGTTGCACACAGCCAGACCACCATCCATACGCCGAGCCACCGTGCCGCGCCAACGATGTGATACAGCCTGCCGATCGTCTTCCAGTCCGCCCAGAACCAGAAGAGCGTAAAGGCAAACCAACTGAAAGTCAGACCGCGGCTAAAAGCCGTGTAGAAGGCATTACTTGAAAGCGTCCTGTAGCCCTTGCGGCCCAGAGCACGAGTCATTCCCAACTGCCAAAGCTTGTTGATCGCGACCCCTCCGCCTTGCAGAACACCAAAGACGATGAACTCCGACGTGCGTCCGTGCCACACACCAATCAGAAAGAATGTCACGAAAAAGCATACGACGCCCAACAACGGCTGCAATGCTAACGAGGAGATGCGCCGCATCAGCGTTATGAGTAGCGGGTTATACACATATGTCCTGAGCCACGTGGAGAGAGTGATGTGCCACTGGTTCCAGAAATCAATGAATGAAGAGGCGGAGAAGGGCCGATCAAAGTTCTCCGGCAGGCGCACGTGCATGAGGCGCGCCAGGCCAATCACTATATCGATATAACCAGAGAAATTCGCATATAGAAAAAAGGGATAAATGACGGCGAGTTTGAAAGCTGCATAGGGTATGAGCGATGGCACCCCTTGGGATAGGTGTGCAGTTGCGTTCTCTCGTACCAAATTGAAGACGGTCGCCAACACGTTCACCTTGAAGAAGCCGCGAATGATGCGATCCAACTGCAGGCCTATCGTGCGAGGACCCAGCGCGATCGGCTCTTCCGCAAATTGATCACGAGCAAAATCGTCATAGCGCTGGATGGGGCCGGAAATAAGCGTAGTGAAGTTCAGCGTATACAGCAGATAGGGACCCAATCCGACGTGCAGTTTTTTGTGGCTACTTCCTGTTTCAATCAACAAATGCAGCACGCGAAAGAAAATGTAAGAGATCCCCACCGTGAAATACGGAAAATGCAGGAATAAGCCCCTCGGAAAAAAGGTATATTTCTTCAACCAGACGTAGGCAAGGATTACGACCAGAATGCTCCAAACTGCCGATCTAGACCATCCGTTGTTGAGCAGGACCAATCCGCCGTAGCCCAAAAACAGAAATGCGGCCAGCGGCAGGAGTGCAATCGGGTTGTGCGCTAACAAGCCAAGGAAAACAATACTGGCCATGAAAAGTATGAGCGAACGCCAGGTCTGCGAGCGGCTCAAGTTCGAGACCAAAGCCGCGGCCAGACCAAATGCCAGGAAGGGAAAGGATGCTGCATCCATGCCTACTTGCCCTGCCCTTGAGCGAATTGCGGTGGAACCACAGTTCTTAGTGCGGGAATCGCTCCGCGGGTAAGCTCTCTAGCCACCAAACGGGAGATGATCGCGTGTCCACGGGCATCTGGATGGCCATCTACGGGAAAGTAATACTGCTCGGCGTTCGCTATCGTGCGGTAGCCAGGCAAAATATCGATATAGATTCCGCCATGGCTCTCGATGATGGAACGGAGTTCATGGTCCAGCTTGTAGGGATCGTAGCCTGCGGGCCAGTCGCTCATAGAGATCATAGCCGCCTGCGCTCGGTTCGGCAGCAACACTGCCGCAAAGAGAATTCCCGCGGCTTTAGCCTGAGACTCAATGTCCGCAGCACAGCTATCGAACTCTTTCAGGTGACCTTGCCAGCTCGGACTGAATTCGGCTTTCACGAATCCTGCGCTGTTGTCCCCATTCATTAAGAACGAAGTCACGTACTGATCTTGGTTTTCGTTCTCATATAGGATATGCCGCAACATAATCGCGATATGGTCGTACCAGCCGAGCGCGTGCTGTCGGACAAAGGTAAGCACGGGCAGGATCGATTTCATGATGGGTATAACTTTGGTGGTAGATAACTCACGATGGTGGGGCAGTCGGTCTGCCGATAAGAACTCGACGTCCTCAGGGGTAATTTCCCAGAGAATCATATCGGGGTTTGCCGCTAGAACGTCGCCGAAGCGCCGTTTGACCTGGGCCGGGAATCTGCCCGCCATGCTTTCGTTGTAAAGCTCAATTTTGCGCCCTGTCTCCGCTGAGAGTTCGGTGGGTAGTAACGCGGGGAAGGTCCTTTCTCTGTTCACGTTAAAGCCAAATCCAAAGGAGGAACCGGCCAAGACAATCCGATAGGTTCCTGGCGATTTCGGGCCACACTCCGTGCCCGCCCGGTCCCCACAGCGATTGAATCGGTACTCCGTAAGCTGCCCCTCGGGAGCTTGTTCCCAGCACGAAGAATTTGGAATTCCTTGCAAGCCCGCTGACGGATCATTCATGACTATACAAGCAGGAAATATTGCGCCAGATTCCGGAATCACTCTTCGCGCAACCAACTCCATGGCACAAACCAAGGCGACAAGCGTCAGCAAGCTGAGTGAAATCATCAGAATCCAGTCCCGCCGCGGCAGCCCGATCTCCTTCAGGCTTTCAGGGGAGCTGGCAAGCAATTGGCTCATGCGAGCGGTTCCTCCTTGGGACGTCAAAACCCTGCGAAACAACTTCCATGGGTGCGCTCTCCGGCTCTGCCCCAGCAACGACGAGTTCCCAGCGCGTCGATCCCGACTCTTCTTGAGCCACTTTGGTGAAACCGAGTTTGGCATAATGGTCGACGACTAATTTATTACGGTCCGTAGGCCGATAAGTGCCAATCAGCGTATGGATGCCTCCTGCGCGTGAGTGCTTTAGAATCTCGCACAGCACCATATTTTCGACCTTGCGCCCCAGCACCCGGCAGCTCATCAGCCAAGTGTCGATCTCCCACACAGAGCGTCTCGCAGGCCGGCAAATCACGACACTGATCATGCCGTTGTCGCCAAAAATGTCCGAGAGCCGAACTTGCAGGGTGAAGACCCCCGGATCATTCTCTGCCTCCGCAACTTCAGGATCGGTATAGCGGCGTGTGGTGAGATTGAACTGGTTGGACTTATTGATAAGTTGCACGATGCGCGCTCTTCCGGTGGCGTCGAAGGGCTGGAAGGTAATGGTCATTCCCAGCGACGCCAGGTAGGTATCCACTCCGCCGACCTGCTTTTGCAGATTGGCGCGTTTGGCGTTGTCCTGGTAGAAGCCCGCGCGTTTCAGGTCCTCGCTGGCGAAGGCCACAGCCTCGAAATATCCGCCTGCGGCAAGCGTTCTCGCGTAGTAAGCCGGTTCCTCGGGCAGTTCAGGCACCGCCACTTGCGGAAGGAGTTTGCGGACCAACCCCCGTTCCACAGGATTGTCATCCAGAAACACCATGGCGTCGAGGCCGAGACACAACTCCTCCGCAATGGCCTGAATATTGCTAGCCTTGTCATTCCAGTTGGCCTGAAAAACCGCGATATGATTCAGCTTCAACCGCATTTCCGGGTGTTTTTCAAAAGGCTCCCGTGCCACCCCGTCGCTGTTCTTCGAGCAGACAGCGAGCACGATTCCGCGTTGCCGCAGATCTAGCGCCAGCTGCTGCAAGGCCAAGTGGGCTTCGCCTTGCGCATCGCCTTGCGCGAGCTTGATGCCCTCCAAGCCATCGTCTCCGATGACTCCCCCCCAGACGGTGTTATCCAAATCCAGTATCAGGGCTTTGCGGCTCTTGCCACGAATCGCAGCAACCGTCCGGGCTACATGATCGGCATACAGCGGAATAAGTTGGTTGGAGAAGGAGAACTTGCCGAGGTTCCAAAGTTGCAGATCGTGCCAATCAGCGAGACCAACTGTCTCTGCGACTCCCGCCACATCGAGTAGAACATCTCCCGAGTCCAAAACAAACTTAGCCAATTCGTGGTTGATTCCGTCGATCAGGCTTTTCGGCGATCCTGGGAGTGCGCGGTCCAAACTTCCCAGGATGGTCTCCGCCGGAGGAGCGAAGGTTTGAAAAATGCAAACGGCATTGGAATTAGTCTTGACGCCGTTGCGAAGCGATTGCAGGTACCTGAGAACAGTTTGCACGGTGGCGGACGAAGTCTCGGCGTCGCCCAGGGAAAGTTTCAATGGCAGTGCGCGATAGTCGAGCGCAAAAAGCACTGCATCAGGTTTCGAGCTGTTGACCTCGGAATCTGGAATCAAAGCCTCCTGTGCCACCTGGTCATAAGGGGGTTGTATGACCTCAAGAGCAATGCCATGCCGGGCGGAACTGGACACCAGTGCCGGCCCGATCAAATCAAAAGTCGAATTGCTAAGCACAGCCAGCCGGAACGGCATGAGCGGATCCAGCGATTTACCATTTCTGCGCGCCCTATCGATTACCTTGGCCACCTTCGTGAGTTGGTTCAAATCCAGGGCAGGCAACGCCAGTTCTTGCAATTCGCGCCCCAGCGGACCGGCCAAAGTTCCCAATTCTTTCAGCCGCGCGGAGAATTCCGGCGGCACACGGCAAAGCCATTGCAATTCCGCATAAAGTTGATTCATTGGAAAATTACCCGTTTCGATCTGTTCGAACAATAAACGGGCCGTACGCCCAGACTCCTTATGTTCTACGCCCGCCCCTTGATCAACCTCACAAGATCGCCAATGTTCTCGAGCGTGCCGATCTCTGAGGTTGAGAACTTGATCTTGAATGCCTTCTCGACCGTAAGTATCAACCGAATATGCGTAAGGCTGTCCCAACCGTCGATGTCCTTGGCCGATAAATCAGGAGTGAGTTCGATTAAGTCGTCATCGAAAACCTCGTGAAATATCTCGAGCAATCGGGCATAGATGTGTCTTTCATCCATTGCGGACAATCTCCACTCGCCACCCGACGAATGTCATGGTGAGCATTCTTAATTGCAGCACCTTTTGATTCTAGCGGTTTTTGGGGTTGACTCGAAACCCGATAACGCCCGTTTGAGAGGGCCCTTCTTGGACAACTGTTGAAATGTCGTCATAAGGGTCATCGACCGTGTCAGGCTGTTGTGTTTGACGTATGGGAAGATCGGCTCTGAAAGAGAATTCGGAAAACTATTCATATTACGCGGCTTTCTGAAGAACCAGGAATTCGGTCCTGGTTGCGGCTAGGCGCTGCGCTTTGAGCAGCAGATCATTCATGTCTCGATCGCCACGTCCGCGTCGGAGCAGAGATTTGATGTTGCCAACTGCTCCAGGCTTTGTCAGAAGGGCTGTTCCTATCATGTCCACACACGCCGCTCGAATCGCACTTCGTTGAAATGCACTCAGCTGCTTCTCGAAAAACTCATCCAGCGTCTCTTGCTTCCGTTCCCCACCGAACCACAGCGGTTCTCGCGTCTCCAGGTTAGTCACCACCCGTCAGAAACGTCTGTTTCTTCCGCAGATAGATGTCGTCGACTCCCATCTGGCGCAAGGCCGGTCGGCGTCGCCCTTGTGCCCGGCGCTCCACATACCGCAGGTCGATCGTTCGCACCGTACTCGCTGCCAAGCCGAATTGCCGGGCCAGTCGTCCTACCGGTGCGATCTCACAGGCTTGCCCCCGCCGCCTCCTCCAAGCGCTCGCTGAACGGCGCCTTACTCGGCAGCAGCGCCACCTTCTCGGCCATCCCGCAGTCCCGAAAGCGCACCCGATAGAGCTCGATCACCACCGTCGTGCGAATATTCTGACCACGGCAGATCGCGTACTTCGCGCTCGTACACCTCGGCGATTTCGCTGATCTTCCGACCACACCCGGAACACTCTAGTGTAGTGTCCGCGAAATAACTAGACATTATTGATTGCTCTTCTTTCTGCTTCGTGGGAGAGTGCATCCGGGTTGAATCTTCTCCAACGTTTGCCGGCAGCGAGATAGCTTTTCCATG
>Ga0073928_10006237_pt1 | contig 16110 bp, 12 predicted proteins | sample PaiPotPPA55metaG_FD_76969 | JGI IMG/M metagenome (GOLD analysis project Ga0073928, IMG submission 76969) | Iron sulfur acid spring bacterial and archeal communities from Banff, Canada, to study Microbial Dark Matter (Phase II) - Paint Pots PPA... ... | reverse complement strand
TGTGCCTGAATACCGGAACCCGGGCGTCGGGCGGCCGGACATTGCACTCGTGAGGCAAGGCGCGCCTGCTCGCGCTTTCGTCGAACTTAAGGCGCCAACGAAGTCGGCCGATCCGACGCGCTGGCGCGGCCAAGACCAACGCCAGTTCGAGCGATTCAAAGAGCTGCATTGCTGGGGAACCTGCAACTTCATCGAGTTTTACCTGTTCCGCCGAGACGAGGAGCTCGGCAGTGCGATAGTGGTCCCCGAGCGCAGCCTTCAGCCCGACCAAGACGACACGCGCGCCAATCGTGCGATTGCGGATTACGACACCGCACCGTTCCAACGACTCGTCGAAATGCTTGCCGCGGGCGCAGGAGAGGAGCCGGTCGCACGCGACGCCGAGCATCTTGCCGCGCTGATGGCGCACTCCGCTCGGTTGGTTCGCGGCATCGTCCGCGACCGGTTATCCGAATTGCACGACGAAGGTAACCCGCGACCTGCTCTGCTGCAAGTGAGGCAGGAATTTCGCGACGTTCTTTATGCTCATCCCGAAGCTGCCGGCTACAACGTGAGAGATTTTAATGCCCTGTTTTCCGGCGCATTCGCTCAGACGCTTGCATTCGGGCTGCTGTTGGTTCGCGAGGCAACAGGAGAAACGGTGGGACCGGGTGCTTGGGAGCATATGCCAGAGGAGCATCCGCTGATGCGGACAGCCCTGCGCGTGCTGAGTCTCGACGAGGTCGTACGCGATGTCGGCATGGGCTTCGAGGTCATGTGCGACACCGTCAACAGCTTCGCGCCGGAAATTCTCGTCGCTTCACCAGGCGGGCGTGATCCTATTCTCTATTTCTACGAAGACTTTCTCCAAACATTTGATCCCGAGGCACGTGAACGTTATGGCGTCTATTACACGCCTGTCGAAGTCGTCCGATACATGGTTAGCGCACTCGACCGGGCGGTTCGCGATAATCTTGCCACCCAAGGACTCCGCGACTCGAACGTTACGATACTCGATCCGGCAACCGGAACCGGCACGTTTCTGCTCGGCACCGCCGAGCGAGTTAGGGCACAGGCTGAGAGCGAAGCCGGCGAAGGCATGGCGGCGCTCGCGCTTCAGGATCTCGCTCATCGCATGTTCGGTTTGGAGCTTTTGGTCGGACCTTACGCAGTTGCTCACTACAGACTGCACCACACTCTGCGCCGGCCTCGTTCCGATGGCGACGGTGAGCCGCCGAGATTGCCGCGGCTTGGGGTTTATTTGGCAGATACGTTGGCGGAGCCGGGTGCGGCAGCACCTATAGGACCTCTTGGGTTCGTGTCGGAAGGCATCGCCAACGAGCGGCGAGAAGCGAACCGGATTAAGGCTGAGCAACCAATTCTGGCAATCATCGGCAACCCGCCTTATCGCCGGCTTGAGGAGGGAGAGAACCGAACGCTGGTGGGCGATTGGCTCGATCGCCTCTGGGACGACCTTAAGGAGCCGGTGCGCAATTCCGGCGAAGGCGGTCAGCTCAATACCTTTCCCGAACTGTCCGTCGCCTTCTGGCGTTGGGCGATGTGGAAGCTGTTCGAGGCGGAGAACGCGCCAGGACAGGGCGTCATCGCGTTCATCTCCAACCGCAAGTTCCTGACCGGCTGGCCCTACGCCGGTCTTCGCAAGATGATGCGCGAGCGGTTCGACCGCATCGAGATTATCGATCTGCGCGGCGATGCGCGGCGCGGCGAGCGAGCCGGCGTCGATGCCGATCAAGGCGTCTTCAATATTATGGTCGGCACAGCAATCACCCTTGCCATTGCTGACAGCAGCAGGGCCGAAGGCGAGCCGGCAGACGTTTATTATCAAGACAGTTGGACGGAAGGACTCTTCTCACGCCGAGCGAAACTTGACTGGCTAGTGAGTCGGGCCGAGACGGGAACGCAGTCAAACCCGATAGCGGTCGAGCGTGGCCTCCTGGACGACATGAGGCCGATGCCATTCCAAAATGGAGAATGGATTAGCCTCAGCTCCTGCTTCGTGTTTCGCAGGAGTGGCGTTCAGACAAAACGCGACCACTTCATATATTCTCCGGCTCGGGCCTTCCTGACGAGAAAGCTCACTGAATTTCGCCAAATGAGCGACGACTCTGCTAGAGCGGCTTTCGACGGTACTTCTGCTCGGCCCTGGAGCGTTGCTAGAGCGCAGCCGATTTCCGAAGAACTGATCCGGCGAATCGCCTACCGACCGCTCGATCTTAGATGGCTTTACAACCACCCGAGTTTTATCGATCGTCCGAGACCCAAACTTCAAGAAGTGTGGGGTGGCAATAATGTCTGCTTATACGCCATGCCCGGCGGCACCGGCGCGGGGCCGGCGGTGTGGTGTCACGGCCTCCTTCCCGATTATCACGCGTTTCGTGGCAGCTATGGGGGCTACGCCCTTCCGCTTCGTGACCGGCGACCAGACGTTGACATCTCGAATATCTCGTCAGCACTCATCGAGAGTCTCAGTACTGCCTATGGCGAGGTTATTGCCGACGAGGATATCTTCGACGCGATTCTGTGCCTGCTATCCGCGACCTCCTACACGTTCCGGTTCGCCGAAGACCTTGAGGACGTCTTTCCGCATGTGCCATTCCCTGCAAGGCACACGATCTTCCAAGATGCTGTACGCGTCGGTCGCGAGATTAGGGCAGTTGAGACCTTTGCGCGTCCGCCGGCCCCGGCCTATCTTCGGCGCGACTTCGTGCGGGTAACGACCGAGCCGCGCGGCACGACGGCGTCAGTCGAATATACCGATGGTGTTATCACTCTGTGCAATGATGGCAGCGGCCGAATCACGGGTCTACCCCAGCCGATATGGGATTTCTCCGTCAGCGGATATCGCCTTGTGCCGCGCTGGTTGGAAGCACGAATTGGCTTGCCGGCAGATCTTGGTCTTGTGCGTGAGTTGCGAGATATCTGTGGACGAATCGCGGAACTGGTTGATCTCTTCGGTGAAGCCGATATCGTTCTGGAAGCTACGCTGCAGGAAACGCTCACTCGCGAGGCGCTGGGCCTCGCTCCTTTAGGGCAGAATGCGAATGACGGACGAGACTGACCTGTTCGGGCGAGATCCGGTGCAGGGAAGCCTATTCGGCGCCAGAGAGAATCGCTTGCAGGCGCCGCGTCAACAGTCGCTACCAGATCCAGAAACAGTCCGTCTCCGCCTGCAATCGTTGGTCGAAAAAGCGCGATCGGCCGAGAAAATGCCATGGTCGGAGCGGGACGCCCGGATGTGGCAGACTGTGTTCCCGAATATGGCGAAGTGGCTGCCGGAAGATGAGGCCGATCAATTGTGCTTCGAGTTCGCGCAAGAAATGGAGCGGTTAAAGCAAGTTGCATAAGCGAATCGAACCATCACCAGAGCTACTGGAGCTAAAAGCTTCACTGCGCTCGCGATAATTTCCTGCCGAAGTCCTCCCTTGATCGCCGGCCGGCGCCGACGCATATTGTACGCAATTAGCGTTGTCGAGCAGGGAGGCGGGTCGGTCGCCACCAAACATTAAAATTACGAAACGAAGCCAATTTCTGCTGCGCCCCCGGACCGCTGCGCCCTGGTTCCCGGGCCGCGCCGCTAGGCAAGGCGGGCGGCGGCTTTGTATGGTGCGGCACGCGCATCCGGACAGCGAGGAGATTGGCTATGCCCGACGACATCAGGAAGCATGCCTTCGACAAGTCGAAGCTGCCGAGCCGGCATGTCACGGTCGGGCCGGAGCGGGCGCCGCACCGCTCCTACCTCTACGCCATGGGACTGACCGACGAGCAGATCGCCCAGCCGCTGGTCGGCGTCGTCACCACCTGGAACGAGGCGGCGCCGTGCAACATCGCGCTGATGCGCCAGGCGCAGGCGGCGAAGAAGGGCGTCGCCGCTTCCGGCGGCACGCCGCGCGAATTCACCACCATCACCGTGACCGACGGCATCGCCATGGGCCATGCCGGGATGAAATCGTCGCTGGTGTCGCGCGAGATCATCGCCGATTCGGTCGAGCTCACCATGCGCGGCCATTGCTACGACGCCATGGTCGGCTTCGCCGGCTGCGACAAGGCGCTGCCGGGCCTGATGATGGCGATGGTCCGCCTCAACGTGCCCGCCGTCTTCATGTATGGCGGATCGATCCTGCCCGGGCGCTTCCGCGGCAAGGACGTGACGGTCGGCGACGTCTTCGAGGCGGTCGGCGCGCACAGCGCCGGCACGATGAGCGATGCGGATCTGCACGAGCTCGAATGCGTGGCCTGTCCCTCCGCCGGCTCGTGCGGCGGCCAGTTCACCGCCAACACCATGGCCTGCGTCTCCGAGGCGATCGGCCTGGCGCTGCCGGGCTCGGCCGGCGCGCCGGCGCCCTATGATTCGCGCGACGCCTATGCCGAGGCCTCCGGCGAGGCGGTGATGGCGCTGCTGCGCCGCGGCCTGCGCCCGCGCGATATCGTCACGCGCCGGGCGCTCGAGAACGCGGCGATGGTGGTGGCGGCCTCGGGCGGCTCGACCAATGCCGGGCTGCACCTGCCGGCGATCGCGCATGAGGCGGGCATCGATTTCGACCTGCACGCGGTGGCCGAGATCTTCAAGCGCACGCCCTACATCGCCGACATGAAGCCGGGCGGGCGCTACATCGCCAAGGATTTGTTCGATGTCGGCGGCGTCGCCGTGCTGATGAAGGCGCTGCTCGACGGCGGCTTCCTCCATGGCGACTGCCTCACCGTCACCGGCAAGACCATCGCCGAGAATTTGCAGGGCGTGACGCTGCCCAAGAACCAGGATGTGGTGCGCCCCACCTCGGCGCCGATCACGGCCACGGGCGGCGTCGTCGGCTTGCGCGGCAACCTCGCGCCGCAGGGGGCGATCGTGAAGGTCGCCGGGCTGAAGAGCCAGAAATTCCGCGGCATAGCGCGCTGCTTCGACCGCGAGGAGGACGCCTTCGCCGCGGTCGAGGCGAAGAACTACAAGGCCGGCGAGGTCATCGTCATCCGCTACGAGGGGCCGCGCGGCGGCCCCGGCATGCGCGAGATGCTGTCGACCACCTCGGCCATCTACGGCCAGGGCATGGGCGAGAAGGTGGCGCTCATCACCGACGGGCGCTTCTCCGGCGCCACCCGCGGCTTCTGCGTCGGCCATGTCGGGCCCGAGGCGGCGGTCGGCGGCCCGATCGGGCTGCTGCGCGACGGCGACATCATCGCCCTGGACGCCGAGGCCGGCACCCTCAATGTCGAGCTCAGCGATGCCGAGCTGGCGGCGCGCCGCAAGGCGTGGCAGCCGCGCCAGCACGACTACCAGTCGGGCGCGCTGTGGAAATACGCGCAGACCGTCGGCGACGCCGAGCAGGGCGCCGTGACCCATCCCGGGGCCAAGGCCGAGACGCATGTCTACGCCGACATCTAGATCGGTGGCTCGCCCCACCTCACCCCGGCCCTCTCCGCCCCGAGGGGCGGAGAGGGAGGGACCCGCGCAGCGGGAGGGTGAGGTGGGGCGCGACAGCGGCGCGCTGCATCCGGACATGAAGACCCTCCGCCGCCCGTCCGAGCTCGTCGCCGCCGGGCTGATCGCTCCCGAGCGCGCGGCCGATATCGCCGCGGTGGCCGAGCGCTTCGCCGTGGCGATCACGCCGGACATGGCCGAGCTGATCGAGCGCGGCGACGACAGCGACCCCATCGCCCGCCAATTCGTCCCCGATGCGCGCGAGATGGAAACCCGGCCGGAGGAGGATCACGACCCGATCGGCGATCGGCGCCTCTCGCCGATCAAGGGCATCGTCCACCGCTATCCCGACCGCGTGCTGCTGAAGCCGAGCCATGTCTGCCCGGTCTATTGCCGCTTCTGCTTCCGCCGCGAGCAGATCGGGCCGGAGGGCGAGAGCCTGACCGCGGCCGAGCTCAAGGCGGCGCTCGACTATATCCGCGCCCGGCCGGCGATCTGGGAGGTCATCGTCACCGGCGGCGACCCCTTCCTGCTGTCGCCGCGCCGGCTCGCCGCCATCGTCGGTGCCCTCGACGCCATCGCGCATCTCGGAATCATCCGCTTCCACACCCGCGTGCCCGTGGTGGCGCCGCAGCTTGTCGGGCCGGCGCTGGTCGCGGCCCTGGCGGCGCAAAAGGCGGTCTACGTTGCCATCCACGCCAACCACCCGCGCGAGCTGACGCCGGCCGCAAGAACGGCGTGCAAGCGCTTGGCACAGGCCGGCATTCCTCTGCTCGGCCAGTCGGTGCTGCTCAAGGGCGTCAACGACGATGCGGCGACTTTAGAGGCGCTGTTCCGCGGCCTGGCGGCGATGCGGGTCAAGCCTTATTACCTGCACCATCCGGACCTGGCACGGGGCACCGCAGCGTTCCGCCCGACGCTGGACGAGGGGCGGGCGCTGATGCGCCAGCTGCGCGGCCGAGTCTCCGGCCTGTGCCAGCCGAGCTACGTGCTCGACCTGCCGGGCGGCTATGGCAAGGTCCCCGTCGGGCCCTGCTACGCGACGCCGCAGGCGCCGGCTGGCGCATGGTCGATCGAGGATCCCGACGGGCGGGCGCATCACTATCCGCCGCGCAGTCCTGGCGCATTAGATTAAATACACAATGCAAGCACTTGTATTTACATTATTACTATAAAAACTGGTGCGACACCGGACACCCGCTTGGGTGGGGCGCCCGAACTTTGTGATGACCAGCCTTGCGGGAATTACAAATTGAAACCACTTGTTTATGACCGCATGCTGGCATGTAATCGGACCGACAGCGATCTTTGCCATGCCGATCATTCGCCGCAATTTCGACCGCCAGGAAACCCGCCGCGGTCGGCTCTTTAATCCCCGGGCGCTCTTGAGAGCGGCGGCGGGCTTTGCCGTGGTGGTGGGCGCGGCCGGGCCGGCCTTGGCCGGCGGCCAGACCACCCAGCTCACCCTCACCGGCGATGCCCTGGTGCGTGGTGCGGCGGACCAGCCCGAACTCCATCTCGACTACCTGCTCAACGACCCGATGCGGCGCGGTGCCCTGCCGCAGCTCGGCAGCGACAATCTGGAGATCGCGCTGACCTCGCCGGATGTTGGCGTCTTCCGTTTTCTGTTCTCGCCGCGGCCGCAATTCGGCCTGAGCCTCGACAAGGTGGTGGGCAACCGCGGCTATGCCGGCCTCACCTGGAACCTCTTCGACAGCGCCTGGGTGTTCGGCAATGTCGGCCTCGCCGGCAGCTATGACCCGGGCACCGGCGCGCCGGGCGACCCGCTTCACCGCCAGCTCACCCCGACGGTGATGCTGCATGGCGCACTCGAGCTCGGCTACCACATCGGCGCGCGGCACAGCCTGTCGCTGTCCCTCGATCAGGGACGCTCGCCCGACCTCAGGCTCAACGCCGAGACCACCGACAATCTGCGGCTGCGCTACGGCCTGAAATTCTAGCGTGGCGCCTTAGGAGCGAGTTCGCACCACACCGGCGTGTGGTCGGAAGCCTTGTCCTTGCCGCGCGGCCCCTTGTCGATATCGGCGCCGAGCAAGCGGTCGGCGGCTTGCGGCGAGCACAGCAGATGGTCGATGCGCAGGCCCTCGTCGCGATACCAGCGCCCGGCCTGATAATCCCAGAAGCTGTAGCGGTGCGGCTCGGCATGGAAGACGCGGAAGGCGTCCACCAGTCCCAGATTGAGGAGCGCGCGGAAGCGGCCGCGCGATTCGGGCCGGCACAGCGCGTCATCGCGCCACGCCGCCGGGTCGTAGACGTCGTCATCGGTCGGCACGATGTTGTAGTCGCCGGCGAGGACGAAGGGGAGCTCGCGCGCAAGCAGCCCCTCGGCATGCGCCTTGAGCCGCGCCATCCAGCCGAGCTTGTAGGTGAATTTCTCGGTCTCGACCGGATTGCCGTTGGGCAGGTAGAGCGAGCCGATGCGGAGATCGCCGATCGTCGCCTCGAGATAGCGCGCCTGCTCGTCGGCGGGATCGCCGGGCATCCCGACAAGCACGTCGCGCGCCGGCTCTTTCGACAGCAGCGCCACGCCGTTATAGGCGCGCTGCCCGATCACCTCGGTGTGGTAGCCCAGGCCCTTGAGCTCAAGCGTCGGGAAATCGGCCGCCGGGCATTTCGTCTCCTGCAGGCAGACGACGTCCGGCTTCGCCTGCTCAAGCCAGGCGAGCAGGATCGGCAGCCGCACCTTGATGGAATTGACGTTGAAGGTGGCGATCTTGACCACGGTGGTTCTTTCTCAGCCGGAAAAGACAAGGCCCGCAAGCGGCGGGCCTTGTCAATCGCGGGCTCGCGCGCTCAGCCGACCGAGAAGGAATTGCCGCAGCCGCAGGACGAAGCGGCGTTGGGATTGCGCACCTGGAAGGCGGCGCCCATCATGTCCTCGACGAAGTCGATCTCGGCGCCCTTGACGAGCTCGAGCGACACCGAATCGATCACCAGCTGGACGCCGTCGCGCTCGAAGACGCGGTCGTCGTCCTGGCGCTGGTCGTCGAAGCTGAAGCCGTACTGGAAGCCGGAGCAGCCGCCGCCGGAGACGGCGAGGCGCAGGAAGGCGCCGGGCACCTTCTCCTGCGTCCTGAGCTCGGCGACTCGCCGCGCGGCGCTCTCGGTCAGGTTCACGCTTGCTTCCGGCGCGATGCCGGTCCCCTCTGCCATGGCCTCGAATCCTCGGTCAGGACGCCCGAAAGCGCCGTTTGACGCTACTCTCTATGTAGGAAATCCGCCCCTGTTGTCAAACCGGTGCCCGGCGTTGCAATGCCAGGATATGAGGGATAGCTTGCCGGCGTATGAAAACGTCGGCGACGCTCGCGCCCTATGCCTGCCGCCCGGAGGAGAGCCGCGGCCGCCTTCACGCCGAGCCGGAAAGCCCGTCACGCACCGTCTTCCAGCGCGACCGCGACCGCATCCTCCATTCGACCGCCTTCCGCCGCCTGCAGTACAAGACGCAAGTCTTCGTCTATCACGAGGGCGACCACTACCGCACGCGGCTGACGCACAGCCTCGAAGTGGCGCAGATCGCCCGCACCATCAGCCGCGCGCTCGGCCTCAACGAGGACCTCGCCGAGGCGCTGGCGCTCGGCCACGACCTCGGCCACACCCCCTTCGGCCATGCCGGCGAGGACGCGCTGGGCGCGGTGATGCAGCCCTTCGGCGGCTTCGACCACAACGACCAGACGCTGCGCATCCTGACGCGGCTCGAGCGTCACTATGCCGCATTCGACGGGCTCAACCTCGCCTGGGAGACGCTCGAGGGCACGGTGAAGCACAACGGTCCGCTCATCGGCCGCGCCGACGCCAAGCCGCTGCCCCGGACCATCGCCGAATACGTCGCGCGTCACGACCTCGAGCTCGCGACCTGGCCCGGCGCCGAAGCCCAGGTGGCGGCGATGTCCGACGACATCGCCTACAACAACCACGACATTGACGACGGGCTCCGCGCCGGGCTGTTCGCGATCAAGGATCTGGCCGGGGTGCCGCTGGTCGGGCCTGTCTTCGGCGAAGTCGCGGCGCGCCATCCCGGGCTCGACGAGCCGCGGCTCATCCATGAATCGATCCGCCGCGTCATCGACCGCATGGCCTCCGACCTCATCGCGGAGACCGAGCAGCGGCTGGCCGCTGCCCGCATCAAGAGCGTCGCCGATGTCCGCGCGCTGGGCGCCCCGGTGGTCGGTTTTTCCGAGACGATGCGCGCCAACGACAAGGCGCTGAAGGCTTTTCTCTTCGACCGCATGTACCGGCACTACCGCGTCAACCGCATGGCGTCGAAGGCGCGGCGCATCGTCCAGGAGCTGTTCGCGCTGCTGCTCGCCGAGCCGGAATGCCTGCCGACCGAGTGGCGTCAGCTCGCCGACGGCCCCGGCACGGGCGCCACGGCGCGCGTCGTCGCCGACTACATCGCCGGCATGACCGACCGCTATGCGCTCGACGAGCATCGCCGGCTGTTCGACAGATACGCTCCGACGTGACGAACCTCTTCCGCCATTTCCACGACATCGTCGCCGCCGAGATCGGCGCGCTCGCACGCGCCGGCGCGCTGCCCGAGGACCTCGACACCAGCCGCATCGCCGTGGAGCCGCCGCGCGATCCCGCGCATGGCGACATTTCCACCAACGCGGCGATGGTGCTGGCGAAGCCCGCCGGAATGGCGCCGCGTGCGCTGGCGGAGAAGCTCGTCGAGCGGCTGCGGCGGCGTCCGCAAATCATCGCCGCCGAACTGGCCGGGCCGGGCTTCATCAACCTGCGGCTCGCCGACAGCTTCTGGCACGACCGGCTCGCCGAGATCGTGCGCGCCGGGCCGGCTTACGGCGATTCGCGACTCGGCGCGGGCAAACCGGTCAATGTCGAATATGTCTCGGCGAATCCGACCGGGCCGATGCATGTCGGCCATGGCCGCGGCGCGGTGATGGGCGATGCGCTCGCTGCGCTGCTTGAGAAGGTCGGCTTCGCCGTCACGCGCGAATACTATATCAACGATGCGGGGGCGCAGGTCGACATGCTCGCGCGCTCGGCCTATCTGCGCTATCGCGAGGCGCTCGGCGAGGAAATCGGCGCCATCCCCGAAGGCCTCTATCCCGGCGAATACCTCAAGGAAACCGGCCGCGCGCTGGCCGCGCGCGACGGGCGCAAATGGCTCGGCGCAGCCGAGGAGGCGTGGCTCCCGGCGGTGCGCGATTTCGCCGTGGCGGCGATGATGGTGCTGATCCGCGGCGATCTCGCCGGGCTGGGCGTGCGTCACGACGTCTTCACCTCCGAGCGCGCGATCACCGCCGCCGGCGCGATCGAGCGCGCGCTCGCGACGCTCGAAGGGCAGGGGCTCGTCTATGTCGGCACGCTCGAGCCGCCCAAGGGCATGCTGCCCGAGGATTGGGAGGCGCGGCCGCAGACGCTGTTCCGCTCGACCCAGTTCGGCGACGATGTCGACCGCCCGCTGCGGAAATCCGACGGCTCCTGGACCTATTTCGCCGCCGACATCGCCTATCATCTCGACAAGTACCGCCGCGGCTTCAGCGACATGATCGATGTCTGGGGCGCCGATCACGGCGGCTATGTGAAGCGCGTCGGCGCCGCGTTGAAGGCGCTGAGCAACGGCCGCGCGGCGCTCGACGTGAAGCTGTGCCAGCTCGTCAATCTGTTCGACAAGGGCGCGCCGGTGCGCATGTCCAAGCGCGCCGGCACCTTCGTCACCTTGCGCGAGGTGGTCGAGGAAGTCGGCAAGGACGTGTTCCGCTTCGTCATGCTGACGCGGCGCAACGACCAGGCGCTCGACTTCGACTTCGCCAAGGTGGTGGAGCAGTCGAAGGACAACCCGGTGTTCTACGTGCAATACGCCCATGCGCGCGCCCGCTCGGTGCTGCGCCACGCCGCCGAGCAGTTCCCCGCCGAGCAGCTTCGTCCCGAGGCGCTCGCGGCGGCACCGCTCGCGCGCTTGACCGACCCGGCGGAGCTTGCTCTGATCCGCTATCTCGCCAGCTGGCCGCGCCTCGTCGAGAGCGCAGCGGAGACGCATGAGCCGCACCGTATCGCCTTCTACCTCCAGGAGCTCGCCGCCGCCTTCCACGGCTTGTGGAACAAGGGGAAGGACGAGGCCAGCCTGCGTTTCATCCTCGCCGACGCGCCGGAGCTCACCTTGGCACGGCTGGCGCTGGTGCAGGCGGTGGCGTTCGTGGTCGTCTCGGGGCTGAAGGTGTTCGGCGTCGAACCGGTCGAGGAGATGCGCTGATGTCGAGCGACCCCGCCGATTACGAGTCGCCGCGGCAGCGGCGCGAGCGCATCTTCGTGCGGCGACGGTCGCGGCGCCGCTACGTGCTCGTCGCGGCCGCGATCGTCCTGTTCGCCTTCGCCGGCATCTGGGCGTTCTACCCGGTCAAGAACCGGCCTGTCGTTTCCGCCGAGGTGCCGCTGATCCGCGCCGACCAGCAGCCGACGCGCAAGCGCCCCTCGGATGACGGCGGGATGACCGTGCCCGACCGCGATTCGATCGTGCTCAATCGCGCCGAGCCCAGCGTCGAGCAGTTGCTGCCGCCGCCGGAGACGCCGCTGCCGCGCCCCGCGACGCCCGAGCCGCCGGCCGCCGCCGAGCCGGCGCCGCCACCGGAAGCCGCGGCACCGCCGCAAGAGCAGCCGGCGTCGCCGAGCGCCGAGACCGCGGCGGCCCCAACATCACCCGCGCCGAGCGCCGCCACCGCGCCGCCGACCCCGGTGCCGCTGCCGCCCGAACGCAAGACGGCCCGCGCCGCCGCGCCACCGCCGCCTGCGCCTGCCAGCGGCAAGGGCTACCGCCTCCAGCTCGGCTCGGTGCGCACGCCCGATGCCGCGAACAAGGAATGGGAGCGCTTGAAGGGCGAGCAGGGCGATCTCCTCGGCACCCTCGGATTCACCGCCGCGCGCGCCGATCTCGGTGCCCGCGGCATCTACTATCGCATTCAAGCCGGGCCGATCGCCGATTCGGCGGCGGCCGAGCGCGACTGCAACGAGCTGAAGCGGCGCGGCGTGGGGTGCATCCTTGTCAAGCCGTGAGCCGCGCGCCGTGGTGTTCGGCTGCTCCGGCCCGGCGCTCACGCCCGCCGAGCGCGCTTTCTTCCGTGACGCCGATCCGTTTGGCTTCATCCTGTTTCAGCGCAATTGCGACCATCCGGACCAGCTGCGCCGCCTCACCGCCGCCTTGCGCGACGCAGTCGGGCGGGCGGATGCGCCGGTGCTGATCGACCAGGAAGGCGGCCGCGTCGCACGCCTCAAGCCGCCGCATTGGCCGGCCTATCCGGCGCCCGCGGCGATCGCCGCGCTGGGCGGCGCCGAGGCCAAGGAGGCAGCTTGGCTCGGCGCGCGGCTCATCGCCGACGACCTCGCCGCGCTCGGCATCACCATCGACTGCGTCCCCGTGCTCGATATCCCGGTGGCGGGCGCCGACGCCGTCATCGGCGACCGCGCCTTGGGCGATGAACCTGCGGCGGTGGCGACGCTGGGCCGCGCCGTGTGCGAGGGCATGCTCGCCGGCGGCGTGCTGCCGGTGATCAAGCACATCCCCGGCCATGGCCGCGCCACCGTCGACAGTCACGCTGCGTTGCCGCGCGTCGACGCGTCGCGCGCAACGCTGGCGGCGAGCGACTTCGCGCCGTTCCGCGCGCTCGCCGACATGCCCTGGGCAATGACCGCGCATATCGTCTACAGCGCCATCGACGCCCGCGCCGCGGCGACGCTGTCGCGTGCCGTCATCGCGCAGGCGATCCGCGGCGAGATCGGCTTCGACGGCGTGCTGGTGTCGGACGACCTGTCGATGCGCGCGCTGGGCGGCAGCTTTGCCGACCGCGCCGCGGGAGCGCTCGCCGCCGGCTGCGACGTCGTCCTCCACTGCAACGGCGACATGAAGGAGATGACCGAGATTGCCGACGCCAGCGGGCGCTTGACGCCGGCGGCGCGGCGGCGGGTCGACCGCGCCGAGGCGCGGCGCGGCGCGGCGCGGGCGATCGACCGCGGGACGCTCGCGGCGCGCTTCGGCGCGCTGATGGCGCGCGCGGCATGAATTCGGCCGAAATCGCGCTGCTGGTCCAGAGGATGTCGGTGCTGGCGCTGCCGGCGATCTTCGCCATCACCTTCCACGAGGCGGCACATGGGTTCGTCGCCTATCAGCTGGGCGACGACACGGCCTGGCGCATGGGGCGGGTGACGTTCAACCCGCTGCGCCACATCGACCCGGTCGGCACGATCCTCATCCCGCTGGTGCTGTTCTTCACCACCGGCTTTCTCTTCGGCTATGCGAAGCCCGTCCCGGTGAGCTTCAACCGGCTGCACCATCCGCGCGTCGACATGGTGTGGGTCGCGCTCGCCGGGCCGGGAACCAATATCATCCTGGCGATCGTCTCGGCGCTGCTCCTTTATGTTCTTCCCTACGTGCCTGACGTGGCCTATGCATGGCTGCGCGCCGTGCTGCTCACCTCGATCCAGTTCAACATCTTGCTCGCCGTGTTCAATCTGCTGCCCTTGCCGCCGCTCGACGGCGGGCGCGTCGCCGTGGGCTTGCTGCCGGACGCACTCGCCTTTCCGCTGGTGCGGCTCGAGCGCTACGGCCTGTTCATCGTTGTCGGGCTGCTGTTCATCGTGCCCATGATCGGCGAGCGCCTGCACATGAACTTGGACATCCTCGGCTACGTCATTGGCGTACCCGCGAATTGGCTGCTGCGCGCCATCGTCTGGCTGACCCACGCACCGCTATGACCGGCCAGGAGCCCTTCGAGCTGGCGCAACCGGAGCCGCCGCCGCCGGCAGAGCTGGTCGTCGACCTCGAGGGCTATGAGGGGCCGATCGACATGCTGCTCACGTTGGCGCGCGAGCAGAAGGTCGACATCACCAAGATCTCGATCCTGCAGCTCGCCGACCAGTACCTCGCCTTCATCGCGGCGGCGCGGCAGCTGCGGCTCGAGGTCGCCGCCGACTATCTGGTGATGGCGGCGTGGCTCGCCTATCTGAAATCGCGGCTGCTGTTGCCGGATCCGCAACCGCCGGACGAGCCGAGCGGCGCCGAGCTCGCCGCCGCGCTCACTCACCAGCTGCAGCGCCTGGAGGCGATGCAGCAGGCGGGGGCGCGCATCATGGCGCGGCCGCAGCTCGGCCGCGACGTCTTCGCGCGCGGCGCCCCCGAAGGCCTCCCCAAGGTGCTGCGCCCGATCTACCAGGCGACGCTCTACGATTTGCTCAGGGCCTATGGCGAGCAACGGCAGCGCAAGGAAAATGTCGGAGTGCTTCACATCGCCGCGACCGAGTTATACTCGATGGACGACGCCCTGCATCGCCTGGAGCGCCTCGTCGGGCGCGTTCCGGAGTGGCGCACGCTGATGAGCTTCCTGCCGTCGGGCTTGCGCGGCGGCGTGGTCGGACGCTCCGCCGTCGCCGCCACCTTTGCTGCGACCTTGGAGCTGGTGCGTGCCGGCAAGATCCAGCTGCGCCAGGACAGCACCTTCGGCCCGATCTATCTGCGCAGCCCGCCGGAGACGCCATGAGCGCGAGCGAAGCCGATCCGCATGCCGACCAGCTGCGCCTCGTCGAGGCGCTGCTCTTCGCCGCATCCGCGCCGCTCGACGCGCGCAGCATCGCCGCGCGCCTGCCGGAGGGGAGCGACGTCGAGGCGCTCGTCGCCGAGCTCGCCGAGCACTACCACCCGCGCGGCGTCAATGTCGTGCGCGTCGCCGGTGGCTGGACGCTGCGCACCGCGTCCGACCTGGCGCCGCGCCTCAAGCTCGAGCAGACGGTGACGCGCAAGCTCTCGCGCGCCGCCGTCGAGACGCTCGCCATCGTCGCCTATCACCAGCCGGTAACTCGCGCCGAGATCGAGGAGATCCGCGGCGTCGTCGTCAGCAGCGGCACGCTCGACGTGCTCATGGAGGCGGGCTGGATCATGCCCAAAGGCCGGCGCGAGACGCCGGGCCGCCCGGTGACCTGGGCCACGACAGACCAGTTTTTGGTGCATTTCGGGCTCGGCGACAAGAACGACCTGCCGGGTATCGAGGAGCTGAAGGCGGCCGGCCTCATCGGCCCGCGCCCGGACTTCACCCTCTCCGAGGCGGCAGCGCTGCCGCCCGCCGCGGAAGACGCCGAGGATGAAGACGAGTCCGAGGAGCGCGAGGACGAACCGGAGCGCGCGGAGGCGACGGAAGAGGCGGAGCCGGTCGCCGAGGAAAGCGACGAGCGCGCCACACCGGAGCGCTAGACAGCCTCGCCGGCAATTCCATATGCAGAAGGCGGTGCCGTCGCGGGCGGCTGGCGTTTGCGGCACACTCCCGCTTCTGCCATTATCCCGCGCCCCGGCAGTGCCTGCGGACGGCGAGCCAGCGAGGTGTCTCGGTGATTGGCGGCGATGTTTGATTTTGCCTGGTCCGAATTGGCGGTGATCGCCGTGGTCGCGCTGGTCGTGATCGGGCCCAAGGATCTGCCGCGCGTCATGCGCACCGTCGGCATCTGGGTCGGCAAGGCCCGCGCCATCGCGCGCGAGTTCCAGAGCAGCCTCGACCAGATGATGCGCGAGGCCGAGCTCGACGAGATGCGCAAGCAGGTCGAGCAGGCGACCAACGTCAATCTCGCGCACGAGATCGAGCGGACCATCGATCCCGCGGGCGAGCTGCAGAAAAGCCTCGAGGAGCCGACGCTGCCGCCTCCCGCGCCGCCGCCGGAGGCATCGGCGCCCGCCG
>Ga0073928_10006235_pt1 | contig 16115 bp, 16 predicted proteins | sample PaiPotPPA55metaG_FD_76969 | JGI IMG/M metagenome (GOLD analysis project Ga0073928, IMG submission 76969) | Iron sulfur acid spring bacterial and archeal communities from Banff, Canada, to study Microbial Dark Matter (Phase II) - Paint Pots PPA... ... | reverse complement strand
TGGGTCACCTTTCCAATTCGAGCCGGGGCGTGGTTCGGCGGGCTGGGCCGCTCGTCGAGCGCCGGCGGGAGCCGCGCTACGCCACTCACAAGCTCGTCCGCGTCGTCCACAATATGGGAGCGCAACGGGTTTGGGTGATCCAGTGCTCGGCCCGCGGCGTGGCCATCCTCTCGCGGGCGCCGATGCAAGCCGGCGAGCAGTTCATGATCCAACTCCAACTCGGAGCACTGACGTTGCTGGTCTATGTCGTGCGATTCTGCCGGGAAGAGCGCAAGGGCATATTCCGCGTCGGCGGGGAACTGGTCCGCGTCAGCGCTCCGGGGCAAGTGAGCTTCCGGGCGATCCTTGACGCCTTGCTGCCGCCGTCATCGACCATAATCGCTTGAAAACGGGCCTGGCACGCGTATCCTCCTTGGTCCGCCGCAATTGCTCCGGACAAGCTTGCCGCCGAAGTAGCTCAACGGCAGAGCACCGCTTTCGTAAAGCGGGGGTTGAGGGTTCAAATCCCTCCTTCGGCTTTTTGAAAACTCGTTGCTGAACGCGGACTTAGCGTACCTGCCGGCGGTCGGCAGTGCGGCTCGTGAATGACTGGCAAGTGTGTACGGCACACACTTCGGCCATTTTTCGAGAGGCACGGCCATGTCCGCCCAATTCCGCGTCCCCGCCTACTGCGTCCACACTGCCCGAAATCAGGCTTACGTCCGACTCAATCGGGAGATGATCTACCTCGGCGCTCCTGGCTCCTCCGAGAGCCAGGAGAAGTACAACCGGCTCATCGCCGAATGGCTTTCTGCCGGTCGCACTTACGTCGCACCTGAGCAGCGCGCGAGTATCTCCGTCAATGAGGTTCTGCTCGCCTATCGCCGTTACGCCGAAACGTATTACGTTAACGCGGACGGCACACACACGCCCGAGTTGGAGCGCATCGATCTCGCAATTGGCCCGGTGACGGAACTCTACGGTACGACAGCGGCCGAGAACTTCGGTCCCAAGGCGCTCAAGGCGGTGCGTGACAAGATGATCGCTGAGGGTCTGTGCCGGCTGACAATCAACCAGCGGATCGGGTGCATCAAGCGGGTGTTCGCCTGGGCAGTCGAGGAAGAGTTGGTTCCGTCGACGGTGTTTTATGGTCTCAAGGCCGTGAGGGGTTTGCGGCGCGGGAAGTCCACGGCGCCGGAGAGCAAGCCCGTCAAACCGGTGCCGGCGCATGTCACGGATGCGGTGGTGAAGTTTCTCCCGGCCACCTTGCAGGCGATGGTAAAGTTGCACGACCTTACCGGAATGCGGTCCGGCGAACTGGTGATCCTTCGCAACTGCGACCTCGAGATCAACAATGAAGGGAAGCCGTGGCTCTACCGGCCCGCAAAGCACAAAACGATGCACCACGGTCACGAGCGCGTTGTCCCCATCGGTCCGCAGGCCCAGGCTGTGCTCAAGTCCTTCCTCAGTCAGGATGTGCAGGCTTATGTGTTCTCCCCGGCGCAGGCACGAGCCGAGCGGGACGCGGCTAAGCGGGCCAAGCGCAAAAGCAAAGTACAGCCATCGCAGCGATGCCGGAAGAAGGCTCGGCCGACGAAACAGCCAGGGGTGCGATATACCACCGCCAGTTATCGGCGTGCGCTTGACTATGCGACAAAGCAGGCGATCAAGGCTGGGCTGCTGCCTGAGGACACGCACTGGCATCCGCATCAACTGCGGCACAACTGTGCCACGCGAATCAGAAAGCAATACGGCCTGGATGCGGTCCGCGCAACGCTCGGACACCGAACCGTAACGCAGTCGGCCGAATACGCGGAACTCGACACCGAATTGGCATCGCTGGCAGCCGCCCAAGTGGGCTGAGGTTGTCGGAAGAGCCTCCGTTCAAAATGATGATCGCGCTGCTGCCGGCCGGCGGATGCCCAAGTGGAGGCGGCATTCGCGTTGAGCCGCGTGTCGCACCCCGAAGGGTGGGCGTTCGCGGCCGGATGAACTGTGACCTGGTGCCGCGCCGGTGATTGCCGGTGGCCGTCGTGGCCCGCCGTCGACCTGAACTCCCGGTGGCGGGCTTCTGTTTGCGCGCCACGGCCCATGATACATCGCTGTGGCGGAGGCATTCGCGCTGGCGCGGGCGGCGCACCGCGCACCCATCTAGACGTTCAACTCGTAATCCGGTATTAGAAGGCGTGATTCAACCGAGAGGTCAAGATGGCCCAGGGATTTCTGCTGCGATTCCAAGAACCGGTCCAGGCGGAGGTGTCTGACGAATCCGATGTCGAGATGCCGGTGACCTTGGCGGGCACCCAAACCACGACCAAGGTTGCCCACGAATCTGCCGACGCAGATCCAAAATCGCAATCGATGCGGGCCATTCCTCGTCGCCCGATACCGCCAGACACCGGTCGCCCCCCGATACCCTTGTGCGGAACGAAAACTCTTACTGAAGTGAAGAAAGAGGCTCCGGACTCGGATCCAAAATCCCGTTCGTTTTACTGCATTCCGCGCGCGTGAGGTGTGCGATGAACAGTGCCTTCCTGCTACGCTTTCAGGAGGGGTGTCTCGATTACCCGCCAAGTCCGGTTTGCGGTACAAAGACCGAGACGCGCCAAAAGTCGGAAGCCGCGGACAGTGATCTACACGCCCACGGGTATTCTACGTTCCCTCCGACTCCGCATGCGACGCAGACGGGTACAGCGGTCAAAACTGAATCCGCCGACAGAGACCCGCGCAGCAGTAGCCTCCGACCAATCCCAAGATGCTTCTGATCCTTACGAATAGCAACGATGTAACATCCGACTATTTGGCCGGAGTACTTCGCGAAAATGGAGTACCGTTTGTCCGTTTCGACACAGACGTCAGTCTTGAAAAGACCGTATGTGATTACACGACTGGCCGACCTGAGCTCCGCATCGATAAACAATGGTATCTGCCACGCGATTTCACAAACGTCTGGTACCGCCGGCCTGAGCGTCTTAAGCATTCGCTGTTAAGCGACACAGCCGAATCCAAATTAATTCTGGACGAATGGTCCGAGGCTCTGGACGGCTTTTTAGCCCATATCCCCGTCCAACGATGGATGAATCATCCGTCTGCGAATGTGGGCGCGTCGCACAAAATTGAGCAGCTTACCACGGCTCGCCGACTGGGGCTCTCTGTCCCGGACACGCTTCTCACGCAGGATCCCACTAAGCTACGGGACTTTTTCGCGCGTCATGCCGGATCAATAATCGTAAAGCCTATTTCGGTCGGCTATATCGATCGCGACGACGGGCATCCGGACTCATTGATTTATACGAACCCTGTGGCCCAGCAGCATCTCGTCGATTTGAACGATTTGCCCTCCTGCCCGACGCTTTTTCAAGAGCGCGTCGACAAGGCAGTGGACATACGTATTACTGTGGTCGATGAGGCGATCCACGCGATTCAGTTAACGGCTTGCGATCCCGGCGGCTCTCAGCGATGCGATATCCGACGGAATAATATGGAGGACGTCGCTTATCAACCCATTGCTGTGCCGGAGGACGTGGAACACGGGCTTCGCCGACTACTGGATAATTACAACCTGCGCTTCGGCGCGATCGACATGGCAATAACGAACACCGGCGATTGGGTGTTTTTTGAGGTAAACCCGAACGGGCAATGGGCATGGCTTGATTTAGCAGGTGCCGCCGACATCGCGTCTTCCTTTGTGCAATCCTTCACTCCGGAGCAAAGAGAGAAAACGTGACCAGTACTGGGCCTGATCCTCCGGAACCCAAATCCCCCGTGTGGGCGAGGGCAGTTGATACGTTCTGGAACATTGCGCGGCGCTTGCTCGATGGTATCGCCTTCACGTCAATGCGCCTCTACGGAATCGAGGACTGCACCTTTCAGGATGTCGTTCGGCGAACATATGACCATGCGAAGCACGAAAACCTAAATCTCGATCATGCACCAGACTTGGACGACCTACTCGGCGCATCGAAGGAAGCGCTATCGGTCGCAACTGATCGCCGCAACGTCGTCACAGATAAATGTAAGACACTCCTCGCGTTAGCTTCCGCTCTGCTGACAATCATCGGCCTGTTCCTTCCGAAGTCGTTTGACTTTGAGGCGACGTGGATGCGGGCGTTGTTTTTCGTAGCCGTCGTGTTTTTGCTTAACACGGTTGTGCTGCTACTTGTGTACTTCGGGATTGGCCAAGATCAGACGATTTCACTTACGCAACACGACGTGGAGTTACCGGGCGAGGACCTGAAGAAGTCATTAATAAACGAGCATCTTCAATGCCAAGTTGCGACGGAGAAGCGGACCGACTACCTCGTAGACGTTTACAAGGTGGCGCGGGCCTGTTTTCTGATCGCGTTTTCTCTCATTGTCGGGCTATTCGCAGTGAACTACTTCACGAGAACACCGGCGAATGATGCTAAAAGGATCATCCAAGAGCTACGATCTGATCCGCAGCTACTGAAGCTGCTGCAAGGGCCGAAGGGCGAGAAGGGAGACGCCGGAGTGAAAGGCGACCAAGGAATCAGGGGTCCCAAGGGAGACAAAGGCCCCAGAGGCAGCCCTGGCCCAAAGGGTGATCCAGGCACGCCAGGTCCAAAGGGTGAACGGGGCGAGAAGGGCGACGCCGCGAAGAGCAAGCCGTAGGTGTATGCTATTGTTCAGCGACCGCCGCACCGATTATCGTGAACTCGAATGCGGCGGCATATAGCGTCGCGATTACCCTACGTTCCGGTCGATGAAGCTCTTACCGCTAATCCGAGCCTTGTCCGGCTTGATGGAGTTCGTGGACGCGCATGAAGGCGCGCTCCGCGACCTTCGCCAGCACCAGTAGATCATCACGGCCGAAGCTCTCGGTGCTCTTCCAGGCGTTCTCGCTGTCGCGGTACAATCGCTGGAACGTGACGCTGTACATGGGCCGGCTGCTATTGCCCATATCGACGACGTTCTTCCAAATCGCGGCCTTGACCGCACCGATGCGAACTTCTTCAACAGGCTTCGTTGTGTTGTTGTTCATGGCATGACTCCTGAACGAAAGAGCTTCGGATTTGGACGTTGGAGAACAGTTCACGGTGAACCCCCGGGCGTCACAGGCGGGACCGGCGAACTCGGTTTGCCGGCATGTTGTTTCTTGAACTTGCGGAATGAGCGATCGGCGGCGAGAAACCGACGCACGATCGGCTCCAACAGGTCCTTCGCATCGATCTCCTGGCCGTACGTCCGAACGTACAGATGCCGGTACAGCATCAATTCATCGTTGAGGCTGGGGTCAAGTTTGACGCGGTATTCGACCGGCGGGCGGTCGTCGCGGACCTTGGGAATCGCGATGTGGGGCATGTTAATTCTCCCTTCAATGAATCAGTCGATGTAAGTCGGAAGCAGCATGTCCCGGTTGACCAGCACATGCACTGGCCAGCCTGGCCGGATGGTGATCGTCGGCTGAACATTCAACTGGCGCTGCACGATGTTTGATCCGATCGTGCTGGCTTGCTGCGCAACGGCGTCCCCCACGACGTCACCGCCGGTGACCGTCAGGTTCTGGCGACCGCGGGCGAGATTGCCGGCGTAGGCGATCACGCCCGAGAGCACCGCGGCGCTCGCCAGCTTATCCGCGTGGTAATCCACCTGGTCGGCGACACCCGCATACCCGCCGGCATCCGTGCCGCGCATGCGGTCCAGATCGACGGATCGGCCGTCCGGCAACAGCAGGCGATGCCAGACGACCAGCGCCCGATCCTGCGAAGCGGCAATCTGGCTGTCATAGCTGCCATACAACTTGGCGCCCTGCGGGATCAGCAGGTGATTCCCTGTAGCCGAGTCGTAAACGGGGCCCGTGACGGCGGCCAGAACATCGCCGGGCAGGTCGGTGTTGATGCCGGTGAGCAGCGCCGCCGGGATCACCGTTCCCGTCTGCAACTGATAGACACCTTCCGGCGTGGCGGCGAGTGCCTTCGAATGCAGTTCACTCAATCCCAATCGCGGCGATGGGGATTCATTGAGGAACGCCAGTTTGTGTTCCTGGTCAGAGAGTGGACGTTCCTGGGCGGGAGTTTTCGGCTCCGATGCACCGGCGCTTGCGCGGGCGAGCGCGTCTTTCAGAGCTGCGGAAGAATCCCCACCGCCCGTCAACTCCGACTCGGTCGCTTTCCGCGCCTGCGCCTCGTCGATCTTGAAGAATAAGCTCGAGCCCCAAACCTTCGCCTGCTCCTGGGCCGCCGCCGTGTGGTACGCGGCAAGCTGCTCGCTGAGCCGCTTGTTCTCATCACCAACCTGCTGGATCGAGGCCATCAGGCCGGCAAGCTGCTGCCGCAGGAGCTCCTGCTGGCGTTGCGCATCTGAGGGTGGCATTGAGTCATGGTGCATGTGCTCGGCCGTTGCGTCGCCGTGATGAGGACCTTGTTCGCCGACGGCTGATTGCTTGGATTTGGGTCGAGGAATGTCGGCGTACGTGGCAGGCAGGTCTACGATCGGCGATGGTCGCGTATTTTCAGAAGGCGGTTCGACCTTCTGTTGCTGGCCTGGAGTATGGGGATGAAAATCAATCCCCAATCCGACGATCAGCGCGGCGGCGACGACGACTGCAAGCAGCGCAATGGCGAGCCGCACGTAGCGGCGGCGCAGGCCCGAGACGCGGCCGCGCGGCACGCGGATAGACAAGTCCTGCTCATTGGTTGCGGTGCCGTCTGTCGCATCGGCCCGCTCGTCTGATTTATCCGTGCGTTCAGACATGGTGGTGCCTCCAAAGAGTGAAGAATATGCTCCTCCGCGCCCGGGCTGAGGCGCTACGGCCCGTTTCGCTCGATGGTCACGATTTGCTGCGGCGATTGTCCCAGCCGTAGCTCCGCTTGGCGGATGACCTGATCGACGATGTAGTAATTGCGCCGCACACGATAATTGACCAGCTCCGCCTCGCCGCGACGGCCAAGCACGAACAAGGGCGGAGCTTCCTTCGCGTCCAGGTCCTTGGGGAACGCGATGTAGGTCTTGTGGCCGTCCGCGAAGACCCGTCGTGGCATCCAATCGGGTGTCTTGCCCTTGGCTCGGATGCGATAACTGAAATCCAGCTCTGACAGCCTCACCGCCGGCTCGATCACCGCTTCGGCCGCATGGATCTGCTGTCGTTGTGCGTCAGCTAGCTGATGGGCAAAGTCGGCCGGATAGGTCCACTGCACCGCCGAGTGGTACACGCCGCTGACGCTTTGCAGGTCGATCTGGTAGACCCGCTCACTGGTGGAGATAACCAGATTGGTCTGGATGTCGGGCTTGACCGGCTTGACCAGCACGAGCGTGCGGGTTTCATCGCCGCTGCCGGAGTGCGTATCGCCCACCATCCATTGCGACGTGTCACCCGAGACTTTGGCGAGCAACTGCTCGCCGGCGCGTAACAGAATCGTCGTGACGTGGCCGGGGCTGGCGATCACCTGGTAGACCATGCCCGGCACGTAGTCGTAGGTCTGCACTGCCTCAATGAAGCCGTCGCGGGTCGGCCCCTGGGTTGCCGAGCGAGTCGCGTCCTCGATCAACCGCTGGGTCGTGGGCGGCGGGGTGTCCAAGACGGGCCGGGACTCCGGGAGCCTCCGCCACTGTGGCACGGCCACGGGCACGGGAATCTCTTTGACCAGAGGGGGCGGACTGTCGGGAAGGCGCTTGGCTTCCAGATACACTGTTGGCGGCGCATGGCAGCCGGCCAGCGGCAGCGCCGCTGCGGCAGCCGATACGATGATGCGGGTGCGAACGTTTTTCATGAGCGATTCTCCTCAATGGCCTTGTCGCGATAGTCCGAGGGTGAGAGCGGGATCTTAATTCGCGCCGGTGAACTCCTGGCTCCAGTTGAAGCTCGTGACGTAGACGCCAAGCGGGTTTTGGAACACCGCCCGAGCGGTCTTGGGCGGGAGGATCTTGGTAGTGAACACGCCGGTCCAGTAGCTCACCGGGCCGCGTGACCCGTTCTCGTAGGTCGTTTCTTTCCACCGCACCTGGTAGCTGGCGTCGGAGCGTTGCAGGACACTCACGATCTCCACAGTGGCGGTTATGTCCTGCTTGGCGGGGTCGGTGAGCCCGGCATGTGCGCCGTAGTCGCTCATGGCCGTCACGGCGCCGCCGGCCAGATAGTGGTACGCTTCCTCCCAGTTCTGCTTGAGCACGACCGGGTCAGCGGGCCGGGAGCGGACCTTGCGGATGATTTCCGCGATATGGAACGCGATCTGGGCGGTGGTGGGCGTGTAGCCGCGGTCGAGAAGCTGCACCTCTCCCACGATGCGCCCCTGCGGATCGACTTGGACCACGTACGCTTCGATCCGCGTGCGGCTGGACTGGTAGAGCAAGCCGCCGCTCAGCACGCCGCTCAGCACCATGGCGGCAAAGGCCATTACCCGCCAGTTCCTCGCTTGGACGCGGGCGGAGCCGATTCGATCGTCCCACGCCTGGGCGGCGCGGGCAAAAGGCGAGTGCTCAGTGCCGGTTGTCTGATAGCTGCGGGTCTGCTTCTTGAACATGGGCGGTTCCTCTCCTTTGAGTTCTCAAGCTTGGGATGGTGCTGGCAGCAGTGCGGCGGGAGCGGTTTGCGTGATTCGCCGCCGCACGGCGACACGGATCGGCGCGCTCGCCGCGCCGGCATCGTTGGAGCTTCCTGCGGCGTTCACGGTTGAGACAGCGGCCCGACGCGCCGTTGCCGCGGCTCCGCCGCCGGGCACCAGCGAAGCGACCGCCATAGCGCCCCAGCGGAGCGCTCGTCCGGCGTAGGGTGCTGCCCCCTTGGCTGTGGCGGCCGCGTTACCCGCCGCCCCGCGCGTCGCACGGGCGGCCGGGCCAATCGCGCTGCCGCCGTCGATCCCCAGACTGGGAGAGCCGGATACGAGGTCTCCGCTCATCGCCGTTGCCATGCGGGCGAGCAGGAACAGGGAGACTGCCCCCAAGGCCGCGGCGACGGCCTGACGGATCGTCAGCGCATCCGCCGGTACGGTCGCCACCGACTGCACGAGGTCGAGCCCCAGCGCCATCACCAGTGCGAGGATCATCAGCCGTACGCCGCTGGCGATGAGCCAGCCGATCGGGCGCTCGGCCAGAAAGACCGTCTTGTTCAAGAGCGCCATCGGCAGCAGGACAAAGGAGGCAAGGGCGCCGGCCTTGAACTGCACCAGCGCCAGGAAGATTTGGAAGGCCAGCAGGCAGAAAGCGATGAAGTAGATGATCGCCGCCAGCATGATGATCAGGATCTGCGGCAGGTTGACGAAGGTGGCGCGAACGCCTGTCAGCTTGGTGGCAGCCTGCACCATGTTCCAAGCCCCCGACCAGCCGGTGGCGACGACCTTTCCGGGGTTGTAGAACTGCTGGTCGGTGATGCTGGCGTTGCCGGCCTTGATGCCCAAATGGACGAATCCCTGGCCCACGGTGTCGATGAGGGTCGGCCAGTTCATCACCAGCCAAGCGAAGAAACCGATGTACAGGACCCGGCGGGCCAGGGTCGAGAACATTTCTTCCTCGCTGAAGGCCCACGCCAGCCCGGCCAGAGTCAAGTTGATCAGCAGGAGCGTGGCAAATAGCCAATACACGTCGCCCTGGATCAAGCCGAACCCGTGGTCGATGAAGTTCAACGTGCGCTGAAGCACGTCGTTAAGTACGTTGCCCTCGTCCATGGCTGAGTTCCTCCGTCGCTCGCCTGCGGGCCAAGATTAGTTGCCGGCCCGTGTGAACGGACCGGTCACCGGCGGCACGTCATAGGTGGTCGTGGCGTCGCGGCTGGCGCGGGCGACCAGCTCTTTGTTTCGCTGGTACTCGGCGGCTTCCTCGGCCTGCTGGAGCGCGACGGACCGCTGCATCGCCAATTCCGCCGCTTGCTGGTCGCGAAGCTGGCCGCTCAGCGTCACCAGCATTTCGTTAGTCACTTGAGTCGCCGCCGTCTGACCCGGTGCCGAGCGGCTGGCAGAAGCCAGATCGCTCATCCGCTGTTGGGTGCTGTCCATGTTGGCGACTGATGCGTCCTGCATCTGGATCGCCTTGGACGCGCTTCCGCGCTGTTGGGCGGTCCACTGGTCCGGATACTGCGAAAGCTGGGGATCGGATTGAGCGTGCCAATCATCGGGAGCGGGATAGAGGGCGCGAAGTTGCTGTGCGATCAGCGCGCAGTTCAGACCGCCCTCGAAGCCGATGCGGTCGGCGCCCTGCGATTGAAGCTCGATGCAGAACTGCCGGAGCGTCTGCTGAATCTGCTGCATGGCGCTGATCGCCTGCTGGGCGTTGGAGAGGTTCAGGTGCTGAAGCATCCGGCTCTCGTTCTGAAGAGATTGAATCTGGTTCTGAATCTGCGTGACCTGGTTGTTGATCTCCTGGGCCTGGCGGATCATCTGCTGGATCAGCAGGATCGCGTTACCCGGATCGTGGACGACCCACTGCGCCCGGGCCGGCGAAGCGAAGGCCAACGGCACAATGAACAGTGAGGCGAAAAGGACGGCTCGTGGGAATCGATTGGTTTGCATGATGAAACTCCTTTCATGAATGGGGAGACTCTGAGGGAATCGACGCGGCCTGCGTGACGCCGACATCCAGCAACTCCGTCGCAATACCACGTTGCGTCAGAAACTGGCGGGCGAACTCCTGGCGCGGGTGCTGCCGGAGGATCTGATCGGCGAGGGTGCGGTCGGCGTGGGAACTTGCGGCGCAGAACGCCAGCGCCACCGTGCCCAGACTGAGTTCAAAAAGCCGGTCGCCTTCGCGGCTCTGGTAGTAGTAATCCCGCTTGGGCGAGGCGGACGCCAACAACCGAAGCTGCTGATCGCTGAGGCCGAACTGTTCGTACACCCGCCGCACCGCCGGCTCCAGCGCCCGGGCGTTGGGCAGGAAGATGCGGGTGAGGCAGTTCTCGATTAGCGCGGGACTGATTGGCGAATCGGCAACGTCGGAGAGGCTCTGGGTGGCAAATACCACCGCCACGTTCCGCTTGCGCAGGACCTTGAGCCATTCGCGGATCTTGGCGGCAAAGAGCCCGTCGGACAGGAACACCCACGCCTCGTCGAGGATCAGCAGAGTCGCGCGACCGCCGGTCGCCTCGGCGGCAAATCGCTCCTGCAGCCGGTGGAACAGGTACGTGATCACCGCCGCGGTAGCGGCCTTACTCTGCATCAACTGCTCGGTCTCGAACGCCTGCCACGTGCCCACGTTCAACTTGTCCTGACTGGCATCGAGCAAGTGTCCGTACGGACCTTGGAGTGTGTAGCGCCGCAGGGCCTCCTTGGCGGAGCGGTGCTGGAGCAGATTCGTGAAGCTGCTGAGCGTGCGGTCCTGCGGTGCGCAACTCGCGCCCAGCAGTTCGAGAACCCGCCAGAGCTCTTCTTTGAGGACTGGATCGGCCTTGACTGCCTCGCGGTCGAGGATGTCGAGGAGCCACTCCTGCGCCCATAGCCGCTCTGGCGGCTCCTGCACCCGCGCCAGCGGTTGAAAGCTCAAGCAGCCGTCGGCGGCACCCAAGTCGTAGTAATCGCCGCCGGCTGCCAGCGTTAGCACCTTGCAGCTTCCGCCCTTGTCAAAGAAGTAGACCTGCGCATCGGGATAGCGCCGCCACTGCGCGGCCAACAAGTTCAGGAGCGTGCTCTTGCCGGCGCCGGTGGGTCCGCAGACCATCGTGTGCCCGACGTCACCCTGGAACAGCGACAATCGAAAGGGCGTGGCGCCCTTGGTCCGGGCCTGCAAGAGCACTGGTGCCTTCAAATGCTCGCACCGCGGCGGTCCTGGCCATACGCTGCTGAGCGGAATCAGGTCACAGAGGTTCAGCGAGCCGATCACCGGCCGGCGTACGTCGGCGTAGGCATGGCCAGGCAGGCTGCCGAGCCATGCTTCTACGGCGTTGACCGTTTCAATTTTTGAGACCAGCCCCGCCCCGTCGATCACCCGCTGTACCGCCGCGGCTTTCTCCCTGGCCCGCTGCGGATCGCAGTCCCACACCGTCACGGTGAGGGTCATGTACCCGTAGCTGCACAAGTCCGCCCCCAGGTATTGGAGCGCCTCGTCGGCGTCGTGCGCCTTGTTGACGCTGTCGCTGTCCTCCAGCGTGCTCGCCTCCTTGGTGACGACTTCCTTCAGCAGCGACACGAGCCCCTTGCGCTTGGCGAACCATTGGCGGCGCAGGGTGGCCAGCAGCTTCTCCGCATCACTCTTGTCCATGGGCAGCCAGCGGACCACCCATCGATAGGGCAACGCCAGTTGATTGAGCCCGTCCAGCAGGCCCGGCAGGGTGCGGTGGGGATAGCCCCGGATGCTGATCGTCTGGAGAAAGTGTTTGCCCAACTTGGGCTCAAAGCCGCCGGTCAGGTCGTCGTCGGTGATGAGTTCATCCAGATAGAACGGCACCGGCGGCAACGCGACCCGCACGTGCCTGCGGGTGGAGACGCACTCGTGCAGGTAGGTCAGCAACTCGCTTTCGCAGAGGGCCGCGACCTGCGGCATGAAGGAGCGCAGCAGGTCGGAAACCCGGTCCACCTGTTGAAGAAAGCCGTCCAGTTCCCGGCGATAGTCCAGACCCTGCGAATCCGTCGCCGATTCGATAAACAAGTCGCGCCCAGCGGCCAAACGCTCCTCCGGCGGCAAGTACGTGAGTACCAGTGTGTGGTCCGACTCGAAGTGCGTCTGGTCGGCCTCAAAGCTGCGTCGCCGTTCGCGATCGATCGCCGCCGTCACCGGGTCAGGAAACACCGAACCCGGATAGTGCTGGCTGGGGCGGCGGTGCGCCTCCACGTGCAGGCACCAGCGCGAGCCCAGGCGCCGCCGCGCGTTGTTCATCCGAGCGCGGGTTGCGATCAGCTCGTGATCGGAACAACTGTCCAAGTCTGGCCCGCGGAAGCGGAACGCCGCCAAAAATGATCCATCCTTGTTCAGAACCACTCGTGGATCGATCAGGGCCGCCCATGGCAGGTAGTCGCTGAGTCGTTTGCCGCGGCGGCGGTATTCGGCGATGTCGAACATGATTTCAGCCTTCCAAATGAGCGGGCAACCGGATCTGGCGGCGGAACACGTCGAGCCACTGCGGGTCGGCCTTGGTCAGCGCCACCGCCGCGACGTGCATGAGCACCCCGAGCGGCACGCCCATCCACCAGACCTGCAATCCCAGCGACAACGCCGCGGCTGCGGTCCCGTTCAGGATCGCCACCGGCCGCGGGACCCCGCCCATCAGCACCGGCTGCGTGAGCGAGAGGCTCAGCGGGATTTCAAAACCCTCGGGCTTGTCGATGGCGGACGAAGCCCGGTCGGCGACGCGAGGCGAGTTCGAGTTGACTGGACTCGGAGCGTTCAAAATGTGAGCCCTCCGGCGAAGCCGAAGAAGGTGAGCCCGAACTGGGCCGCGGCGAAGGCGATGGAGAGGCCGAGCACCACTCCCAGGATGCGGCGCAGCGTGCCGCCACCCTCACTGAAGGCGAAGGCGAAGCCCACAAAAACGATCGCCAGCACGCCCAGGCCCTTGGCCACCGGACCAGTGATGCTCTGAACGATCTCGTTCAGCGGTCCCTCCCACGGCATGTTGGTGGTCGTGCTGCTGGCCCAGGCGGCGCTCGGAATCATCAGCGTTCCGATGGCGGCCGCCGTCGGCAACAGCCAGGTTGATCTGATCGGCAAGGTTCTACTTGGCATGGCGCCACTCCCTTGTGAGAAATTTCCTGACCGCGTCAGCCGCCGGACGTTCCGAAGGCTCGGTCGTTTCACGTCAGGGAGTATGCGTGTTGTTTGTGCGCTTCGGCGCGCAAGTGATGCGCGAACCGGCTGCGAGTTGGGCTGCGGTCGCGTGCGCCATTGGCCGCTTGCAGCGTGCATCACGATGCAGCCACAGAGCGCACCGCCAACACTTGGGGTGTGGGGGTACGGGGGAGAGGGGTTGGCCCCCTCTCCCCCGCACTTGGAAGTTCGCGACCGGAGGTGGCAGATTTTGCAACGAAGCCGGATCGGGGAGAATCCCGATCCGGCTTCGACGCCCAAGCAGTCGTGAAGTGTCAATCTACGCGGCGGCTGCGCGGTTGGGCTCGTCCGTCGGTGGCTCCGGACGCAGGTTCGCTGGCAGCCATTCGTTCAACTTTGCCGCCAGCTTGGCATCCTCCAAGCGTCCTTCGGCGGCATCGGTGAAGAGCTTGGCGAGCTCCGTGACCAGCTCACTTTTCTTCTTCACCTCTGCCGGGGCGACGTAGACCGAACCGCGTAACTCGCCGATCAGGTGCGCCAATTGAACCTTCTGGTAGCCCGACAGCCACCGCTCATCGGGACGCCAGTAGCGGCGCACCTCAACGCCCAACTCCGCTGCCAGACGCCAGACCAATTCGGTGCGGCGTTGCAGGTGGGCGGTGACGCATTCGACCGTCAACAGGTCGATCAAGGCGTCCACCTTCTTGTCGGACAGTCCCTTGATCGCGTCATATGCGGCGTGATCTTCGACGTAATGCTGGTCATGCAGTGGGTCCAGTTCCGCCCGACGCTTGCGGAGCATGTCCAGCGCCGTTGACGTGAATCCTTCGCCATGGTCGGCATGAACCGTCGTGCCGTTGGCATCGTGCCGGATGGACAACGCTTCGCTTCGCACCTTCTCATGCAGGATCAGCGCCAAGACCCGCTTGCGGGCCGACAAATCTTTCAACAACGCTTCGCGCACACCCAACGCCTGATGGGTGAAGGTGGCGGCAAGCTGCGTCACTTTCAGGTCATCCGGTGTCGGCGGCTTGGGCGCCTCCGTCGGACCAATTCCGCCTTGCCCGTTGCCATTGCTGGATGGGTGGTGACGGTTGCGGGGAACGCGATATTCCCGCCGGACCCGGCCATCGGGATCGAGGAGCAGGAACGCCGTGCCAACGGCCTTGGTCGCTTCGGCGTAATGGACCTCGGCCTCCTTGGTCAAGCCTTGCTCCTCGTCGTCCAGCGCCTCGAGCTTGGCTTGGACGGCCTCAAATGCGCCTTGGTCGGAGTCGTCCAGTTCTCCGATCTTGGCCTCCAGCTTGCTCCGCTTGTCGGCCAGCTTCTTGAGCTTGGCCGTGATCTGCTCGTCGTACTGCTGCGGTGCTTCGGCCATGGACCAGAGCCGATCTTGCACGTCGGCCTGCGGCCCAACCACCACGTCGGCCCAACCTTCTTCGACCAGCTTCTGCCGCTCGGCCAAGAGCGCTTCGGCCTGCGCCTCCATGAACGCCTTGCGTTCGATCAGCACGCGCTCCGCGAACAGGTCGCGGCTGACGGTCCCTTCCGGCAGCTTGGACACGTCGAAGGTGGCAGATGCGGCGTCGATCCACGCATGGGCGATCACGTTGCGGACGTGCTGCGCATGCTGCGGGTTGCCACCCACTTCCTGCCAGACTTCCAATTGCCGATCCGGCGGGACCGACGCGAACGCCTCGGCAGTCGCGGTGTCGATCGCGCCCTGGCGGTACGCCGCCTTCACTGGCTCGGCCAACATTGCCAGCTTCATCCGCTGACGGACGTAGGGCTGGCTCACGCCAAACTCGGCGGCGATGGCCTCAACGCCTTTGGCTTCCTCGCGCGCCAGCTTGGCGAAGGCTTCGGCCTCGTCCAGCGGGTGCATCGGCTCGCGGACGAAGTTCTCCGCCAGCGCCAAGGCGTCGGCGGTGTCGTCGTCCACTGAGCGGAAGACGCACGGCACCTTCGGCGGTCGCCCTGCATCCCGGTACACATCGCGCAGCGCCGCCAGTCGGCGGTTGCCGGCGATCACCTTGAAGTCGCCGGTGCTGGCGTCGTCGGCCCGGACCACCAGCGGGGCCAGCAGGCCGTGCGCCCGGATGGATGCCACCATCCGGCGGTGGGCATCGCGTTCGGGCTTGACGCGGCGGGGATTCCGTTTGCTCGGAATCAGCTTGGACAGCGATACGGAAATCTGAACGTCACGAGATTGAGATAGAATGCGGTTCATAACAGACCTTCTTTCAGGGTTGATGGTGTTAGTTGTTGTGGCATTGCTGCGCCGCCCGTTCGGCTTGGAGCCCGGCCAGCACGTCGCGCACGAACGTACCGGTCAGACTGCCACCGGGGCCGGGAATGCGGGCGATGACCGCCCACTTGAAAGCTTGGTGATACCTCACCGCCAGTTCATCCCCGCAGCAGTCGGCAAGAATGGCCAGCGCCAATTGTGCCGGTCCGCTCCCGCCGTATCCGAATTCAAAACCGGTCGGGCT
>Ga0073928_10006233_pt1 | contig 16120 bp, 13 predicted proteins | sample PaiPotPPA55metaG_FD_76969 | JGI IMG/M metagenome (GOLD analysis project Ga0073928, IMG submission 76969) | Iron sulfur acid spring bacterial and archeal communities from Banff, Canada, to study Microbial Dark Matter (Phase II) - Paint Pots PPA... ... | reverse complement strand
CTCCGCAATCTCATTCAGAACCAGGTCTAGCGCGAGGTCAGCCGAGGGGCCACTGCCAGCAGGGAGAGCACTTGCCGATTTTGAAAGAGACGTTTCAACGCGGTGTTCCGGGGAATCCGACAGGGGCAGTTCTTCATGAGTGCCGCCCAGCAACGAGTAATCGTAGGAATCGAGCCGGAGCCTGAGGCGGTTTCGCATACTAGTATCCGCGCGATCAACGTCCGTAACCGTTCGTGCGCGCCAAGCTATTTGAGCGGAGTTTCCTGCGAAATCTCCGCCCTGTCAATATGAAACGCGGCAACTCACGATCCTGAGTGCGGGATCGCAGGAAGCGGTCGTCAGACAGGGATATCTAATCAGATTACTAGAATCCTGCCACTTGCGTTTGCATCCGTGTGCTGATCATGTTCTGATGACGATCTTTATCAGTCCGGCAGTGAAACGCCAGAAATGACTCTGCCTAAAGAATTCACGCGACTTTCACCAACGCGATCTCGAGGGGAGCAGTGGCACGCTGTAATTGCCAGCTTTTTGGGTTGGACTCTCGACGCTTTTGACTTCTTCGTGCTCGTCTTTCTTGTGGATACGCTGGCAGTCCATTTTCACGTCTCAAAAAGTGCCATCATTTGGACAATAACCGCGACTCTTGCCATGCGGCCCCTAGGCGCGCTTTTGTTCGGTTTGCTCGCGGACCGATACGGACGACGAAAGCCGTTCATGGCAAACATAATTTTCTTTTCCGTGATCGAACTGCTGTGCGGCTTCGCACCCAGTTATGGAGTGTTTCTAGTTCTGCGAGCCATTTACGGGATTGGGATGGGTGGCGAATGGGGCGTCGGGGCATCGCTTGCCATGGAAAGTGCTCCGCCGAAGTGGCGGGGAATATTGTCTGGAATCCTGCAGAGCGGTTATTCGATTGGCTACCTGTTGGCGGCCGTAGCGGCTCGATTCGTTTTGCCACTTTGGGGATGGCGCGCCATGTTCTGGATTGGAGGCCTGCCGGCCTTACTGACGATATATGTGCGCTACAAGGTACCGGAATCTGAAGCGTGGGAGCATCGTCACGAACCCTCATTCAGCGCAATAGTGCGGATATCCAGAAATCACTGGAAGATTCTGGCTTATCTCACCTTGTTGATCACATTCATGACGTTTTTGTCTCACGGAACGCAAGACCTTTATCCGGACTTTCTGAAGTCGGCACATCGGCTCACAGCCGCAGTAGTTTCGAACGTGGCAATTCTCTACAACGTCGGCGCGGTTCTTGGCTCCATAACTTTCGGTCAACTTTCCGAGCGCCTGGGACGCCGATATAGCATGATTGCGGCGTTGGGGGTTTCGTTGCTGGCGATTCCAGCGTGGGCGTTTGGCGGTTCACTGGCAGTGTTGGCCGTGGGTGCGTTTGCGATGCAAGCCGGAGTGCAAGGAGCGTGGGGAATTATCCCAGCGCACCTGAACGAGTTATCGCCGGACACAGTTCGTGGCCTGATCCCCGGCTTCGCATATCAATTGGGAATTCTGTTTGCGGCGGGCACTGGGACAATCGAGTACGCATTGCGGAATCGCTTCGGATACAGTTGGGCGCTCGCGTCTTTCGAGATGGCCAACATCGCGCTTCTAATGACAGTGATCGTGCTGGGCTCCGAAAGAAAAGGTCGGACCTTTACCGGGAATGTGGTCGATCTTTAATTTTTCGAGTTCAGTTCTTCCAGTTCCCATTCTGGAGAAATTCTCATAAACCTTGACATCAACTCGCATCCGCACGAAGAAAGCTGCTAAAGTGAGTTTTTTGGCGCTGCGATTGGCGCCCAGCCGGAGGCAATGATTGAAGATTGCAGTGGTGGGATCTGGATACGTGGGGTTGGTGGCCGGAGCTTGTTTCGCGGACATCGGGCATGAAGTGATCCTGGTAGACAATGACCAGGAGAAACTCGCTGCTTTGCGGGCAGGTGAGGTTCCGATTCACGAGAATTTTCTTCCCGAATTGTTGCAACGCCATCGCGGCCACAGCCTGACGTTTTCTGGCGATCTGGACGCAGCCGTCCGGGCAAGCGCCGCGATATTCATTGCGGTGGGCACGCCACCAACGGAGCAGGGAGAGGCCGACCTGTCTTACGTGGAGTCCGTCGCCCGAAGTATTTCCGGGGCCATAAATGGCTATAAGGTAATCGTAGAAAAGAGCACCGTCCCCGTCTATACCAGCAATTGGATTCGCAAAATAATTTTACGGAATGCGACCGCCCCGGACGAATTTGATGTCGCTTCGAATCCGGAATTCTTGAGAGAAGGCACGGCAGTTACGGACTTTCTGTATCCCGATCGGATTGTTGTGGGAGCCGATAATGAACGATGTGCCGCGGTTCTCGCGGAGATTTATGCTCCATTAACCAATGGAGGCTATTACAAACGGCAAGATGCGATACCACGCCCCGATCGTGCCGAGATTCCTCCTCCTTTGATTACCACCAGCGCAAAGAGCGCTGAATTGATAAAGCACGCTTCGAATGCCTTTCTGGCGATGAAAATCTCATTCATTAACGCGGTGGCTTCAATCTGTGAGACCGTGGGAGGAAATGTCCAGCAAGTTTGTCAGGGAATTGGGACTGACAGCCGCATCGGTCCGCGGTTTTTGAACCCCGGCATTGGATACGGTGGCTCATGCTTCCCCAAAGACTTGATGGCCTTCCGTGCAGTGGCGCGTGAATGTGGCTATGACTTCCGCCTGCTCGATGAGGTAATCCGCATCAACGAAGAGCAACGTCGGCGTTTTATCCGCACAGTTCGCAATGCGCTCTGGACTCTGCGCGGCAAGCGCCTGGCGGTGCTTGGACTTGCTTTTAAAGGCGGCACAGACGACGTCCGCGAATCTCCCGCTATTTTGCTGGTTCAGTCACTGCTGCAAGAGGGTTGCCAGATATGCGCCTATGATCCTGCCGCTCATGCTCGAGCGAAGGAAGTTTTGAATGCATCGGTCGAATATGCCAATAGCCCTTATGAGGCCGCCACCGATGCCGACGCCGTGTTGATATTGACAGAGTGGGAGGAATTCGCGACCCTGGATTTAGTCCGGCTTCATGCTGCCGTAAAGTACCCAATCGTTATAGATGGCCGCAATCTCTACGATCCTGCGGCAATGACGGCTCATGGGTTCACTTACTACAGCGTTGGCAGGCCGGTCGCCACCCCTGAGAGCCAGTCAAACCCTGTTCCCGCGAGGAAACTTACCTAGCCATGAGCAAGCAACGCGCTCTGGTCACAGGGGGTGCGGGATTTTTGGGCTCCCACTTATGCGACGCCCTGCTGGCAGAGGGATTCTCCGTCGTTGCCGCGGATAATTTTCTTACCGGAAGACGTCAGAACCTCGAGCATTTGCGTAACGAAACACGATTCGAGTTGGTCGAAATCGATATCAATCAACCCTTCGATTGCGGAAGAGTGGACTTCGTTTTTCACTTTGCGTGTCCCGCAAGCCCCGTGGATTATATGACCCATGGAATCGAAACCCTTCAAGTGGGTTCGATGGGAACGTTCAATGCACTTGAAGTAGCTCGAAAATACGGAGCGAGGTACCTGGTTTCCTCCACCTCGGAGTGTTATGGCGATCCGCTGGAGCACCCTCAAAGAGAGAGCTATTGGGGAAATGTCAATCCAATCGGCCCACGGTCAGTTTATGACGAAGCTAAGCGTTTCACCGAAGCGGCTACGATGGCATACCATCGTTATTACAAGCTGGACACGCGCATCGTAAGAATTTTCAACACATACGGCCCGCGCATGCAATTGAATGATGGACGCGTGATTCCCAATTTCATGAAACAGGCGTTGCGAGGCGAGGATTTAACGGTATACGGTGACGGCCTACAGACGAGAAGCTTCTGTTACGTCGACGATGAAATTGAGGGGTTTCTGCGTTTAGCGAAATCGACAGAACATTTTCCGGTGAACATTGGAAATCCCACTGAATTTACGATCCTGGAGTGTGCCAAGCGGGTATTGACCTTGACTGCATCAAAGAGCTCGATTCGCTATGAACCTTTGCCTCAGGATGATCCAAGACAGCGGCGCCCTGACATCACAAAAGCGAGGGCTTTGCTCAATTGGGAGCCGAAGATTGATCTTGAAACTGGATTAAAGATGTCGCTTGAGTATTTCAAGAAGGCAGTGGCACTGGAAGAAAGCGAAACACCGAAATGAAGTGAACAAGCTACACCGGTACTTGGCTTTCCAAGCCGGATATCAATTGCTGCAGTTCCTCTGGCGATTTTCGCGACTTGAATTGCACACCCATTCCCAACCCGCGATGAACGATTTGCACGTTCCCTAACATCCTCAGATTTAGTTCTTGTGTTTTGATAGCCACTTCAATGGACGTGCCAACGGGCAATGGCTCGCTGGTTTGGACATAGCACCCGCCGCTACTGATGTCGCTTATCACACAACGCTGCTGTACCGTGCTGCCTGCCCGCGAAACCTGGGCCCCGAGGGCACATGGATGACGAGGCTGATGTCTCCGGTCCGAGGGAGGAGCGGCGATTAACCCAAGCTGCGCTACCAACCTTTGCCGGAGATCGCTCGATGGTTCGTCCCCAGGGGAGTGCGCGACCTGCAGTTCGCTGCCGACTTTGTTTTTTGTCCAATACTCCAGGACCCGCCGGGAGGCTTGTGGGACGTGCGCGAATCGCATCCCTACGTTCCCGGAATCGTTTTGCCAGATCACTTCACACGAGAGGCGAATTGTCGCAGCCTCGCCAGGAAGAGAGAACTGGAAATACACTTTGCAATCCCTCGGGAGAGGCTTCGGCGAATAAATTGCCATGCCATTGATACTCAGGTCGAGGACTCGAATGACATCATTCTCGGTGTTCGCATAAGCGATCGAAGCATTGGCATCTACGGGAATTCGCGGTGTAAGCCTTCTCTCTGTACGAGTCGGCGCCGGCGCGATTCTCTGATTCGCTCTCTCCTCAGAAGTTCGCTTATACAAGACGTAGGCGGCGCCTTTTGCAAACATATCCGGCGCGTTCGTGTGGCTTTCGAGAATAGCAATTGCTACCGCGTCTCGATGGCTGGGATCAGACCGAATTTGAGAAAGAAAATTGGTTGCGCCTTCATTCTGGCAGTCCACCAAAACGGCGTCGAAGTGCTGCGTGGAGAGGCACTCGCAGGCTATGGATGGGTCACCACAGAGTTCAACGTTCATGCCCATTTCCAATAGAACACTAGTTATGGTTTGAACCGTCTTCGCGTCCGTGCACACCAGCAGTGATTTAAGCCCCATACAGTCGAAATCTTAAGGTTTTGCGAAGCAACGTAACAAGTTACCTCTGTTACGCGAAGCCACAATCAGAATGGGGTAACTTTCGTAATCTGGAGTGCCTGCCGTTTACGAATTATGGTAGCTAGGACTTTGCTGGTCGTCGCTTTGAGCTCGCATCAGCCATCTCTCAACCCTTTGCTCCGCAAGGATCTTCACTTATGTCGTCGCGATTAGGAAACTGGGCCATTGGGTTCGGCGTGATCGTATCAGCCGCCGGTTTGTGTATTTTGCCTGCAGCATTCGGAAAGACCCCATCCCCGGACCTCCTCGCCATGGGAGCAAGCTGTTTCTCCATGGGTGCCATGATTATTGCGGGAGGAATATACATAAAGGCCAAATCGATGCAGGCATCAAGTCCCGTCGAGGGGGGAGCCCAGGGAATGAGCAGTCGCAAGAGTCGGGGCGGCTGCGACCTTTGTGGACTCGAAGCGCCTGTCGTCCTCTGTAAGATTCACCAGCTGCATCTCTGCGGAAATTGCCTTGCTCAACATTACGACCCGCGTTCATGCATCTACCAGCCGACATTTCGTAAGCCGGCGAATAAGCCTGTTAAAGCCATGGCTAAAGCACGTGGAGCGTAGGATTTCCTGGTCCTATTATTTTTGCAAAGTATTCACGGATTTGCCTCGAGCCGGCCTTAGAACTGCGAAATAGATTACGAAAGTCCAGTCTCTCCCGCTAATACTTTGGTACTTTGACGCTCTCCCGGCCTGCCCCTACGATTGACCTGCATGCGGACTTGATTCGCAACGCCGAATAGCACGCTGCCCTCCCCATATTTATAGGAATTACTGGTCGGCTCATTCCCTGGGCTGGCAGCGCGGTTGAGGACAGGCAAAGCAAATGGACAAGCTTCAAGTTTCAGAGCACCCCGCACGGAAAGGACCTATGCGTTTGCGCGCAATGCGTGGTTTTTCGTTGGTGGAGATGATGACCGTGGTTGCCATTGGCTTGACTGTCACCGGCTTTGCGTTCATGACGTTTCGTTCAGCTGAGCAGGGGGCCGCTGTGACTAGCGGGTTCAACACAACCTTACAGACTATGCGCCGGGCCCGTGAGGAAGCAGTGGCAGAGCGGCGAACCTGGGTTGTGTCATTTACCGCGCCGAACACAATCACATTGAGTAAGAACGGTGCTTTGCCGGGGGGAATTCTAGTCTCCACCGCTACCCTGCCCACGAATGTTGCGTTTACCGCAGTCGCTGGTCTTCCAAACCCTGGTCCGGATGGTTTCGGAACGGGCGTAAATGCGGTCGACTTCGGCCAGCCCGCGGGCGGCGGTACAGCAATCTATTTTGAACCTGATGGTTCCGCGCAGGACGCGGTGGGAAATATTAACAACGGCGTTATCTATGTTGCGCAACCTGGAATGTTAACGAGTACCAAAGCGATCACCCTGTGGGGAACCACGGGACGCATACGCGGATGGGCGCTTGGCGCGGGAAACGTCTGGAGTCAAAGATGAAAAATAAAAAAATGGGTGTGTGCCGATCCTGCTCGCACGGACAACAGGGGTTCACGCTGATTGAAGTCATCATTTCCATCGTGATTCTGACCGTCGGGCTCGTGGGCTTACTCAGCGTCTTCGGCGTGGCCTTGGCCGCTACTCAGGTTTCTCAACAGGACATGATCGCCAAACAATTGGCAAACGAAACGGTCGAGAGTATTGCCACGGCCCGAGACTCAGGACAAATATCGTGGGCTAGCGTTCAAAATGTTGCAAACGGTGGCATTTTTGTGAATGCCCCTCTGCAAGCAATAAACCAGCCAGGTCCTGATGGCATTATTGGGACTGCGGACGACGCGCCAGCTCAAGTACTTACTAGACCTGGGGCGACCGGCATCATCACTGGAGCATCCCCTCCTGATGTGATTGTTCCATTAACAGACTATAAGCGCACCATCGCCATCACACCGGCCACGATTGGTGGCGTTCCGGTGGCAAATTTACGCAATATCAATGTCACGATCCAGTATGCGGTCCCCGGGAACCCCACGCCCAAACAATACACACTGAGCAGTTTGATCTCGCAGTTCCGGTAGAGAAAATATTATGCCCACACGCAAAAATCACGCTCGCGGATTCACCATGGTCGAACTGTTGATATCGATGGCGCTCGGTTTAATCGTACTGGGAGTGGCAGTGCAGCTGTACGTCAGCGCCCTGAATGCGACCTGGACCGTGTCTCAGAGGGCGAGCATGCAGGAAGACGTTCGCGCCTCCGCCAACATCATGGTGAAGGACTTGAGCATGGCGGGTGCCGGGTTTCCCGCTCCCGGTGGCGTAATTGGCTTAGCCAGTGGAACGGGCACTTTTCCGGCCTATGGATGCGATATCGTGGGCGCCTGTCACTTAGGCGTAGGAAATAACGCAGCGGTCAATTTTCCGGGTAAGCAGCTGTTCGCAGTAATTCCTGGCTTCGGCACGGGTATCGTTATTCCGCCGAACGTAACTCCGAGCGACACTATCACCGTCGCTTATACCGATTCCGCGCCGCTTTATCTGAATTGCTACAACGTAACTTCGATCGCAAACGCAAATACTGTCGTGTTTACCATGCCAGTAGTGCCGAACGCTGGCTGCACTTCGCCTCCGCTGCCGGCATATCCACCTGCCCCCCTTAATAGTCCGGCACCGTTGGGCTTATCAGCCGGTGATCTGGTTTGGTTCAGAAACGCGGGGACCACCGCGATTGGAGAGGTAACAGCGGCTCCCGTTGGAGCCAACCCTTATACGGTCACCTTCGCCAACGCCGATACGATGCAGTTGAACCAGAACGCAGCCACATCGGCGGATCTGAATCAAATGCTCTATACGCCGGGACCGCCGGCCGTCGGCCTTCCTCCTGGACCAGCTTATCGAATTTGGCTTGTCACCTATTACCTGGACCGAGATCCCGTGACTGCAACTCCGCGCTTGATGCGGCAGGTCAGCGGACATCAACCCATGCCCGTAGCTGAAAACGTTGTTGGACTCAATTTCTCGTATGACACTTACGATCAGAATGGAGTCCTCCACACGCGGGTGAAGACTCTCGCCGCATGGGGTGCGCTCGGCGCCAACCCAAACACTATGGTTCAAAAAATTAACATTGAAAATTTGACCATTCGCAGTCCCCTTCAAGGCACTAAGGGATTTCAGAGCCTTAACCTGAATACTTCGGTCAGCCTGCGAAACCTTAGCTGGGCGAATAACCCATGGCAATGAGACGAGCTAGGACGACAGACGGGGGAATTCAACACATGGAAATAAACAAGAAAACATCTGACTCGCGGGGATTCACCTTAATTGCGGCTTTGCTGCTGATGGCATTGTTGTCGGCGATATCGATTGGATTGCTGATGATGGTTAACACCGAAGGCAGAGTAGGAACCCATGATCTGCAAAACGACATGGCCTACCGAGCGGCGGAAGGTGGGATGGAGCAATTGACAGCACAGATGGCGAACATGGTGGCGGGCAATTTGAATCCTACAACTGCCGACTTTACCGCATTGAACGGCCAGTCCCCTACCGGTGATCCCACGGTTGCGTATCCCGTCTACACCGTCGTTCCGAATACTAAGCCGGACGGAACGCTGAAGGTCACCCCCGAACAGATCCCTTCGGGCCCATATGCTGGCTTGAATGCCCAAATCGTTTCCGCGGCGCTCAACGTAACCGCCCGGCGGGTGATGGGTGATGAAGTTACGATGACGCGCAATGTCGAGATTGCGCTTATTCCGGTATTTCAATTTGGTTTTTTCTCGAACGGAGATTTAGCTTTTTTTGCCAGTCCGACCCTCAGCTTCAATGGACGAATCCATACCAATGGCGATTTGTACCTGGGCGTTGCAGATGCTTATACGCTGGCGTTCAATGACAAGATCACAGTCGCCGGTAACGTGGTTGGCACCGTACTCCCCAATGGCATAGCTGCGAATGCCGGGAACAACGACTCAGGGCCTGTTTATATTTTGACTCAGACTTCAGGATGCGCAAGCATGATGCCGATTCCGCCCGGCGCCCCGGGACCTAAGTGTCAGCAATTCCCTTTGAATAAAGGCAGTGTGGTGGGCGCCGGCGGAAACCCTCTTCTTAGTGGTGCGCAAAATCCTGGGCTTTCAGCCCAAGACCCCACTTGGCCAGCTACGTCTCTCGGCACCTTCGGTGGCTTCATTACTGACGGAAACTACGGCAACCTTGGTGGAACCGGCGCGAAAGCACTAACGCTTCCTTTCGTAAACGGAGCGGGCGCCGGACTTAACGCATCTCACGCCATTATTCAAAGACCTCCCATGCTTCCCGTACCTGAATCTCCCCTCACAGTTTTGGGACAATCACGGCTGGCCAATAACGCCCAAATTCGGGTACTGCTAAGTAATACGGCAGCTGAAGATTTTCTGTCTGACTCAGACACGCCAGCAAACGACCCCGCAATTAGCCTGGATAATGCCGACCCGGTGTTCGGCGGGGCGGGTGTGCCTGTACCTGGGGTAGCCGGGGGTAACAGCTACTTCGCCATGGCGACCAATGGGCCTTACGTAAACCCCGCCACCGGCAACCCTGTGAATTATGACGCCAATCTTATACAGGGAGTAAACCCAAATCCGTGGCCTTTGATCGGCGGTTTTTTACGCGTGGAAGTTAAAGAGACCGACGGCCTCTGGCACGGGGTGACGCAGGAATGGTTGAAGCTGGGCTTCGCCCGTGGCATACAGCCTCCGGGTGCGGCAGTGGTCGTCCACCCCAAAGCTATTTTGATCTTTCAGGAATTAGCTGACCGAGACGGAGACGGCAAGTTTGTCAGCCTGCGAGAGAGCACGAACGTCGGTGGTTCGGACGCAGCATTTAACTGGTTTCCCATCAATTTCTATGATGCGCGGGAAGGCGAAGACTGGGATCCCAACTTAAATACGACTAGTTGCACGGCTAACGGCGTAATGAATGCCGTCGAATTGGATGTGGGCAACTTACAGAATTGGCTCGCGACCAGTGTAAACGGAAAATTGGTGGACTGGGCCCCGCAGAATGGCTACATATTTTACTTCTCTGATCGCAGAGGAATGCAACTTCTAGCCCCCGCTGTCGAGCGCAATGGCGAGTATGGATTCGAAGATACGATCAACCTGGCCAACAACGGAGTGCCGGATGGGGCACTCGAACCTATCAATCCGATTCAGCCGAACTATTCACCGGAAGACGTGAATGGCAACGGAGTGTTGGATAACTACGGCGTAGTTACAGTAGGAAACGCTTTTGGAGTTGGAGCAGATACAAACGGCGGCGTGGCCGGGGCCAACACCGCGGTCGCAAACAACCGAAATCCCTACAAAACCAGATTCAATTGCTATACTATTGGCCGCAAAAACCGGGTAACCGGGGCGCGGCACGTTCTGAAATTGGTTGATGGAGCGATAACAAAACTTCCGACGCAACCGGGCGGAACGGGCGGCTTCACTGTTGCTTCCGAGAATCCCGTTTACATTCAGGGCAACTACAATAGCGACGCTGCCGATACTGTCTGGGCCACTGGTCTTGATGACCCCCGAGGTCACGCTGCCGCCGGCGTGATTGCTGATGCTGTGACGCTGCTCTCCAACAACTGGCTCGACGCCGGATATCCTGCCGCGGCGGGTGCGCCTGCCGGCAGCATGTCGATTACGGCCGACTCCGGTTCAAACGGCAACCCGGGAAAAAACGCGGTTACGACTCACTATCGCGTTGCGATCGCCGGTGGAGTCGGGATGGCATTTAGCAATCCCACTGGAAAATCCAGCATTTTCTTTGGCACCGACGGCGGTGTACACAACTTCCTGCGTTTCCTGGAAAACTGGGGCGCAAATGGTGGAAACCCTGGCGGCGTGCAGACTCTCTACTACGAAGGCTCACTGGTAAAACTGTATAACTCCGTGTACTCCACCGGAACTTTCAAGTGCTGCACCACCGTCTACAATCCGCCGAATCGTCACTATGTTTTCGACCCTGCCTTCCTGGCACCGGTTGGTTTGCCGCCCGGGACGCCGATGTTCCGGGATGTCGAAAGCACGAGTTACCGGCAAGATTTCAACCCGGACGTTACAAACACACAATAATAAGTCCGCAAGTTCGACAATGGAGAGAGAGGCATCCTGCCCTCTCTCCATTGATTTTTTTCCGAACTCGCATCACATGTATTATTGTCCTGCATTAAATTCCTGACTCGAAGCTACTGATCTCCATGCCCAAAATCACTGCTATGTTCTGGGATGTTGGCGGAGTTCTTCTTACCAACGCCTGGGACCATGTCGAACGCAATCGGGCGTTGATCCAGTTTGAATTGGATGAAGTCGATTTCAACGATCGTCATCAGATGCTGGTGTCGTCTTTTGAGCGTGGGAAAATTACCTTGGACGAGTATCTTGAGCGCACGATCTTCTACCGGACGCGAACGTTTTCCAAAGATGCCTTCAAGGATTACATGTTCTCCTTGTCACGCCCGAAGACTGATGTTCTTGATCTGGCGAGAGCATTGGCGCAATCTCGCAAATTCTTGATGTCGACTTTGAACAATGAATCAAAAGAGCTGAATGTTTATCGCATTCAAACGTTCCATTTGCGCGAAATCTTCAGCCTATTTGTGAGTTCATGTTATGTGGGAATGCGCAAGCCTGAGGCGGGAATTTACCGTCTTGCCATTGATATAACTCAGCGATCGCCGGAAGAGTGCTGCTTCATCGACGACCGCGAGTTGAATCTGGAGTCCGCAAGCCAGATGGGAATGCATGTGATCCAGATGCGAAATGTTGAACAACTGCGCGATGACTTGGGAAAGCTCGGGGTAGTCGCCTAGATGACTTTCTGCGGCTGGCCTTGCGCAATGATTTTTCCGGCCTCCAACATCAACACTCGGTTTCCCAAGGCAAGTACCTCTTCGCGGCTGTGCGTGACATACAAGATGGGGATACGGTGAGCCGCATTCCAAATTCGCAAATCCTCCACTATTGTTGATTTCGTGGGTCCGTCCAGAGCGGCCAAAGGTTCGTCCAACAATAACAAGCACGGATCGGTGACTAGCGAACGAGCCAAAGCCACCCTTTGACGCTCTCCCCCTGAAATTTGATTGGGCTTCCGGTCGAGAAGGCTGGAGATTCGGAAAGAATCGAGGATTGTCCGGGATTTCTGCTCCCGCAACGCCAGATTCAACTCTCGAATTCCATACTCAATATTTTTTTCGACGCTTAGGTGGGGAAACAGGGCAAGGTCTTGAAAGACATACCCGATTCCGCGTTGGTGGACGTGCACTTCCACTTTGAGCGCGTGATCGAACAATAGTCGATTCCCGATCGCGATTCTGCCGCGATCGGGCCTAAGCAGACCTGCGATGCATTCGAGCAGAGTTGTCTTCCCTGCCCCAGACGGGCCAAAAATTATCGTTATCCCTGGTGAAAGCTCTGCGGCAATATCGAGTTCGAAGCTGTCTTCATTAGCTGGATCAGCTGCGTCGAATCGTTTGCGGATTTGCAGGCTTAAGAGGGCAGACGCGGCCTCCGCAGAGGATTCGATGGCACGATTCGGCGCGAAATCCCTCATTTCCACAGCCATGCCGCGAATACCCTCCGGTTCAGCGCGTACACCAACGAAAGCAGACTAAAAGAAATTCCCAACAGCACTAGCGCGGTAATACTGGCGGCAGAATAGTTGAGCGCCTGGACCTGATCGTACACTTCAATCGAAACGGTTCGCGTGACTCCGGGAATGTTCCCCCCAACCATCAATACCACCCCAAATTCTCCCATGGTATGCGCGAACGATAGAGCCATGCCAGCCACCAGCCCCGGTTTTGAAAGGGGCAAAATGATTTCGCGGAAGGTACGAAACTTCGACGCTCCCAGAGTCGCGGACGCCGCAATCAGTCGGGAATCAACGGCGGCAAACGATGCGGCAAAGGGCTGCACGGCGAAGGGCAAGCTATAAATGATCGATCCAATCACTAATCCCTGGAATGTGAAGGCGAGGGTATGTCCGGTTATCGACTGCCAGAGGTGGCCCAAGGGACTGCGCGTCCCCAACGCTATCAGTAAGTAAAATCCGAGCACCGTGGGCGGGAGCACGATGGGCAATCCAACAGCGGCTTCCGCCAGAAACTTCCAACGCCATGGGGAATAAGTGATCCAATATGCGATGGGCAGCGAGATCACGAATAAGATAGCCGCCACAAGCGCAGACAAGCGGATTGTAAGCAGCAAAGCCTGCCAGTCCATGGGTACTACCTTAGCACTTAGCACTCAGCGCTCAGGACCCAGCCCTCGGCAGTCAGCATTCGGCCGTCAGCCCTTGTTTGCCAGCCAGCGATTCGCGTCAAGCCGAATGGAGGGACGGTCTGTTGAATGCTGAGTGCTAAGTGCGATTCCCAATCTGGTCAAAATTACAAACACATGTTCACCCGTCACAATGCCTACTATCGCTCCGCGCTTACGATTGCTGACCGAGGAGTTCATAAATGGAGATTCAGGAAGCGCTGAAAATCATAAAAGCGCTGGCGGATGGTGTTAATCCGGAAACGGGGGAAGCTCTTCCGGGGGACGAATTGATTTATCAGAATCCGCAAAATGTTCGAGCGCTGCATCGCGCTGCGGGCGCGCTCGAGTTTTTGGAGGAACGGGAACGGATCAAACGGCTTCTGCCGAAGAACGCGGGTAAACCATGGACGCAGCAGGAGGAGGCACAAGTCTGTGACGAACTGCGGAGTGGGACGGATTTCCAACAGATTGCGAGATTACATAGTCGCACTGTGGCGTCCATTGTGGCCCGGCTGATCAGGCTGGGAAAAGTCTCATCAAAGATGCCTCCAACAAAGGTGGCGTGAGTATGGCCACATGCCGGCTCGTTATTGGGGCTCTCCTATTGTTGGTCGGAAGCATCTGCTCTACGGGGCAGGAAACCCCCGCGCGTAGGGGCGGAGCCGAAGCCTCACGGAATATCCATCGGCGAGAGCAATGGTTCGCCCAGGGCCGGACATCACGCCTCGAACTAGCCGCCACCGCGCGAAATCACGCTCTGCGGCAAAAGATGGCGATGCGCGCATTGCGAAGAGCGCAGAGTCCCAGGCCCGAGTTTTCACAAAACGCCCTCGCAGGAGAATGGGTTCAACTAGGCCCGGCGCCATTAATTTCCGACGCGAGTGGCGTTGGATTGCAGGACTATAACTTCGTCGCCGGGCGTGCGACCGCGGTCGCAATCGATCCGGCAGATTCGTCAGGAAACACCGTCTACATAGGCGGCGCGTACGGAGGAGTTTGGAAGTCAACAAATGCCGGACCGCTCAGTTCAAACCCGGGAAGTGTGGCCTGGGTTCCGCTGACAGACAACGAGGCTACTCTGACCGTCGGGTCGATAGCGATTCAACCTCAGCTGAGTAATCCGGATCCGTCGAAGAGCGTAATTCTCGTTGGCACCGGCGAGACGAACGGTTCTGCCGATTCGTATTACGGCCTCGGAATCTTGCGCTCGGCCGACGCGGGTAAGACCTGGAAGCTGATTCCGAGTGACAGCAGTTCAACGCCTCGATCGTTCGCAGGTCTCGGCTTAAGCAAGATTGCGTTCAGCACTAGCAATCCTAGTCTCGTGGTTGCGGCCGCGGCGGGAACGGCGAAAGGCGTCACCGAAGGGGAAGAAAATCCTGTCTTAGTCAATCGAGGAATCTATTATTCCGCTGACGGCGGCGTTTCGTGGAACTACTCAACAATAAAAGACGGAAGCACAATCACCGATCCTGCATCTGTCAGTTCTGTTATCTACAATACTGCCGCGAATCAATTCTTTGCCGCCATCAGCCAGCACGGCGTTTTTTCATCCTCTGACGGAATCAATTGGTTTCGGCTGGCCAATCAACCTGGCTCTTTAACAGCGGCATCTTGCCCTACTCACATTGCCTCTCCGAGCGCTTGCCCCATCTATCGCGGAGAGTTTGCGGTTGTGCCGAATCGGCCTGGGCCACGCGGCAAGGGTGAAATGTATGTGTGGTACGTCGATGCCAATGATAACGACGGCGGAATCTGGACGAGTACTGATGCAGGAACCACGTGGGCGCAGATTAACGATGGTGGAATTACGTCGTGCGGCGACTTGCTCGGAGGCTGCGGAACTTCTCAGGGTTTCTACAATCTCAGTCTAGCGGCGGTTCCGAATGGCACGGCCACAGATCTTTATGCCGGGGCCGTGAACCTCTATAAATGCACAATCTCGGTCATCTCGCCAAATTGCAACGGCACTGGCGCAGGCACCTTCGTTAACCTGACCCACGTTTTCGGGTGCAGTTCCATCGCGAAAGTTCATCCCGCTCAGCATTCGATGGCGTTCATGCTCCTCAATAACAACGATCAAGACCTGATGTTTTTCGCGAACGACGGCGGCATATACCGGGCGCTCGACGGCTACACGGGTCTCGTCTCCGGCGCCTGTGGCGGCGGCAACATGTTCGACAGTCTAAACGCGAATCTGGGGTCGATGACGCAATTGATTTCGTTTTCAGAATCATCCACAACCTCTCCCAGCCCTGACATTCTGCTGGCGGGGGCGCAAGTTAATGGATCACCAGCAACGGCATCCGCGCAGACCAGCACGACATGGCAAAACGTGGATGCCGGGGATGGAGGCTACACAGCCATCAGTCCTGACGACGATAGTGCGTGGTTTGTTTCCAATCCTCCAGATTCTGTTTCGGGTGTGAATATTTTCGAATGCGCTTCAGGCATAAGTTGCCGCACTCTAGACTTTGTCAATACTCAAATCGTAAGCGGCACAACGGTCGGGGGCGATGCCGGTGCGTTCAACACTCCCTTT
>Ga0073928_10006226_pt1 | contig 16138 bp, 11 predicted proteins | sample PaiPotPPA55metaG_FD_76969 | JGI IMG/M metagenome (GOLD analysis project Ga0073928, IMG submission 76969) | Iron sulfur acid spring bacterial and archeal communities from Banff, Canada, to study Microbial Dark Matter (Phase II) - Paint Pots PPA... ... | reverse complement strand
GAGGGGGTACACCTGGGCGAGCTACTTAAGGACGAGATACTGTCTCCAGCGGTGGCGGACTTCCAGATGCGCCAGCACATTGTTCAGGGAATCGCACCGCTGCCGAAAGTGCCGGTCACGCCCGCAGAATGGACCGCGTCGGCGGACCAGTTGCGAAGGCACCTCGTGAATGACGTCGTATTCCATGGCTGGCTCAAACCGTGGGTCGACTCGCCGCCCAAGTTCGAAGAACGGGGCGTGATTGAGACGGGACACGGTTATCGAATCCGAAAATTGCGATTTGAAATCGTTCCGGGGTTTTATTCTTCCGGCCTGCTGTATGAACCTGAGCACATGGACGGAACCGTGCCGGCGATTTTGAACATGTCTGGGCACGATGGACCGCTGGGGTACTCCTACGAGTTCAAGCAGAAACGGTGCATCACTTTCGCCAAGCACGGAATCCTGGCGCTGAACCTGGAGTGGTTCGGATTTGGCGAACTCAGCAAAGAGGGCAACGATCACTCGTTTGCTGCTCATCTTGATCTGGTCGGGGCCAATGGAGTGGGCGTATTTTACCTGGAAATGCGCCGGGGGCTCGATTATCTCTACCTTCATTCCCATGTGGATCGAAAACGAATCGGAGTGACAGGACTTTCTGGAGGTGGCTGGCAGACCATTGTTCTGAGTTCTCTGGATGAGCGCGTCAAGGCTTCGAATCCGGTTGCTGGATTCGCGGCAACGACGTCGCGCGTGGAGGCGAAGGACTTCGGGGATATGGGCGACATCGAGCAATCAGCGACCGATTTCCTGCGAGGTTCCGACTATCCCTACCTTGTGGCATTAATGGCTCCGCGGCCAATATTGCTTACCTATAATGGGGAAGACGACTGCTGTTTCAGGGCAAGTCTGGCCAAGCCCCGGGTCTTTGACGCGATCCAACCGTTCTTCGGTCTTTACAGCAAGGCCGACAACCTCGGCTGGCATGAGAATCGGGACCCGGGGGATCACAATTATCAACTGGACAACCGGCTGGCCGATTACAGTTTCTTCACCAAACAGTTTGGGCTGCCCCCTATTTCCGATGAGGCGGGCATTCCGGCGGAACTGCGCAGCTACGAAGAGTTGGTCACTGCGTTGCCTGAAGACAATCTGACGATACTCGGCTTGGCTCGCCAACTGGGCCGCCAGATCACGCGGAGTCCGATTCCGACCGCAGCTTCGGAGAGAGCGGCTTGGGCAACCTTGGAGCGCAGCAAACTCAGAGAGATCGTCCGGTATCAACCGGTGGAATTGCAGGATACCTGGGCCACGGCGATGACCAAGAGCCGGGACGTGCAATCTATTTCTTATTTATTTCAACTCAACAACGGTTTGAGCGCGAATGGCATGTGGTTGCGATCGATCCTGCAAAGCTCGGACACCGCGCCGGTGACGATTGTGCTGCATGACGATGGCAGAAGCGCCGCTGCCGATGTCGTGGCGCAACGTTTCAGCCGCGGCGAGCAGGTGCTCGCCCTCGATCTGATGTTCACCGGGTCCGCGTGGAAGGGCAAGGATACTTTTGAGTTTGCGCAAATGCTGGGTGGGCTAGGCGAGCGTCCCATGGGTCTGCAAGCGGCGCAACTCGTCCGCATCGCACGCTGGGCCGTACAGAAATCCGGGACAGCGAAGGTTCGACTGGAAGTGAGCGGTATCAGGAATCAGGCAGCGGCGCTCGTGGCAGCCGCGCTCGAGCCCGATTTATTTTCAGAAATTACCGTGCGTGACGGGATTCGCAGTTTCAGTTACGTATTGGAGAAGCCGGTCGCCTATGCTCAGGCTCCGGAGCTTTTTTGCCTGGATCTTTATAAGGAATTCGATATCGATCGGCTGGAAGCTTTGGCCGGACGCGTAACAGTTCAGTCCCGCCAATCACGGGAACTGCCTGGAAGCAAACCATAATTCGGAATGAAGATTCCCACATTCGCGTTCCGGCCTGGAGTACACGCGACCATGTGTGACCGGTTGAGAACGCTGGAGCCACGGTGTCACGGAGAGGACAGTTGAGGCGAGAGGCATCGCGGACGGCGCGGACAATCAAGGCGCTCCTGTATCTGGTTTTGGCGTGTGGCGCCGCCTGGGCGCAACGGCCGCAGAAGGCACTGATTGTGCTTCCTCACAATGCTTCTGCTCCGCTGCAATTCGGAGCTGCTGTTCTGGGCGACGCACTCAGAGGCAAAGGATTGCAGGTCAATGTCGCGGCCCAGTCCTCCACGGACCCGGGGTCCAGCTCCGACTTCGAAGTAATCGTTGAGGAAAGAGGTAGCAGGGCGGACAAAACCCAGACTTCGAAACAAGTTCCAGAAAAGTCCGAGTCCTACAGCGTTTCGTCCTCGCCGGACAAACACGCTGCCACTGTGGATGGCAGCGACGCTACCGGCGCCATGTACGGTGAGTTCGAATTGGCAGAACAAATAGCGGGGGAGGGGGGAAGCGACTGGCAAGAGAAGATCAGGGCTGTCACTAAGTCACCTTTTCTCGAAGTGCGCGGGGTCAATATGTTCTTGACCGTGCAGGATGTGGACAACGCCGATGGCGCGTTCTGGTCGGATGATTACTGGCAGAAATACCTGGATATGATGGCCCGCGATCGCTACAACTTTCTCGACATTCACGGGCTCTGTGATGCGGTCACGCTCACCTTTCCGAATGGCTTTTCCTATTTTCTAAGTTTGCCTGACTTTCCCGAGGTTGGAGTGGGAACCGAGCTGGCAATAAAGAATCTTGCCAGGTTTCGCCAAGTGATCCGGATGGCCGCCGACCGCGGCATCAAAGTCGGTTACATGAACTACGAGGCTCCGCCTCCGATTGGTCCGTGGAAGACTCGGCGTCTGGGCGTGGATGAACGCTGGCAGGAAGTGCCACAGCAGGTTCTGGAAGGCCCGCGGCTGACGCAATACACGCGCGAAGCAGTGCTGAGTTTTCTCAAACAGCTACCGGGTCTGTGGATGTTTGGTTTCCGCGTGGGCGAGTCGGGCCAGCCGGAGGACTTTTACCAGAAGACTTACATGGCTGCGTTGGCTCAGCTTCCTCCCACGCAGAGAGTTTACCTGCGTACCTGGATTGCCGATCCGCAGAAGGTTCGCGAACTGGCGGCTTCGACCAAAAACCCTATTTATCTCGAGCCGAAGTACAACGGAGAGCAACTTGGTCTTCCCTACCAGGCGACGCTGGGTGGGCGCCGGTATCCTCCCTCCGGCTCGTACGAGAACTACACCGACAAGCCGCAGAATTATTCGATCATCTGGCAGATTCGCGCGCACGGGACGCATAGGGTGTTTTATTGGGGATCGCCGGAGTTTGCAAGGCGGACCGTACGCACTTGTAAATTCGGCGACGGCGTTGGTTTTTCTATGGAGCCAATGGAAGCTTATATGACCGCCGCCGATTACCTGCACAACAATCCCAGCACGGACCACGGCTTCTACAAGTGGATGGTGGAACGGGAGTGGGTTTGGCATCTGATCTGGGGTCGCACGGCGTACGATCCCGATGTGCCCGACCAGGTCTTCGTCGATGAGTTTGTTCGGCACTTTGGAGCGCAGGCCGGTCCGCTCGTGTTCCGGGCGCTCGCGGAAAGCAGCAAAATCGTGCCCTTTGTGTACGCTTACCACAACATCGGGATGGACCATCAGGACTTCGCCCCGGAATTCGAGAACGGAGACCACGCTTTCGGCGCACGTTCCCGGCTCTGGCAAGGAGACCGCCTTGCGCCGTATGGCGGAAACAACGACGATTTCCTGAGAGTCAACACCCTCGATCGCACTGCGATGGCGTCGCCCGCCACCTACGTGGACGATGCGCTGAATGGAACCGTGACGGGCAAAATGACTCCGTTCGAAGCAGCCGCCTATCTGGATGCGGCCGCATCAAAAAGTGAGGGCGAGATCGCACAAGCCGCCAAGCTCAGTCCCGAGTCACCGAAAAACTTTGAATGCATTCGCATGGATGTCGACGCGGTTGCATGGCTCGGCCGCTACTATCGCGACCGCATTCTCTCGGCGACGCATCTCAAGTTTTATGAGGATACCTACGATCACCCGCAATTAGCGCAGGCCTACGAGTACATGCAACGGGCGACTAAAGATTGGGATCAGCTTTCCGATATCACCGAACAACACTTCGGCTTCGTTCCCGAATACATTCGCATGGGAGTCAGGCAGTTTCGTTGGCGGGATGAAGGGCGGAGTCTAGGAGTCGACCTCGATCAATTAAACAATCTAGAGACTGCCTTCCAGCGTCTACCGCAGCAGGAGGGACTTGGCGTGATCCTTGGGCACGTTCCTCAGGTAAAGATCGAGCCGGGGAAACCTGTTGTCCTCGAGGCGACGTACGCCACACCATCAGACGATCCTCACGTGTACATTTTCTTTCGCAACTCGCCGCAAGCCGGTTTTAGCAAACTTGATCTCAATCCGGTTGATAAGGCTGCGCGGACTTGGATGGTGACAATCCCCGCCGATCAGGTGATTCCAGGTTTCTTGGAATACTATTTCGGAGCGAACTCCGGGCGCTGGGGCGACAACGATGAGACGATTTCGCACCGTCCTCCGTTCCGCGTGCCGGCGAACCGGGCCACCTCAAAGCCTGTTTTCTCTTACACGCCGCCCAGCACAAATGTCACCGGGAATTCGGTGAAGCTTCGAGTGAAGGTGGATGATTCGTCCGTGATCAAATCCGTGTACGTGTACTACAAGCTTCTGCCCGCTCAATATGAATGGTTGCGGATGGAAATGCACTCGACGGAAGACGGCGGCTACACTGCGGCGGTGCCTCTCACGCCAGAAGGAATTCTCTACTACTTCGAAGCGGTGGATGAAAGCGGCAATGCCGCAAACTATCCTAACTTTCTCGAGCAGACGCCATACTTCGCGATTGACAGTTGGGCGCCGCCGAGCGCGAGCCGCTGATGAAGATCCGTGACATCCAAACGACGCTGTTGTCGGTTCCGCTGAATCCTCCGCTCGCGGACTCCACGCACGTCCTGCATCACATCCAGTGGATTTTGGTGAATGTCCTCACCGACGAAGGGTTGCAGGGCAATTCGTTGATGCTCACTTTCGATTACGCTCCGGAGCTTTTGCGTGGAATTGTCGACGTTGAATTAAGAAAGCCTTTGCTGGGCAAGGACCCGCGAGATATTTCCGGCTTGACTGGGTTGTGTTTGTCGCATTGCGAATATATCGGGCAGACCGGTGTTGCGGCGTGGGGCATTGCGGCGGTTGATATTGCTTTGTGGGATCTACTCGGCAAGCAACTGGGAGTTCCAGTTTGCCGGCTGTTTGGGTCGAACCGGCAACAAGTGCCGATCTATGGAAGCGGCGGCTGGCTTTCTTACAGCCTGGACGAGTTGCTAGCAGAGGTGACTGGCTACGTCAAACACGGCTTCACTATGGTGAAGATGAAAGTTGGACGTGCGGACATTCGGCAGGATGCGGAACGGGTGCGGGCTATACGGAATGCAATCGGGGATAAAGTCCGCCTGATGGTGGATGCGAACCAGGCTTGGACCGCGCAGCAGGCCATCACGTTCGCCCGACTGGTTGAGGACCAGGACATCTATTGGTTTGAGGAACCGGTGGCCAAAGACGATCTCGACGGATATTGCCAAGTCGCAACCAAGTCGAATATTCCAATTGCTACGGGCGAACGGGAATATTCTCTGGATGCATTTCGAGAGTTTCTCACGCGCGGAGCAGCGGCCATCCTCCAGCCGGACGTCCTTCGAATCGGCGGGCTGAGCCAGGCCCTGAAGGTGGCACATCTGGCGCAAGCGTTCCACCGGTTGGTTGCCCCGCATGTTTACAAGGAGATTGACGTGCACCTGCTGGCCGCGATTCCCAACGGTTTGTTCCTGGAGTATTTTCCCTGGATCGATGATTTACTCATTCACCCGCTGGAAGTCGAAAATGGAATGGCGAAAGTCCCTACCAGACCAGGGCTGAGCCTCGAATTCAAGCCGGAAGCGATCCGGGAGTACAAGGTCGGATAGGTCTAAACGATGCCGCTCCCCCCTCCACAGCTGGCTGATAGTTCTTACATCATGTTGTTGTCATGGGTCCCGCATTCTCTGTGAATGCCGCCGTGCTAGGGCAGCGTCACGACGGCTACTGAATATCCCCCTAACGTCACACTGTCGCTGCTCAATCTCGCTGTCGCCGGCGGCTCAAAACTCGTGGTTTGATCTACGAAACTGATCTGCCCGGCGACCGCGCCCGCAACCGAGACTTCAAACTTCCGATCCCTCTTGTTGACCAGCAGAACTCGCCGTTTTCTATCGTGCGTCGAAAACGCAACAGCATAGACGTAAGGATTGTCCTCCGCGATCTCCACGATCTTGTCGCCAGGTCCGAAGTTGTCATGCAAAAGTTTTAGAACCCAGAACCGCGCGTTCGGCTTACCATCGTTCCAGTCAACCATCGAAACACTCGGGTATTGCGTGGGAAAGCCGACGAGCTGTGACTCGCCCGCGACGTCGATACCCATCTTCGTCATCTCCCCGAAGAGGTAGGAATACATCGCCCCGGCGAGGTTCCAGTATCTGTTTCCAATAGGCTTTGTAATATGTCCGGGATCGTTTTGCCCGCCGTCATCGGCTGAAATGACGCCGAGTTCGTCGATCGTGGTTTTCGTTTCCGGCGACAAGCGCTTGCGGATCGCCTCGATGTAGCGCACCGTTTTCAGGAATCCCTCCGCCTGATCGAAGTAAGTGAATTGCTCCACCTCCGGAGCCTCGTCTGGGGCGGCATTTGCGTAGAAGTGATACGAGATGAAATCCAGTGGCACTCCTGGCTTATGGTTCTTATGATCGAGGAAATACTCGAAATAGTGCGGCTCGGTTTCCAAGGCCAGCGCCAGCCCGACAAACTTTAAATCGGGCTGTACCTTCTTCATGGCAGTGACGACCTCGTCATATAGCCGGGTGTAGGTTTCCGCGTCGAAGCGATGCTCGAAGTCAACTTCATTCAGCACTTCCCAATGAGAAATGGAGTAGTGGTAACCCGACTCGTGACGCTTGCCAAACTCGTCGGTGAATCCGCCCTGGGTATACCAGGCCAGCATCCGGGCGTAGTAATCGGCAACCTCCTTGATCGTGGGATCGCGCAACACCGTGCCATTTTCATAATTCCACGTCACCTGGTCGGGGTCCGCGGGATAGCTCCACGGTTTGTCGGAGACGAACATCCACTGGGGATCGTACTGAAGTTCAGAATAGCGGGGTGTCCCTTGGTGGCATTTAGAAAGTCGATGGTCATAGGATCAATCACGCTGAAATCCCAGGATGTCCTGCCGTCTTTGGGAGGCTCAAGCTCGGCAACGCCGAGCTTCGGATAGGGCAGCCACGGCACGTAGCGGACATAGTCGGCCCCAAGATCGTGCAGTGCCTGGAATGTGTTGTCATGCACCGGCGTCCCGCGCCGCAAGGGAGGATTGACTACGACCTGCAGCGTCGGCGTGGTCTGCGAAACGCGGACGACCTTGTCCCAGCTGACAGTAAACTTGATGACCTGGTCTTGCGCGGCTGAGAGCAACGAAAGCATCAGCACCACCGGTAAGGCCGCTAGCGTCCTCGCCGGCAACTTGCAGTTCATAGACTCCTCCGGAAGCGCGATTTGGATTTCCCTCCTGCGCCAGTAGTCCGCCACCTTTGGGCGACTGGAATCTTCGCACCACGAAACTGTGCCGTCAAACGGGGCCCATTCTTTCGCAGTGAGAGTGCAGAGCTTCATAACCTGGCGCGCGGGGAACTTGCGGCTACAACCCGCACCGACCTGTCGGCCAACGATTCTGGAACTGGGTCACTGCCGAAAAAAACTTAGGGTTTGGATGCTGCTTATGACACAAAGCCGGCCGCTTGTTCGGACAGTTGGCAAACGACGAGAGGTAGCGTATTATTCCTGACGGACCGCTAGTGAGGCTAGGCTGCTAAGCGGTTAGATCGGCCAATGCCTTGTGAATTTCGGCCTTCGCCTACGACAGGTTCCTCCTGGATGCACAGAGAGCACCTAATTTTCTTTGAGGTTCGTCTATGAATGACGTCGTGTCGCGTTTTCATTTTGCATGCGCGCCCGATAGCTGGGGCGTGCTGGACAATCCGGGGCCATCTTGGAATCAATCGTACGAGAAGATGCTGGACGAGATGGTAGACGCTGGATACACAGGAACAGAATTGGGGCCGTACGGATTTTTTCCGACAGATCCCGCGGTGCTCAAGCCGCAGTTGGAACGCCGAAAATTGACGCTCCTGGGGTCGTTCGTTCCCGTCGTGCTCAGCGATCCCGCTTCGGCGGGAATCGCCGTCGCACAAATCCGTAAAGTCGGCGATTTGCTGGCTACGCTAAAAGCTCCGTTCCTGGTTCTGGCCGACGCCCAGTCGGATGAGCGCAACCGATTGTCGGGGCGAGTGCCGCGTGATGGAAGCGCCGGGCTCGATGCAGCCCAATGGAAGAACGTCGTGCGGGTTGTGGAGGAAGCGGCCAAGGTCTCCGGGGAGTTCGGACTGGACCTCGTGTTTCATCCTCACATTGCCACCTTCGTCGAGACGCCGGAAGAGTGCGAACGCTTCTTCGATGCGACGGCGCATACTGGCATCGGACTGTGTCTGGATACGGGACACTGCGAGTACGGCGGTGGCGACGCCGTTACCGAGGCAGCGAAGTTCGCCAGCGTGCTGAGGTTTCTTCACATTAAGGATGTCGACCGAAAGGTCCTCGAAGAAGCGCGCCGCAGAAAATTAACCTTCGAGGAGGCAATCGAAGAGAAAGTGTTCACGATCATCGGTCAAGGTTCGGTGGATTTTCCAGGTCTGTTCCGGCTCATGGAGAAAAATAACTACTCGGGTTGGTCGGTGGTTGAGCAGGATGTGAAATTCGGCGCGACCGTAATTCCGCCGGCCGAAAGTGTGGCCGCCAGTCTACGCTATCTCCGCGGAGTCGTAGCAGACATGGCGGGCGTGCCAACACGCTAACCGCAAGTGAACTGGTTCACCCGCCGGTGGCTCAGGAAAAAGTCGATTCCACGCGGTCGGACCGAAAAGGATCATCTACAGTGGCAAAACTTGGAGTGGGCGTTGTGGGAGTGGGGGAAATGGGGAGGCGCCACGCGGAGAACCTTCGCCGCCTGGTTCCGGAGGCGGACCTCGTTGCCATCGCGGATGTTGCGCATGAACGAGCGCGGCAGACTGCTGAGGAATTAGAGATCGAGAAGTACTTTTCCAACATTGAGGAGATGCTCGCTTGTAAGGGGATCGATGCGGTCCTGATCGCGGTTCCTGACAAATTTCACGCGAGAGTGATTGAAGCCGCCGCCGCTGCCGGCAAAGACATCCTTTGCGAGAAGCCTCTTGCGACCGATCGTGCTGATGCTCAAAAGGCCCTGAAAGCCGTGGCCAACGCGGGGGTCCGCCTGCAGGTCGGCTTCATGCGCCACTATGATCCTGCATATGCGGCCGCGATGAAGCGAATCGAGGCGGGTGAGATCGGCGACCCCGTACTCTTTAAGTCACTCGGGCGCGACCGAGATGTCCCTCCACTTTCCGCCTACCAGTCCAACATCAATGGAATGTTGTTCTACACCAATACGATTCACGACTTCGACCTGGCCCGCTGGCTCATGCGAGATGAAGTCATTGAAGTACATGCTTACACAACAGTCGCGATTCGACCCGAACTGGCGCAATACAAAGATGTGGTCGCGAGCGTCGTGAATCTGAAATTCGCTCACGGAGCGATCGGCAACGTCGACTCTTACGCGCAAGCCATCTACGCCTATGACGTACGCACCGAAGTTGTGGGCTCGAAAGGCTCAATTTTTGTAGGCAGCATCGATAAGACACCGGTGACGTTCCTGAGCGCCGCAGGTGGTACCAGTGTCCTCGCGGATCATTTCTTGAGCCGTTTTTCGGATGCTTATCTGGCTGAAGTGCGGGATTTCGTTCATAACATGCTGCATGACCGACCCCCACGCGTCACGGGAGCAGACGGTATGCGGGCGCTGGAGATCGCGATTGCGGCGGAGGAGTCCCACATCCATGGTGGGCCGCGTGCCGTCGATTCAGGGTCGTGAATTGTTTCGCCAGGCGGGAATCCATCCCGGCTCCTGATCGACCTGGCGCACGTATCGCTGCCGCCGGCGCTCGAATGCGTGGCTGATATCATTAGGGAGGAACTCATGAATCTGACCAGCGCTGTGGCCTACAAGAGTCCCCTGCATGAGATGACTCAGTCGACGCCGACTCGACTTTGGAACGATTCGGCCGCGATCCCAGAACTCACATATTCGATCGAGCACGGGGCAGTGGGCGCCACGTGCAATCCCGTCATCGCGTTGGGAGTGCTGAAGAAGGATGCAAGGTTGAAAGAAAAAATTCGGGCGGTGATGCAGGAACGACCGGCTGCAACGGAGGGTGAAATCGCCTGGCAGTTAGTGCGGGACATTTCGATTCAGGGCGCGGCCTTGTTGAAACCGATCTTCGACAGAGAAGGCGGGAGAAACGGAAGGCTTTCGATCCAGACCGATCCGCGATTTTTCCGCGACCCCAAGGCAATTGTGGAGCAGGCGATACTTTTCAGCGAACTGGCTCCCAATATGATTGTAAAGATTCCGGCCACGCGGGCGGGGATTCCGGCGATGGAGGAAGCGACGTATCGCGGAATCAGCATCAATGCAACCGTGTGCTTCACTTTGCCGCAGTGCGTTGCCGTGGCGGAGGCCGTGGAGCGCGGATTCGCACGGCGCGAACGAGAGGGCGCAGATATCGCCCGGATGGGCCCCGTTTGTACGATTATGGTAGGCCGGCTCGACGATTGGTTGAAGGTGTTGATTGAGAAAGAAAATATCGCAGTCGATCCTGGCTATACGGAATGGGCAGGAGTGGCGGTTTTCAAAAAGACTTATCAGCTATTCCGAGACCGCGGGTATCGCATTCGGTTGCTGTCGGCGGCTTTCCGCAATCACATGCACTGGAGTGAATTTATCGGAGGTGACGTTGTCATCTCGCCTCCCTATTCCTGGCAGGTTCGGTTTAATGCTAGCGACGTGCCGGTACGGAATCGAATCGGGGTGCCGGTCGATGCGAAGATCGTCGAGGGACTTTCCAGCAAATTCGCGGATTTTCGTCGAGCCATGGGTGAGGAAGTTCTGGCGGTCGACGAGTTCGATGCATTCGGGCCGACGCGCCGCACGCTTCGCCAATTTATCGCCGCCTGTCATGAGTTGGAGACGCTGGTGCGAGACGTTGTCGTGCCGAATCCAGATATCGCTTGAATCGCATTGGGTTGGATTTCGAATCGGCCGTCCGAAGGCGATTCGGTCAGCCGCTGAGCCCCGCGCACCGGGAAAGTTAGCAGCCGACTTGCAAACTTGTGTAAGTCTTAATGTATGCCTTTGGCTAAATCAAAGGATCGATCGAAGGGGACCAAGGCAGCGAGCATCTATGATGTCGCGCGCGAATCGAAGGTGTCGGTTTTTACCGTTTCGGCCGTCATCAACAATAAGAGCCACGTAGGAAAAAAACTGCGCGAACGGGTCGAAGAAGCCATCCAAAGGCTCAACTATCGGCCGAACCTCGTCGCGCGCAGTCTGGCCAAGCAGCGTACACATACGATCGGAATGATCGTGTCCGACATCGCGAACCCATTCTTTCCAATGGTAGTACGAGGCGCGGAAGATGCAGCCCAGCGCCAAGGGTACAACCTGTTGCTTTGCAACAGCGACGATACGCTGGAGAAAGAAGAAACTCAGATCGAGCTATTGCTGTCCAAGCGAGTGGATGGCATTCTGCTGACGAAAGCTGCTGGTGACTTCAGCCCGGCTCTTCGGCAGATGATCAAGCAGGTGAACATTCCTTTTGTGCTGGTGATGCGAACTTATCCGAAACTGACCAAGGATGCCGTCGTCTCGGATGATTATCAGGGCGCTTATGACGCAGTCTCACATCTAGCTCGGACCGGCTGCCGGCGCATCGGCTTGATTAGCGGCCCGCTAAAAATCAGTAATGCGATTGCGCGGATGCAGGGTTTTCGAGACGCATTGCAGTCGCAGGGGTTGCCCCTTGAGAAGAATCTGATGGTTGAAGGTGATTACCGGATCGAGTCAGGCTTTCGTGCCGGACACGCGTTACTTTCGCATCGGCCTGACGGAATCTATGTTGCCAATCACCTGATGACGATTGGCCTGTTACAGGCAGCGGAGGAGATGGGATTGAAGTGTCCTAACGATTTCAGATTAGTAAGTTTCGACGACTATCCTTGGCTCGGAGTGTTTCATCCGAAGTTGACTACAGTAGAGCTTCCGAAACACCAGTTAGGCAGCGAAGCCGTGGAGTTATTAGTCCGAAGGATCGGCGGAAGTACTGAGAAAGCCGTCGTGCGAAAGTTGCAACCGGAGTTGCGCATTCGCGAATCCTGCGGATTTGCGCTGCATGTGGCGAAAAGTGCTTCTATCGTGGCCAAGTGAGTTCGAACCTGACTATTTCTCCGGCATTCCCCTAGAAGAGGCGCTCTTTTCTGACTGCCTCCTCATACTTAGAGCGAGCCGCCCGCACGGACTCGACTTCCGAGACCTCGGCAATGGGTACATCCCACCAGGATTCGTATCCGGGAACGCGCTCATCATATGCCGTCTCAATGACGACGACGGATGTCTTTTGGGACTTACTGGCGGCGAGGAGAGCCTGTTTGAATTCGTCGCGGGTGGTGGCTCGAACCGCTTCCGCTCCAAGACTTCTCGCATTGGTGACGTAATCCACGGAGATTAGATCCCCTTCGAGTTTGCCGTTCCTGCGATAACGATATTCGGTTCCCATCCCTCGATTTCCGCAGGCACGACTCAGGCCGCCGATGCTGGAAAATCCGTGGTTGTCTAACACCACGATCGTAAGTTTGTATCCCTCTTGCAGGGCTGTGGCGATTTCCTGGGCCATCATCAGGTAGGAACCGTCGCCGACCATCACGTAGACCTCGCGGTCTGGGGCCGCCATTTTTACTCCCAGGCCTCCACTGATCTCGTATCCCATGCAGGAGTAGCCGTACTCGAGGTGATAGCCCTTGGGATCGCGAGTCCGCCACATTTTATGCAGGTCGCCCGGAAGGCTACCCGCTGCGCAAACCAGAACATCGCGCGGTCCAGAAATTTCGTTCACAACTCCGATGACTTCTCCCTGGCTGATTGGATGGGCCGGGCTGAGATTGTGGAGCCTGTCGACCTCCTTTTCCCAGGCCTCACGAAACTCTGCGACACGAGTTGCATAAGAGGTGCTGACGGTTGTGCCCTGCAGGGCGCAAGCTAATTCTTTGAGCGTGACCTGGGCATCGCCTACGAGCGGCAAGGCGGACTGCTTACCGGCGTCGAACTCTCCAACATTGATGTTGATAAATCGCACCGCCGGGTTTTGGAATGCGGTTTGGGATGCGGTGGTGAAGTCGGAGTAGCGGGTTCCGACACCAATGATCAGGTCGGATTCGCGAGCGAGAATATTTGCGCCCGGTGTTCCCGTGACGCCGATGGCGCCGAGCGCTTGTGCATGGTTGAAGGGCAGCGAGCCTTTCCCCGCTTGCGTTTCCCCGACCGGAATGCCGGTTTGTCCAGCGAATGCGGAGAGTGCGTCGGTTGCTTCGGAATAGATCGCGCCGCCGCCAGCAATGATCAAAGGTTGCTTCGCCAAGCGTATCCACTGCGCGGCTTTCTGCAGGAGTTGGGAGTCGCATCGCGGCCGCGGGACTTGCCAGACTCTTTTTTCGAAGAAGACTGTTGGATAGTCGAAGGCCTCGGCCTGCACATCCTGAGGCAGAGAAAGAACCACGGCGCCAGTCTCGGCCGGAGAGGTCAACACGCGCATGGCAGCGGGAAGCGCGGTCAGGATCTGCTCCGGGCGCTCGATGCGATCCCAATAACGTGCAACGGGCTTGAAGCAATCGTTGACGGAGACGTCCTGGGTTGCGGAGGATTCCAGTTGTTGCAGAACCGGAGCAACGTTGCGGCGAGCAAAGATGTCACCGGGCAAGAGAAGTACCGGCAGTCGGTTTATGGTAGCGACCGCGGCGCCCGTGACCATGTTGGTTGCGCCCGGACCAATCGAGGTCGTGCAGGCAAGAGTGCGCAGGCGATTGGCCATTTTGGCGAAGGCGGTGGCCGTGTGCACCATGGCCTGCTCGTTGCGGAACAGGTAGTAGGGAAGTCCGGGGTCCTGCTCAAGCGCTTGTCCGATGCCGGCAATATTGCCGTGGCCGAAGATTCCAAGACATCCTTCAAAGAGCCGGTTCTGCTCGCCGTCGCGCTCGGTGAACTGATTCTTGAGAAACCTGATGATAGCCTGGGCCGCGGTGAGGCGAGTTTTCATGGAGCCATGCTCCTTACCGTAATCATTTTCCGAAGCGTGAGCCGCGAAGAAGACGATAATGCATGATTCGAGGTCGGCGGAAAGCGGGATGAGTCTCCACTTACTCGTCTAGCCTTTTACCAGCGGTAAGCGGGGGTCCGTCTCTTTCCAGGTATCACGAATCCAGACGTGCTGCGAATCCTCCGTAACAGCCAGGGCGCGCGCCGATCCCGCCAGAAAGTTCAGATAATAGACATCGTATCCGGGCCCAGCCACAACGGGGTGGAATCCGCTGCGCACCAGGACTGCGTCGCCATCACGAGCTTGCACGGTGCGTCCGGTTGGGTTCTCGGCAGAATAAAGATGCTGGAGCGCGAATCCTTCGGGCTGGCGAATGCGATAGTAATAGATTTCGTCGAGGTCTACTTCGCCAGGCGGACGGTGAACATCGTGTTTATGCGGCGGATAACTCGACCAGTTCCCGCCGGGAGTGTAGACCTCGATGACCATGAGCTTATCCGCAGGAAAAGAAGGAGTGATGATGTCGACGATCTGCCGCGAAGCGTTGCCTCCCCCCCGAAGACTGCTTACAACGTCCTCGGGCGAAATCAAGCGAGGTTCATGCCTGGCGTCCGAGGGAACGCGGCACTCCGCGATTTCGCAGTAGGTTTGCGCAGTAAATGTGACTCGGTGACCGGCCGGAAGATACAGCGTATACGGCAGCCCTTCGAAAACATTCTCTCGACGCCCGATGGTCTTTGCCCCGTATCCCCAATCCGCGCTACAGGTCCCGCCGAGCAGCACGAAAGCCACCTCCTCCTGTTCGGTAGAAGCGGAATAAGAAGCTCCGGGTTGCAAGCGCCGGACAAAGAAACTCATCCACTCCCATTTCGCCTCGGCACGCGGGAGGGATAAGAGTTCGTCTGAGCCGTCTTCGGGTGGGCGCTTGGAGTGAACCAGATTTTCGCTTGGGTCCATAGGATTGGCGCGGAACCGTTAAAAAGCGGCCTTTCTTGACAATCTAACCGCTTTGACACTATGGCAAATGCACGGTACCTTGTCAATCGCGATCCCTTGGACGAAACAATCGCTCCGTTGACGACGGACGCGGTAAGGGTGACGAATGATCCCAGAGTTCTCCTATGATGCCGATTGTATCGGTGTACAGTGGCCGAGGACTTTGGCCGTCCGTTCTATTGATTAGTCTGGCGGCAGCCGCGCACCAGGGGTTTTCCGCCAATTTGTTTACCACCGCTTCTGATATGTCTCCCCGCGAGGCCGTCGCTTCTGTGGTCGGGATAGGGGGGATGGCCGGAGGAATCGGGGGAATGCTGATCGCCAAGGTCGTCGGATATGTCTTGCAGGCGACTGGCAGCTATCTGATTCCGTTCCTCATTTCCGGCTCCGCATAGGCTGTCGCCGTGCTGGCGATTCCGTTGCTGGCTCCGCGACGCGATAGGATTGAGAACCTCCAGAAATCGTCGAGATAGTCAGCAGTCATAGTCAGCAGTCATAGTTAGCAGTCCAGGAGCATAAGGGATGAGTCAGAACGAAAATACAAGGCGAGGGTTTCTCCAGGCAGCCGGAGTCGCGGTGGCAGGTCTATCGGGTTCATCGAAAGTCGGGGCCAGATTGGCAGAGACCGCCGCACCGGCCCAGCCACAGCCGGTTTTCGATGTCCGCGAATATGGAGCCAAGGGTGATGGGAGATCAATGGATAGCCCGGCAATTAATCACGCCATAGAGGCGGCCGCTAACGCGGGAGGAGGTACGGTTGTTTTCCCGGCGGGAACCTATTTG
>Ga0073928_10006225_pt1 | contig 16146 bp, 11 predicted proteins | sample PaiPotPPA55metaG_FD_76969 | JGI IMG/M metagenome (GOLD analysis project Ga0073928, IMG submission 76969) | Iron sulfur acid spring bacterial and archeal communities from Banff, Canada, to study Microbial Dark Matter (Phase II) - Paint Pots PPA... ... | reverse complement strand
GAAACAATCGATCAAGCGGGCGTAAAGCTGTTGCAGGACTGGATTACGAGCTTGCCCGGACGCCCGGTATTGGACCCGCCCACGATGTCGCCGCAAGGCGGGACTTTCAGCGGACCGGTCGAGATCTCATTGACCGAACGCGAACCCGGCGCCGACATACGCTACACCTTGGACGGGAGCGTGCCGGGTCCTGGAGACATGCGCTACGAAGCGCCGATCCAACTCACGGGTCCCGTGGTCCTGCGCGCGCGAGCGTACAAGGACGGCTTCACCCGAAGCATCACCGCGCAAGAAGTATTCATCATCGGGAAATGATCCGCGTCGGCGTGCTCAATTCGCCGCTCAATTCGTATTGGGCACGACGGCCACCGCCCAGGGGCTCGAGCCTGCCTTGATTCGCGCGATTTCCTTATTGGCCTCGAGATCGACGACGGATACATCGTTCGAGGGTCCGTTGGCCGTGTACAAGAACTTTCCGTCGGGTGAAAGTGCCATTCCCCACGGACGAACACCCACCTTGATCGTGTTCAGCAATTCGTAGGTGCGGCTATCAAGCACCGAAACCGTTCCGGCGCGTCCGTTGCTGACATAGACCTTTCGACCGTCGGGCGCCACTTTCACGCTCATGGGCCGCGAGCCGGGCGGCAGGGTGATGACCTTGAGCACATTGAGATTCACCGTATCGATGACGTTCAACTCGCCGGTCGATTCCGAGGGAATAAAACCTACGCCCGTACCCGGCAAAAAATCCACGCTGCGCGGACGCACGTTCACTTTGAAATGACCGAGAGTCGTGTAACCGGCGGCATCAATGACGTATACGTCGCCGCCGGCTTCGCAGGTGACATAGAAGCGCTTTCCATCCGGCGTTGTGGCCACGCCCTCGGGCTCCTGGCCCACCGAGACGATGTGCTCGACCTTGCCGCTGGCGATGTTGATCACGCTGGCCGTTTTGACGTCTTCGTTGGAGATGTAAATGCGGGTGCCGTCCTTGCTGAGGGAAAACTCCTCCGGATCCGAACCCGCGGATATCTTGCCCGTCAGTTTCCGTTTCGCCACATCCACGATGCCGATCGCATCGGCCGATTTGTCGGCCTTGACGCTATCGTCATCGTCGTCGTCCTTGCTCTTCTGGAAGATGGGATTGCCTTTGGCATCCAGCTGCGGCGGCGCCGCTATGGGAGTGCCGCTCAAGGCTACATACACTGTCTTGCCGTCCGGACTGGCGTGGATACCGCGCGGACGCTTGCCGACCGGAATCGTGCCGAGCACTTGATTGTCGCTGCCGTTGATGACGGTGACATCCCCCGATTTCTCGTTGGACACGTAGACCTGATAATTCTGACCCGCCTGCGCCGTCAGCGGAGGAAGGGCAATCAGCATGCACGCCAACGCGTGAAGACTATAGAATCCGGCGATGCGCCTACGCGTCAACATCGACACCCCCCATCCTCGAAGCCAAGGCTTGGGCTAGATTATAGACGCGCCGGGTCCGGAATCCAGCACAATGGAATCCAGCACAATGGGATCCGCGCCGATCAAGTAAACTCGACTTCCGCCGATACACCGGTCGACCCATGTCAAACTCATATACACCCGCCGCCAAGCTGTTTGGGCGCCGCATTCGCATCATGTATGTCGTAGTGCTGGTCCTGTTGTTCATGACGAGAATGTGGAGCGTGCACGGTGTGCACGGATTTCTCGAAACGGACGCGGCGCACGGCAAGATGGCCGGCATGGCCGGGCGGCTTACGGGACGGTCGATCGAAGTCACGCACGCGGTGTTCGTTCGCGTCTATGCACCGCAAACGGCGGCCGCCGACATCGTCGATCGTTCGATCGAGGACTGGCTCGCGCAGCATGCGGAGGTGGCGCGGCTCCTGGCGCAAGTCTGTGCCGGCGGCGATGCACTATGCGCTCACTTTCGCGCACTCGATGCGGAGTTGGTGGCCGTCGCCGCGAGCGCGCGCGCTGCCGCTCAAGCGCCGCCCGCCGACCGCGCGGCGGCGCTCGGCCGACTCGCGGCAGTACAGGGGACCTATCTCGCAGCGGCCAATGCGTGGGTCGACGAGTTGGTGGCACGCTTCACCGCAGAAACCAAAACGCAGCGACACACGCTGCTTCTGTGGGCCCTCGCCCAAGTGCTCGCCACCGCCCTGATAGTGGCGGTCATCGTGGAGCCCGTCATCCGGCGCCTGCAGCGCGAGCGATCCGACGTGGACCGGGCCGCCGAGCGGCAAACCCGGCTCGCCGCCATCGTCGAACGAACCGGTAGCGCCGTGATCATTTCCGATCCGAAAGGCCGCATAGAGTGGGTCAATCAAGGATTCGAGCGTCTGACGGGGTATCCGATCACCGCGGTCGCCGGCCGCCGGCAGGATGAGGTTCTATGCGGCGATCGAACCGATCCGACAACAGGCGCGGCGCTCCGCGCAGCGATCGACACCGGAAGCGGCTGTCAGGTCGAACTCCTGAACTATACGCGCGACGGGGGCGAGTACTGGGCGCATATCGACTTTCAGCCGATTCGTTCGGCCGGCGGCGCCCTCACCTCCTTCATGGCGATTTGTACCGACGTTACGGAACGCAAGCGCGCACAGGACGTTCGCCAGGAACTGCTCGGCCGACTGCAGAAGATGGGGTCACAACTGCCCGGTATGGTGTACCAGTTTCGGTTGCGGCCCGACGGCACGTCGCATTTTCCGTACTCGAGCGAAGGCATTCGGCAAATCTACGGCGTTTCCCCCGAATCGGTGCGTGAAGATTCCGGCGGCGTGTTCGCGGTCCTGCATCCCGACGATATGCCGAGGGTGCGCGCGGCGATCATCAGCTCAGCCGCGCAGCTCAAGCAGTGGCGTGACGAGTATCGCGTGCGCCTGGCGGATGGCCGCGAACGCTGGGTACTCGGTAACGCGGTACCGGAGCGGGAGCCGGACGGCAGCGTGCTTTGGCACGGATTCATCACGGATGTGACCGAGCGGCGCAACGCGATGCAGGCGATCGCGGATGCCCGAACTCTGCTGCAGAGCGTGCTCGATGCAGCCACGGAGGCCGCAATCATTGCAACCGACGTTTGGGGCCTTATCACCGTATTCAATTCCGGCGCCGAACGGATGCTGCAATACAAAGCTGCTGAAATGGTCGGATGCGCCGACCCATTGGCCCTACACCTCGAGAGCGAGGTGATCGAGCGTTCCCGTGAACTCACGGTGCTGTGCGGTCGCCCGATCAACGGCCTGGAGACGCTCACCTACGCCGCCCAGCAGGGTGGATTCTCGATCCGCGAATGCACCTATGTGCGTAAAGACCGCTCGAGACTCACCGTGAGCCTCACCGTCACCGCGATTCGCAACGCCGCCGGCGAGATCAACGGCTATCTCAGCGTTGCCACCGACGTCACGGAGCGGCGCCGGGCGCGGGAGACTCTGGTGGCCGCAAAGGAGGCAGCGGAGCGGGCCAATCGCGCGAAAAGCGAATTCCTCGCGACAATGAGCCACGAGATCCGCACACCGATGAACGGCGTGCTCGGTTTCGCAAACCTGTTGCGCGACACCCCGCTCGACGACGAGCAGCGCGATTTCGTCCGCACCATCGAGACATCGGGCCAGAATCTGCTCGCAATCATCAATGACATCCTCGACTTTTCGAAGATCGAGGCCGGCGCAATGACCCTGGAGAACATCCCGTTCGATCTCTCGGACGCCGTCGAGGAAGTCGTGGTGCTGATGGCCGGCAAGGCGGAGCAGAAGCGCTTGGAGCTGGGACTGTCGATCGCACCCACCGTACCGGAACGGATTGTCGCGGATCCGGGACGCCTGAAGCAGATTCTGGTGAACCTGATCGGCAACGCGATCAAATTCACGAGTATGGGATGGGTGCATGTCGAGGTAACGGCAATCGGAAAGGATGGAAATCACGAGTTGCGGGTCAGCGTGCGCGACACCGGCATTGGTATCCCGAAAGCAGCTCAGGCGGCGCTGTTTCAAAAATTCACGCAGGCAGACGCATCCACGACCCGCCGCTATGGGGGTACCGGCCTCGGCCTGGCCATTTGCCGCCAACTCATCGACCTCATGGGCGGCAAAATCGGAATCGACAGCAAGCCCGGCACCGGCTCGACGTTTTGGTTCACGATGCCCGTCAAGGCGATCGACGCAACGGGACCTTCCGCGGCGCCCCATGAGATCGCCGGGCGGCGCGTTCTCATCGTCGATGATCTCGAGATGAACCGGCGTGTGCTCGAGTCCGAGCTGAAAAGCTGGGGCGCCGAGTGCACGAGCGTTGAAGGCGGTCGGCAGGCGCTCGCCGCCTTGGAGCAGGCCTTCGCGGCCGGCCGGCCATTCCATGTCGCCCTGATCGACCACTTGATTCCCGATGTTGATGGCGCAGAGCTCGGCCAAATGCTCCACGCGGATCCGCGGTTCGGCGAATTGAGGCTGATACTTCTCACCCTAAGTGAGCAGCTCGGCAGCGCCAGGGAGCTGCTGGAGCGTGGGTTTTCCGCCTACCTTACCAAACCGGTCGTGCGCTCACGCCTGCTGCGCGAAGCCATGGGGCGCGCCCTGCTTCCCTGGACAGCGCCGCCGCCGAAGCTCGCCGACGCATCGCAGGGGGCCGCTGAGGCCGCCGCGGCGGCCGCGGCCAACCTGATTCGCGTGCTGGTGGCAGAGGACAACTCGGTGAATCAGTTGGTCGCGGTGCGTTTGCTCGAGCGCCTCGGGTGCCGCGTGGACGTGGCCGGTAACGGCGCAGAGGCGGTGCAGATGGCTACGCGGCTGCCCTACAGCCTCATATTCATGGATTGCCACATGCCCGAGATGGACGGCTTCGAAGCGACCTTGGAAATCCGGCGCCGCGAGAGCGAACTTGGCCTGATGGCCATGCCGATCGTCGCGCTGACGGCAAGCGTTCTCCAGGAGGATCGCGATCGCTGCGTGTCCGCCGGCATGGACGACATTATCGGCAAACCCGTGCAGCCGGCCGAACTCGCGCAGGTCCTGCGGCGCTTCGTTCCGAAGGACGCCGCTGGCGTAGCCGCCTAGCGGCCTTCGGCGGACGGCGCGTCCTCGTTCCACGCGTCGCGATCACCTTGCCTGGAGAGTGCTTAGTCCGGCGCCGGCACAGACTGTGTGAAGTCCGCCAAGCTGATCTCCGGAAAGTACAGGCCCTCCGGCCGACGTACCCACCACTGGCCTGTCACGGCGTGTATGCCTCGATCCGCGAAGCGATAGTCGTAGAGTTGCACCCGCACATATTTGGGGGGCGCATCGGTAAAGGGATTGAAATCGAGCAGCGCCAACACGGGCGGACTTCCTTCGAGCAGCCGCCTCATCAGACCGACGATCCAGAGATTCTCTCTGGGGCTGCCGAGCGCGGCGAACCACATCTGCCAATCCAGCCGTGGTTGGTGCGGAATGTTCCACATCGCCGGCCGCGACAGCGGCCCCGGTTTGTAGCGGAATACATATTCGCGCCAGACTCGCCCATCAGCGGATCCTTCGATCACAATCTCGGGCCGAGTGGTCGTCATCACGGCGAATAGGCCATACGAATTGACGATGAACAACGGCGAGACCGCCCGCGTGACGGCACCGAGCACCGGCAGATCCGCGCGCGCCGCCGTCTGCCAGATCCGGTTCAGCCCGACGGGCACCACGACGAGCGCGAGCGCTGCTGCGAGAGCGGTTGCCGTGCGGCTCGGAAGCGGCGGATGCCTTTCCGCGCGCGACTCCAGCCACCGTGGGGCCCATCGGTGCAGCGCCGCGTCGTCGAACAGGAAGACGCACATCAGCATGGTGAGCAGATTGAAGAAGTTGTAGTTTCCGGTCAGAACGATCAATGATTGCAGCAGCAGCACGCAGCAGGCGGCAGCAGCCCGAAGGCGTCGAGGCAGGAAGATTAGAAACACACTGCCGAGCTCAATCACCAAAGTGGCGGCTGTTCCTCCGATGAGCAGCCAGGGCGGCAATTGCGCGGCATACCACGCGAGCGGGGTCGGCAGCGGCTGCGTCCAGAAGTGGTACTCGAGAGCCGTCAAGTCGCGCCACGTCGGGTCGCCGGACAGCAGCTTCACGACTCCCGACAGAAACAAGTAGCGAAAGACCAGCCAGCGGAAAAGCCAGACGATTATCCTCGATCCATCCGGAAGGAATATGGCCAGAAATCCCGCCTCGAGCAGCAGCGTGTCCCACTGGAAGCTCATGAAGTCCTGGCCGGCGTAGACATAGGAGAGATAGAGCACGAATAGACCGACGAGCGCGGTGCGCGTCCACCTGTCCGCGACGACCAGCATTCCCAGCAATGCACCGACGACGGTGCCTGCAACCAACGCCGTATCGCCCGAGTTCACCCAGAACAGCGTGGGCAGTGCCCGATACGCTGAGCTGCCGAAAGCCCGATGTGCGGCCGGAAGATAGTCTCCCACCGGAAGAATCCCTTTCTGGCCGATCAGTCCCACGATCTGCACGCCGAGCGACGCGAACGCGGCAATGTAGATCGCGCCCAGCAGGCGCAGGAAAACCCAGCTCACCAGTGCATAGCGTTCCGCCTGGAGCGCGGGTCCCCACAGGATTTTCGTCAGCCGGTCGAGCAGGCCTCGTCGTCGGGCAAGGTATGCATACGCCCATTCGCTCATCGCGGCGGCGCCGGGGAGGTGCGAATAGGACCACCACCACGCCCCGCGCCCCGGAGCGTGACGCAGAACGCGAAACGTTGCGGCCGCGCCCGAATACACGCGCCCGTCGGGCTCGATCAATTGGATGGCGCGTTGAAAAGCCTCCGCCGGGATGGTTGGAAAATCTGTGGCGGCCTCTTGATACGGGCGGAAAACGACGAATTGTCCATTGGTCAGCCCTTGCCAATAGACCACCCAGTAGCGGCAGACGGCGCAGTCGCCGTCGTACACCAATGTCGCAATTTCCTGTGGCATTCCGCTCCTCCTGCAATTGCCGGGGTGGACGCACCCGCCGGGGGACTCGGTCAGCCCGCCCTCTTGGCAAATTCTCCGGCGCGGCTCGCGAAGCGCCGTTGGAATTCGCCCACGAAGCCGCGGCGAAAGGTCATCACGCACACCACAAAGATGCCGCCGATGATCACCGAAACCCAAGCACCCACCAGGTCGGAGAGATACTCCTGCAGCGTGACGACAACGTTGGCACCGACCACCGGCCCGAGAAAAGTCCCGCTGCCGCCGAGCAAGGTCATTAGAATCACCTCTCCGGAAGTTCCCTGGCTCACATCCGAGAGCGTGACGAACCCCAGAACCAACGCCTTGAGGGAGCCTGCCAAACCGGCAAGACTCGCCGACAAGACAAAGGCCACGAGCTTGTAGCGGTCGACCTTGTATCCAAGAGAGATGGCGCGGGACTCATTCGCGCGAATCGCCTTGAGAACCTGACCGAACGGTGAATGCACGATGCGGTGGATGAGGACGTATACCGCCACGAACGCCGCCAGCACGAAGTAATACATCGTCCGATCACGGCCGAGGCCGATGATTCCGAAGATGCTGCCCCGCGGAATACCCTGCAGGCCATTCTCGCCGCCCGTAAACTCCGCTTGTAGGCAGACGAAGAACACGAGCTGGGACAGGGCCAGCGTGATCATCGCGAAATAAATACCCTCACGACGTACCGCGATGGCGCCGATCACGAGGCCGAGCACCATGGCGACAGCGACTCCGGCGAAGATCCCCTCGATGGTCCCCCAACCGTGAGTCGTCACCAGCCACCCGGTGACATAGGCCGACGACCCGAAATACGCGGCGTGACCAAAGGACAGCATCTTGGTGTAGCCGAGCAGCAGATTGAACGCGCAGGCGAACATGGCGAAGCACAGCAGCTTCATCAGAAATACCGGATACAGGCCGAGGAAGGGCGCGGCCAGGGCCATAATCGAAAGGACGACATACATCCCGGTGTGGGCACGCATCCCCTACTCCCTGCCGAATAACCCGGTGGGCCGCCAAATCAGAACCACCGCCATGATGACGAAGACCACGATATTCGAGGCTTCGGGATAGATGACCTTGGTCAACCCTTCGATCAGCCCGAGCACCAGGCCGCTGACGATGGCACCGATGATCGAACCCATGCCGCCAATGACCACCACCGCAAAGACCACGATCACGAGCGATGAGCCCATCAGCGGACTCACCTGAATCACGGGCGCGGCGAGCACTCCCGCCAGCGCAGCGAGCGCCACTCCCGCGCCGTACGTACTCATGACCAAGAGCGGAACGTTGATGCCAAAGGCCTGCACCAGCCGCGCGTTCTCGGTCGCCGCGCGCAGCATCGCCCCCAAGCGGGTCCGTTCGATGAGAAACCAGGTCAAGCCACACACGGTCAGGGACGCGAGCACCACCCAGGCTCGATAGATCGGCAGCACCATGAAGCCGAGGTTGAACCCGCCCCGCAATAGATCCGGCACCGGATAAGATCTGCCGGAAGAGCCGAAAAGGCCGCGCATGATCCCCTCTGCGATCAGCGCGATGCCGAACGTCAAGAGCAGTCCGTACAGCGGGTCGAGCTGATACAGGTGGCGCAGAAACAAGCGCTCGATCGCCACCCCCAAGAATCCCACCGCGAGCGGCGCGAGGACGAGCGCGCACCAGTAGTTCACCCCGAGAAATTGCAGACCGATGTACGCCGCGAACGCCCCGAGCATGTAGAAGGCCCCATGGGCGAAATTGACGACCCCGAGGAGCCCAAAGATCACCGCGAGACCCAGACTCAGAAGCGCGTAGAAGGATCCATTGACCAGTCCCAGCATGAGCTGCCCGAGAATCGCCGGTAGCGGCACACCGAACACGGCAGTCACGGGTCACCTATCATCGGTTCACAGGCCATACTGGGTGGTGCGGATCGACGGACGGGTGGACGGCGCCCTATTTCTTGCTCAGAGAGCAGGCCGGATCAGGTTGCGACCCGTAGGCTTCCTCGCCCGACATGACCTTGATCACCTTGTAGTAATCCCACGGATACCTGGACTCCGCCGGAGTCTTCACCTGCATCACGTACATGGTGTGAACCATCAACCCGTCAGCGCGAATGTAGCCATTCTTGGCGAACATGTCATTGATCTTGGCCTTTTTCAGTTCCGCCATGATCAAGTCCGGATCGGTCGATCCCACCGTCTTGACCGCCTTCAGGTATTGAAGGGCGGCCGAATAGTAGGCAGCCTGGGTCATGGTCGGTTCCCGGTGCATCTTCGCGAAAAAGCGCTGGGCGAACGCGCGCGTCTCCTCGTTCAGGTCCCAGTACCACGCCGTCGTAAGGTACAGACCCTGCGCGGTTTGCAGCGTCAGGCTGTGGATGTCGCTGATGAAGGCCAGCAACGCCGCCGGTTTCATGGTCTTGGTGATGCCAAATTCGTTCGCGCCCTTGAGCGAGTTGGAGAAGTCGGTTCCGGCGTTCGCAAGTCCCAACACCTGCGCACCCGAGGCCTGCGCCTGCAGAAGAAAGGACGAGTAGTCGGTCGTGCCCAGCGGCGCGCGCACCGCTCCCAGAACCTTGCCGCCGTTGGCGGTCACGACACGCGCGGCCGCCTCCTGCAGCTGCGATCCAAAGGCGTAATCGGCGGTCAGGAAAAACCAGGTCTTGCCGCCCTGCTTGACGATCGCACTCGCCGTGCCGTTGCCAAGCGCGGTCGTGTCGTACGCGTAGTGTATCGAATAGGGTGTGCAATCCGCGCCCGTCAGCGAGGCGCCGCCCGCGCCGACGGCGAAGAACGGCACCTTCTTCGCAGCGGCAACCTTGGCCATGGCGATGCTCACGCCGGTATTGGACCCACCCAGGAGCATATTCAGGCCGTTCTGATCGGCCCATTCGCGAAATTTCGAGGCGCCGATATCCGGCTTGTTCTGGTGATCGACGCTGAGCACGATGATCTTCTTGCCGAGGACCGTGCCTCCCATGTCGGCGATGGCCATGTTGACGGCCTCGACGCCGCCCGGACCTTGGACATCCGCGTAGACGCCCGATAGATCATCGATATCGCCGATGACGATCTGGTCGCCGGCAGCGGCGGCCTGCGAGTATGCATACAGGCCGAGGAGCGCGCCGAGCGCGCCGGTCATTGATTTCCGCATCATGTTGTCTTCCTTCTTAAAATGCCGATTCAGACGCCCAGGATTCAGACGCCCAGATATTCGTGAAGCAACCCCATCTGTGAGCCGAGCTCCGATTGGTCGAACTGTTTGACGATCCGGCCGCTCTCCATGACATAGAACCGATCTGCCAGAGGAGCCGCGAACCGGAAATTCTGCTCGACCAGCACCACGGTGAAGCCTTTCGCCCTGAGCGTGCGGATTACTTCGCCGAGCTTTTGCACGATCACCGGCGCAAGACCCTCTGAAATCTCGTCCAACAGCAGCAGCCGTGCGCCGGTGCGCAGGATGCGCGCCACCGCCAGCATCTGCTGTTCTCCGCCCGATAGACTCGCGCCGAGGCTGGCGGCGCGCTCGCGCAGCTGCGGAAAAATAGCGTAAATCTCTTCGAGCTGCATGGCCTTCGCGCCCTTGAGCCGCCTCGGCAGCAGCAGATTCTCCTCCGCCGACAGCGACGCGAAAATGCCGCGCTCCTCGGGACAATAGCCCACTCCGATGCGGGCGATCCGATGCGGCGCCAGCCGCACCGTCTCCGTCCCGTCGATCCGCACTGAGCCGGTGCGGGCGCCGACCAACCCCATGATCGCTCGCAGAGTGGTCGTGCGTCCCGCCCCGTTGCGTCCCAGAAGCGTGACGACTTCGCCTTCCTGCACGCGGAACTCCACACCGTGCAGGATATGCGATTCCCCGTACCACGCCTCGAGGTTGGCAATTTTCAACACCTCTCGCGCCATCAGCCGGTGCCCGTGAGATCGGTACTCGAGGTCCCCATATAGGCCTCGACAACCTGCGGATTTTTCGAAACCTCCGCATAGGAGCCCGCGGCGATCACCCTGCCCCGCTGCAGCACCGAGATGGTATCGGCGATGGACGCGACCACACTCATGTTGTGTTCGACCATGAGCACGGTACGGTTGGCCGAGACTTGCTTGATCAGCTGAGTGACCCGCGACACGTCCTCGTGCCCCATGCCCTGCGTCGGTTCGTCCAGCAGCATCAACTCCGGCTCGAGCGCCAGTGTAGTGGCAAGCTCCAGAGCGCGCTTGCGCCCGTAGGGCAGGTCCGCCGCCGGTGTGCGGGCCCATTGTTCAAGACGGACTTCGGCCAACAGCTGCATCGCGCGATCATCGAACTGCGCCAGGCTCTTTTCCGAACGCCAGAAATAGAACGATGTACCGAGACTGCGTTGAAGGGCCACGCGCACATTCTCGAGAACCGTCAGGTGCGGAAAGACCGCGCAAATCTGGAACGACCGCACGATGCCGCGGCGGGCAACGTCAGCGGGATTTTCCCGCGTAATGTTCTTACCCTGGTAGAAAATATCGCCCGAAGTAGGCTGCAGAAACTTGGTGAGCAAATTAAAAAAAGTCGTCTTGCCTGCGCCGTTCGGACCGATGAGGGCGTGCACCTCTCCCCGCCGCACCCGCAGCGACACGCCGTCGACCGCAACGAATCCCTTGAACGCCTTGACCAGTGCGTGCGTCTCGAGGATCACCTCATGTCCCGACACCATCGCGCTCCCCTTCGTCGATGCCCTTCTGCGCGCCGGCTTGTTCCCGGGCCGCAAACGGGACGGTAAACTCTTTTACGCTTCGGTGTCGAGAAAAAGGGTCCGATTGCAGCAGGACCGCCTCGGTGCAAGGCTATTCGTCCTCGTCCGCGTCCGTGTGTTTGCGGCTCGCCGGGACCGGATTCTTGAAATCATCCGGATGCACCCGGTATCGAGCGAGAAGCTTGTAGAAATCGGTCCGAGTGCGCTTGGCAAGACGGGCGGCCTGAGTCACGTTGCCGGCGGTGCGTTGCAGGTTCTCGGCCAGGTAGTCGCGCGAGAACTTTTCCCGTGCTTCGTCGTAACTCGGTATTTTCGTCGGGTCCGCGCCCAAAGACTTCTCGACAAATTCCTTGGTCATGATATTGCCGTGCGAGAGAGCAACGTTCTGCTTCACCAGGTCGAAGAGCTGCCGGACGTTTCCCGGCCAGTCCGTGGTCGCCAGCAGTTCGATGGCCTTGGGAGAATAGATCTTCTTTTGCCCTCCCGGCTCGGTGGCCTGCTCCAGGAAATGCGACACCAGCAAGGGAATATCCTCGCGGCGGCGTCCTAGGGGAGGTATCTCAATGGGCAGAATGCTGATTTGGTAGTACAACTCTTCGAGAAACGCGCCGCGATCCATCAGCGGCTTGAGGTCACGAGATGTGGTGCAGATCAACCGCACGTCGGAGCGCTTTGCATCCATGCCCGCTCTCGAAGGAATATGATTCTTGTCCAGCGCTTTGGCGAGCGCAATCTGCAGCTGGATGGGCAAATCGCCGATTTCATCCAGCAACAGCGTGCCGCCGTCCGCTCGCTGGAGCGCCCCGTCCCGCGGCGTCTCCGCAGGGCCCGTTTCGTCCGGCTGCTCGCCGAAGAGTGCCGACTCCAATGGACCAGGGGCCGTGTCCCGGCAGGAAACAGCGACAAAGTGTCTTTCGCGGCGCGCACTCGCTGCATGGATCGCGCGCGCAAGAAGTTCTTTTCCGGTGCCGTTTTCGCCGGTTATCAGCACGGGCTCGTCGCTGCCTGCGGCCTGATTGGCAATCGCCAACCGGTCTTCCATGAGCTGACTGCGCGATACGAAGTTCGCGCGCCAGTCACCGTCGGTCAGCGTAAAGGTTGAGGCCGCCGTCGCCCTCTGCACCTGTCCCAGGAGCTCTTCCTTGCCGACCGGCTTGACCAGGTACCCGAATGCACCGCATTGGGTGGCCTGCACCGCCTCGGAAATAGTCCCATGCGCGGTAAGAATGATCACGGTCATCTGCGGCCATCGGCTCTTGAGTTCCTTCAGGAACGCAAGCCCGTCCATGTCCTTCATCCGCAAATCCGTAATCACGAGATTAGGGCGAGAGCGTACACAGGCATCCAATGCCGCTTGCGCACGGTCAGCGGTTTCAACCGCATAGTTCTCCCTGCCCAGACGGCTCACCATGAGGCGGCGCAATCCCGGATCTTCGTCTACCACCAAAATCTTGGCTTGACGGACCCCCGCCGACTCGGCGTCGTCTCCTGGGCCTGGGGAGTCCTTTGCCCTGCGACTCATGCCAAATGCGAGGGAGGCCGTCGGCGGCGGTGTGTAAGGCTTTCTCAGAGTCCCTCCTGACGGGCGTTAGTCCAAAAAAGACAATCCGGCAATTGTCGCCTCGCCGGACTGTGGGAAAATTTTGGCATATCGACGCGATCGCGTCATGGCAAAGTTAAATAAACTGTGATCCCGCAAACATTATCCCCCTGCCCGCCGCCGCGGCAAACAACGCACCCCTCAAAATGGGGCACAAGCGCTCTGCCCGAGGGCGGCAGGCCATGGCGTAGGTTGCTGGGTTACACTTGATGTCCCCACTTCGACGAAGGCCACCTCCGTGTTTCCTTGGTTGCGCTTGATTCGCGTCGGCTTCAGCCTCGTCGGTGCAGCCAGAGTTGATTTACTCGCCACGACGCGGATCTCTCTGCGCGTTTGGCCAAATGACCTGGATGTCAACTTCCACGTCAACAATGGCCGCTATCTTGCACTCGCCGATATCGGCCGGATCCACTGGCTCATGCTGACCGGCGCGCTTGGCGTCGCGCGACGGCAGAACGCCTTCCCAGTGGTCGGCGATGCGGTCGCCAAATTTCGCCGCGATCTCAAGGCATTTCAAACCGTCGAGATCCAATCGCGCCTGATAGGCTGGGATCGCAAGTGGGTATTCATCGAGCATCGCTTCGTGCGTGACCATCGCGTGATCGGCGTGGTTGCAATTCGCGGACTGTTCAAAGGGCCCGACGGACCGATCGATCCCGGGGCGCTTCTGACGGGACTCGGGCGCGCGGCACCATCCGCTGAATTACCCGAGTGGGCGAATCATTTTCAGCAGAGCTGCGAACTGTTGAGCGAGTCGCTGCGCGCGGAGGAGCGTACGCGGGCTTCGCAACTACCAGGTATAGGCGACCGATAGTGCCAGTGCGCGTTGCACGGTTTTCTGCGTGATCGGACTTTCCCTCGCGCTTCCCAGCAGCCAGTCCGCGGCGGTATCCATATTGACCAGCCAGTGATCCGTCATGAACCAGGTCGCACTGAAGCCGAATCCCACGGCGTTCGTACCGGCATGGGGATCGAAAACCGGATATCCGGAGGCCAACGCTTGGGCCGGGGTCACGCCGAATTCCTTCTGCAGGTATCGGTGATCCGCATACGTGATGGAGGGGCCGGCGAACATGATGAATTTCTTCGAGCTTCCGGGAAGCGGCATATACGCGCCCACGTCAGCCACCATCCCGTCGGCGCCGCCGATGATCTGACGAACGTCCCCGCGCAAGACCAAGGGAAATTCCTTTGAGATCGCATAGGAGACGAACAGCTTGACGACTGGCGCACGCCCAATGTCCCCGAGACCGTGCAGGTGCCCAATATCGTCCTCGACGCGGCGGCCGAGGTCATAACCTAGAACCACTCCTGCGCGGTAGTTCTCGCCGCGCAGCACGTTGACGCCGACACCCTCCCCGACGGAGACGAAAGCGATGTCGTTGTATCGAATATTTATCACGGGACCGCCTTGCACCCGCGACAGCTGTGCGCCGTCATACAGCGGCTTCGCCTCTGCGCCGGCGCCGAGCACTACACGCCAATCCGGCAAATTCGGCTCGAACATTCTTTCCAGCACGATTCCACTCGAATATTGCCATTCTTGGAGCGGCGACGGCGTTTGGGACAACGCAGTCGAGGGCGAGCAGCCCCAGAGCATGAAGGCGAGACAAGTAAGCCGTCGCGAGAGTGTCGCGGTTCCAAGGAAATTCCCACCCATCTTGCTATCGTGTACGGGTGTAGCGTGGATGCCAGTTCATGGCGTGACTATACCTTGCCTCCATAGGCAGATAGCAAGCCATTGACAACTGCACGCTCGTCGAGCATGCGGTAAAAATTACAACTCTCGCCGGCGCGCGCAGTTATCCGCGCAAAACAATTGTCATCGACAAAAAATGATTGTCATCGACAAAAAAGCATTAAAGCACTACCAACGTCACTCCAGGCTGTGGCTGGGCGTCTGCGGTGTGATCGTACTGGTCACCGACCCGTGAATCGTGTTTTGCCGAATGCGTTCAAAGGTATCTTCCACGATTTCGCGACCGCCATTGCCCGCGTGATACATTCCCGACAGAAAATAAATCGTGCGCATCGCCGCGTCGGCGAACTCGAAAACCGAGTCGATGAAATGATTGTCCTTGAAGGTCGGCGAAATGTCGCCGCGATAGATCAACTTGCATTTTTCGAACGTGCAGCCGTGAAATCGGTTGCCGCTCAGTTCAATGCTCTCGTTCCTAAAGGTCTGACCTTGGTAGTAGTTCTGTTTCATGCGCTAACTCCTCGCCAGGGCTGAGCAATCCATACGAAATCCGGACTCACAAAGGCGATCGCACATAACTCCGATCAGACGGGATTATTGGATGCCGCCGCATTTTTGTATACTCGGTATCGGGCAAAAAAGCATCACGATCCGGAAAATCGACCCGAACGCAGCTATTCCAAGGATTCGCCATGGACAGGACATTGAGGCGGGGTTACCTTTGTCCGGACTCATGGCTATGCCGGGCAGATCGATTGCGAGTTGATCAGTGAAAATCTCGGGCAGGCACTACCGCACAATCTGGCCCACCGCCGCCGGTTCCGTCCGGGTCATCGATCAGTCTCGCCTCCCGTTCGAATTCTCGACCATCGATCTCGAGACTCTCGATGACGCCGCGCAAGCGATCCGGACCATGGTGGTGCGCGGCGCACCGCTGATAGGAGCGACTGCCGCCTACGGCATGGCACTCGCTCTGCGGTCGAGCGCGTCGAACGAGCACTTCGATGCAGCAGAACGAACTCTGCGGGCCACGCGTCCGACAGCCCACAACCTAGCCTGGGCATTGACGAGAATGCGAGGGGCGCTTATGGAAGTCGCTCCGAGTGAGCGCGCCGATGCGGCGTTTCGAGAAGCTGCGCTGATCTGTGAGGCCGATGTCGAACAATGCCGCGCCATCGGCCTTCATGGCT
>Ga0073928_10006224_pt1 | contig 16149 bp, 15 predicted proteins | sample PaiPotPPA55metaG_FD_76969 | JGI IMG/M metagenome (GOLD analysis project Ga0073928, IMG submission 76969) | Iron sulfur acid spring bacterial and archeal communities from Banff, Canada, to study Microbial Dark Matter (Phase II) - Paint Pots PPA... ... | reverse complement strand
TCCTTGAAATTGGGTTGCGGGAAGCGCTCGTCGAACGTGTCCCCGTTGGTGCTCTGCACGTTGGCGGCAAGCGCGCCGGCGCTCGGCGCCTGGCCGCACTGGATGAGAATGAACGATAACGGGATCAGCGCCGAGAGAAGCGCGATCCAGCGCAAACCATGCGAACTGCCGTGAAGTTGGGGCGTACGCGCGGGCACATGCCGCGCCGCGCCTGGTAACCGCCCCAGGTCTGCGCCATCACACACCCTATATTTCGGATTGGCCCCGACCATCCACCCCATTGCCCCATAACCGCAGACGTCAGCGCATGTCAGCGCGCTTGAGTTGCAGTGGCGTTAACCTTCCGGGAATTTCTCCCCATTCCCGGAACGCTCCAGACAACACGAAATCGTGTCCTGATTGTGGGACTCCCACTTTCTTTTCGCAACGACACAGGCCCTGTCGGGCTTCCAGGTCCTTCAAGAGGTATCAGAATACTAAATTCAGGCGCGGATTTAAATCATTGTTAACACTGCTTGAATTGGCGGGGGTCAACCTGCACCATGAGAAAATCAGGGCATGGCGCCCGAAGCGCGGATGGACGCGGCGGCAATGGAAACGGGAAGCGCGGCATGGCCTGGCCGGCTCCCCGGCGGGTCCACGGTTTCGGTGGTCGTGGCTACCTCGATCGTTGTCGCCGACATGGTCGGCGTCGGCGTCTTCACCAGCCTCGGTTTTCAGGTCAAGGACATTCCCTCCGGCTTTGCGATCCTCGCGCTATGGACCGTCGGCGGCATCGTGGCGCTGTGCGGCGTCTTTTCCTACAGCGAGCTCGGCGCGATGTTTCCGCGCTCGAGCGGCGAGTACAACTTCCTCAGTCGTGCCTTTCATCCGGCCTTCGGGTTTCTGGCGGGCTGGGTGTCGGCGACCGTCGGCTTCGCAGCACCCGTGGCCCTGGCCGCGATGGCCTTCGGGCAATATGGCAAGTCGGTATTTCCGGACGCCCCGCCGCTGGCACTCGCCGTCGGCGTGGTCTGGCTGGTGTCGATCGTGCAACTGAGCGGCGTCCGCCACTCCAGCAGCTTTCAACTGGTCTCGACCATCCTGAAGGTCGTGCTGATCGTTGCCTTCCTGATCGCGGGATTTGTCGTCGGCACGCCGCAACCGCTCTCGTTTGCGCCCCATACTTCCGACATCGGCTATGTCACCAGCGCGCCGTTCGCGATCGGCCTTGTGTTCGTGATGTATTCGTTCTCCGGATGGAATGCCGCGACCTATATCATCGGCGAGATGCACACGCCGCAGCAGAACCTGCCGCGTGCGCTGCTGGCGGGAACGCTGATCGTGCTGGTGCTGTATGTCGCGCTGAACGCCGTGTTCCTGCACACCACGCCGATCGACAAGCTTGCCGGGCAACTCGACGTCGCCCGGATTGCGGGCAGCGCCATCTTCGGCGAGATCGGCGGCCGTATCGTCGGAGCGATGATTTGCATCGGGCTGGTGTCTTCCATCAGTGCGATGATGTGGATCGGTCCGCGCGTGATGATGACCATGGGCGAGGACATCCCGGCGCTGCGGGTATTTTCCCGCAAATCCGGCCAGGGGGCGCCGGCCTTCGCCATCCTGTTTCAGCTCGCGGTCGCCAGCCTGATGCTGTTCACCCGCAGCTTCGAGGCGGTGCTGGATTTCATTCAGTTCGCGCTGTTGTTCTGTTCGTTCTTCACCGTGCTGGGCGTCATCAAGCTGCGCATCACCCAGCCCGACCTGCCACGGCCCTATCGCGCCTGGGGATACCCGCTAACCCCTGTGGTTTTCCTGCTCGTGACCGTCTTCATGATGTACTATCTTGTGGTTGAGCGGCCGCTGCAGTCGTTTCTCGGTGTTTTGATTATGGTGTCAGGACTTTTGATCTACGCCATTTTCCGCAAGCGGAACGCTGCCGGCTCCGCGACCCCATCATCAAGCCATTCATCGGGTCGCGAATAGAGATGTTTCAGACAATGAAAATCGCGGCGGTCGCCGCGACCATGCTCCTCGCAGCCGCGCTGCCGGCGCGCGCCGCCGAGGTGACCGCCGATGACACCGCGCGCTTTCTTGCGGGAATGCCGCCGTCGGCCGACTCGCCGCTGACGCCACTGACCAGGGATCCCGCCTGGCAGCACCACGCCAGATTTCTTGATACGGCGTTTGCACAGCTCGAACAGCACCAGCTGTCAAAAATCCGCGCCTGGTCGGAAACCAATCTGGCGGCGCCACGGCCGACCATGTTCTACATGTTCTCAGGTCCCGACTTTCTCTACGCCGACGCCTTCTATTCCAAGGCGACGACCTATGTGCTGAGCGCGCTCGAACCGCCGGGTTCGGTGCCCGATCTGACGAAATTGCCGCGCGGCGGCGTTGGCGCCGCGCTTTACAATGTCGAGCGTTCGCTTGGCTCGATCCTGAGCTTTTCCTTTTTCATCACCAAGCAGATGAAGGTCGACCTGCGTGCCGGGGAGCTCAACGGCACGTTGCCCATCCTTTATGTATTCCTGGCGCGCTCGGGAAAGACCATTCGCAACGTCAGCCCGGTCGCGGTCAATGACAAGGGGGCGGCGTATTTCGCCAACGAGAATCCCGGCCCGAATGCTGTGCGCGGGGTGCGGATTGTGTTCGCCGGCAGCGATGGCGCGGAAAAGACGCTGTATTATTTCTCGACCGATCTTTCCAATCCTGGCGTCAAGGCTAGCGGCTTCCTGAAGTTTTGCGCGACGCTCGCGCCCGGCAACAGCCTGATCAAGAGCGCGTCGTACCTCATGCATTCCGGCAGCTTCACCGCCGTGCGCGACTTTATTCTCGCCAACAGCGCGACGATTATTCAGGACGATTCCGGGATTCCGCTCGGCTATTACAGCCCGAAGAAGTGGCGCTTCTTCCCGTTCGGCCGCTACGCCGGCCCGATCGCCGAGTTCCCGGGAAGATATCAGGAGTCCTATGCCGAACTGTTCCGGCGGGCGCAGCCGATGGATTTCGGCATCGGTTATCGCTGGCGCTCCTATGAATCGAATTTGCTGCTGGCGGTCAGGCTGCCCGACGACGGTACGGCCACCCCGGAGGCGACGTCATCGACCGAGGCGCCACCGCCCAGACCGCCGCGTCCGAAAAAGCCTCGTCCGCCAGCACCCGTCGAGCCGGAGCCGCGAGGTTTCCTCTGGTTTTCGCGCTAGACTGAAGGCATCGAACAAAGCCCATCACCAGCGCACAGTCTGGCTGGGTTCGATGAAGGCCCTCGGCGCCGGCGCTCTAGGCCGATCGAAATAGTAGCCCGCCGCGATGATAAGGAAGACCAAGGCCAGCGCTGCCAATAAATCGATCTGCCGGGGATCATGACCTCCTCGGTCGATTTTCCACCGCATTGTTGACGTCCTCCCTGGAAGACATCGAGCCAATACTATCGAGCCAATACTTGTCACGTAGTCCCGGTTCCCGGCGCTGCAATGCGCAGTTCGTCTGAAAGCGCTGCAGCAGGGCCGGTCTTTAAGGCGCGTTGACGCCGCGCCAGCGTCCGAACCGCCAAGGCAGATACCATCGCGCGCCAGCGGGCCTGGTCAACGGAACATTGTCGATCCCTGAGGTGCCCCAGGGCTGACAGCGCAACAGCCGCGCCAGGGTCATCCATCCTCCGCCCCACAGCCCGAAGCGCTCGATCGCCTCGTCGCCATAGACCGAGCAGGTCGGCAGATGGCGGCAATTGAAACCGACCAGCGGCGAAAGAGTGTGTCGGTAAACCCAGATCATCGCGCGCCCCGCATTGCGCGGCATCCGCGCCGCCGCGTTAGCGCAATCCGCGCAATACCGGGTCGATGAATATTTCATGGGCGGTGTGCTGCAATCCTGTGCGTGGTTTTGCGGGGTTCCCGGGCACGGAACCGATCCTCACCGATAATTGTGCCACATTTTGAGAAATATCAATGGTTTGCACGACGGTGAAGCTAGGGTTCTATGGACGAGGCGAGCCGCGGCGTTTACCCTTTTCGTAACGCTTGGATGACAGAATCAGGTGGCGTTGAATTGGAGCCGTTGCCACTTCTCGTCTTGACGTCTCGTCCCGACTTCTCGTCCTGGGGCTTGCGGGGGAAGGAACCAAATTGAGGCTGGTGAGATCGCTTGAGTTACGCGGTTTGGCGCTGCTGGTCGCCGCCGCCCTCTGTATCGCATTGCCCGGTATCGTCGCTACGCCCGGCGGCTCGGCACATGCCGGCGGCAGCCTCGAAGAACGCAAATTGCCGATGCGATTCACCTGGCTGGCGTGCCAGCCCGATTGCCGGGGCTGGATCAGCGCGGTCGGCATTGTGACCGCTGACAGTCCCGGTGATTTCGACGACTTCGCACGCGGGCGTGAACTCGGCGGCGCGACCATCGTGCTGGATTCCAGCGGCGGTTCGGTCAACGACTCCATCGCGCTGGGCCGGCACTTTCGCAATCTCGGTCTGATGACCACGGTCGGCACCAGCATTCAGATCCACAGCGCGCATGGCGATCGTACCAGCATTGCGCCCGAAGCCTATTGCGAGTCGATGTGCGTGTTCCTGCTGCTGTCGGGCAAGACCCGTTACGTGCCTGAAGCCGCGCATGTCAGGGTGCATCAGATCTGGATGGGCGACCGGGCCGACGATGCCAAGGCCGCAACCTACAGCGCGCAGGATATGATGATCGTGGAACGCGATATCGGGCGTCTTGCCAAATACACGTTCGACATGGGAGGCTCCGGCGATCTGTTGTCGATGGCGCTGAACGTGCCCCCCTGGGAAGATCTGCATGAGCTGTCGCCGGAAGAATTGCGGCTCACCAATCTGGTGACCACCGACATGGTCGCTGAGGTACTGCCGCAAATGGGCGGCTCGGTGCAGCCGACGGTTGCGCTGACGGCCAAACCGACGAAGGATCGCTTTGTGAGCAGCACGGCCGACGCCGAGGATAATCGGCAGTCGGCGAAATCCACCAAGACGGCCGAGGCGGTCGTTCCGACCGGCGGCGCCGCAACGGCGCCGGCGCAGTAGCCACGGTGAGAATGTCTCCCCTCATGGTGAGGAGGCGCTCTTGCGCCGTCTCGAACCATGAGGCCGCGGCACCACCCCATCCTGCGAGACGCGGCCAATTGGCCGCTCCTTCAGGATGAGGGCAGAAGCATTCGCGTTTGATTTACCCCTTAAGCCGAGGCCGGCTGCGTGGCCTTGGCCTCGATCTGGCCGATCGCGTCGACCACGGCATCGAAGGTCAGCATCGTCGAGGCGTGCCGCGCCTTGTAGTCCCGCACCGGCTCGAGCAGGGCGATATCCGCCCACTTGCCTTGCGGCGGGCTGCCGTTTTCCTTCAGCATCTTGCGGACGGTCTCGCGCAGTTCGCGCAGTTCGCCCGCCGTGGAGCCAACGACATGGCTCGCCATGATCGAGGACGAGGCCTGGCCAAGCGCGCAGGCCTTCACGTCATGGGCAAAGTCGGTGACAACCGGCCCGTCCATTTTGAGGTCGATCTTGACGGTCGATCCGCACAGCTTGGAATGCGCCGTGGCGCTGGCGTCCGGTGCGGCCAACCGTCCAAGCCGGGGTATGTTGCCGGCCAGTTCGATGATCCGCTTGTTGTAAATATCGTTCAGCATGGAGTGAGGTCTCGGGCTTGCCCGCCCGATCGCCCTTGGCGACCGCGCTCGACAGTCCTATATATGGTCGGCAATGGCGGAAATACAGCCCGGCCATTTTGTCGGTTAGAATTCTCGGACTCAGGCGTCTGGCGGCATGCCGCCCCGTCTGCCGGTGACACTCCGGTCTCGCTGATGACCGGTCGAACGGAGTTGACATGGACGCACTGATCAAATCCCTCCGCCCAGGCAAACCTTCTGACGTAAAGCCTTCCGACGCGAAGGCTCAGGAAAGCCGGCCCGCGGAGCTCGACCCTTCCGAATTCCTGGCCGCCGCGGTCCGTGCCGATCAGCCGCGTCCGTCGCGTGCCGAAGCCGAAGCGGCGGTGCAGACCTTGCTCGGGTATATCGGCGAGAACCCCGACCGCGAGGGCCTGCTGGATACGCCGCGCCGCGTGGTCGAGGCTTACGACGAACTTTACCAGGGCTATCATCAATGTCCGGCGGAGGTGCTCAACCGGACCTTCGGCGAGACCGCCGGCTACGACGACTTCGTGCTGATCCGCGACATCGAGTTCACCTCGCAATGCGAGCATCACATGATGCCGTTCTACGGCAGGGCGCATATCGCCTACACGCCGGTGGAGCGGGTGGTCGGACTGTCCAAGCTGGCGCGCCTCACCGATATCTTCGCCCGCCGGCTGCAGACCCAGGAGCATCTGACCGCCCAGATCGCGGCCGCGATCGACGAGGTTCTCAAACCCCGCGGTGTTGCGGTCATGATCGAGGCGGAGCATACCTGCATGTCGGTGCGCGGCGTCGCCAAGCATGGCGCGATGACGTTCACCAGCCGCTTTACCGGCATGTTCCGCGACAACCCGGCGGAGCAGGCGCGTTTCCTGTCCATGGTGCGAGGGCCGCTGCGCTGATCCTCGCCTGAATTTTTCGAGGACTGCCCGTGTCCACACCATCCGATATCAATGACATCGAGGAAGGGCTTGGCTTCCAGCCCGAATTCGACGCCGCAGGCCTTCTGACCTGCGTCGCCACCGACGCTGCGACCGGCGAGGTGCTGATGGTCGCGCACATGAACGACGAGGCATTGCGCAGGACCATCGCAAGCGGGGATGCCTGGTACTACAGCCGCTCCCGAAAGTCGCTGTGGCGAAAGGGCGAAACCTCCGGTCACGTCCAGCGGGTGATCGAGATGCGCCTGGATTGCGATCAGGATGCGATCTGGATCCGGGTCGAACAAACAGGCGCCGCCTGCCACACCGGCCGGCGCTCCTGCTTCTATCGCAAGGTCGACGCAGGCGAGGGTGGGGCGCGATTGTCGTTCGTGGATGCGGACAAGGTGTTCGATCCGAAGGCGGTTTACGGCCAGTGATTTTATCAATCGTCATTCCGGGGCGCGGTTTGCGAACCCGGAATCGCGAGATTCCGGGTCTGGTCCTTCGGACCATCCCGGAATGACGGCGGATGAAATTTAACCCTCCCTTAACCATAATCACCGCAGTGTGACCGTGGCCTGAGCGTCAGTGGGAGCTCTCGAACAGGCCAGGTGGGGTCATTTCGCGGGGAGCGGAGACCAAGGCATGTCGGTCGACACATCGAACACCACGGCAACGGCAGGTGTCGACACCTCGCGCGCCCGGGTTGCCGGCGCGATCAAGCAGGCCGCCAACACCAGCGGCGCCAGCTTCCAATATCTGCTCACGACCGCGAAGATGGAATCGGATTTCAATCCGACGGCGGGCGCCTCGACCTCGTCGGCGCACGGGCTGTTTCAGTTCATCGACCAGACCTGGCTCGGTACCGTGAAGGAAGCCGGCGCCCAGCTCGGCTACAGCAACTACGCCGACGCCATCACCAAATCATCTGACGGCAGTTATTCGGTCAGCGATCCCACCGCGCGCCGCGCGATCATGAAGCTGCGCGACGATCCCGCCGCCGCCTCGGCGATGGCGGCCGTTCTGACCCAGTCCAACAGTTTCAAGCTCACCGGCATGATCGGCCGCCGCCCGACCGACAGCGAATTGTACATGGCGCACTTCATGGGCGTTGGCGGCGCGGCCAAGCTGATCTCGAACGCCGAGGATAACCCGCAGGCGTCGGGCCCGCGGCTGTTTCCCAACGCCGCGGCGGCGAACCGCTCGATCTTCTATGACCGCACCGGCCGGGCGCGCAGCGTCTCGGAAGTCTATTCGGTGTTGACGCAGCGCTACGCCAGCGCCGTGGCCTCGCCGGCGACGCAGAGCGCACTCGCGATGTACGGGAATTCGCCGGCAATGACCGCGGTCGCGAGCGCCGGCGCCGCGCCGGCTACGACGGCGATCGACAACGCCGCCTACCTCTCGACATTCCCGAATGTCGGTGCGGTCGCGCCGGTCACGATGGCCTCCGCATCGACGACGGCAAGCTCCGCGCCGGCCGAGTCGAGCTTCCGTTCGCTGTTTCAGGTCGGCGACCGGGCCGAGCCGGTCTCGTCGGCGGTGCGGGAGTTGTGGGGCAACTCCTTGTCGCTAACCTCGGTTGCGCCAGCAACCCCGGTTGCACCGGCAACCTCGGTTGCGCCGGCAATCTCGGTTGCGTCGGCGGCCCCGGTGGCATCGGCGGCATCGGCGCCGTTGTTTCAGGCCACCAGCCCCGGTGTCGGCGCGCCGCAATCGCTTGATCTCTTCAGCGACCGCAGCGGCACCTTCAGCGGCTAGCGAACAACTGCCCGGAATGGCTCGGCACGCCCTGCGTGTGCCGGGTCAACTTGCGGCCTTGTCGCTGCAATAGGTGTATCTTCAGCCTTGTACGATTTCAGGTAGAGTTATAGCCTCGGCGGCGGGTGGTTCACTGTCGCTGGAGGATATTCTATGTCCATTGATGTGAAAGTTTATGACAACGGCGATCACACCGCCCTGGTGTGGCTGCCGGCCAATCTCAATCCGATAAAGGGATGTCGCGGCTTCACGATCCGCCGCGTGGTGCAAGGCAGCCCCGACGTCTATCTGCACGGCTTCGTCGGATTCTCCGACGACGACAAGCTCGATCCCACCGCGCCCTGGAAGCATCCCGTTCAGCGCTTCATGTGGTGGGACTATGGCGTGAAGCCGGGTCAGGTCGTGCAATATTCCGTGGTGCCGGTGATCGGAGACCGGAACAACCTTCAGCTCGCGCCCGACCAGGCCAGCGCGCTGACGCCGCCGATGACGATTACCGGTCAGCGGACGCCGAATATCTCGGCGAATTTCAACAAGGGTATCGTGGCCGCGCAGTGGGTAACGCGCGTGCTCTCCAGCCTTGGTAACCCGCCGCCCAAGATGGCCGATTTGATCGCCGCGACGCAGCCGCCCAAGAACGCGTTACGGAATGAGCTGAGCGGTCTGTTGCGGCCGCAGCTCCTGGACATGCTCGCCGATGTGAAGAAGAACAACGGCCAGATTTATGCGGCGCTGTACGAGCTTAATGATCCGGAACTCAAGGCGGCGCTCAAGGCGTTGGGCAAGAAATGCCACTTGATCCTGGCCAACGGCGCCTTCAGCAAGAAGAACGACAACGACGAGAACAGGGCGGTGCGCGCGGAAATGCGCACGGTCGTCGATCTATACAACCGCCTCGTTCCCCAGGGCCACTTCGCGCACAACAAATTCGTGGTGTGTTGCGATTCCGCGGGCAAGCCTCAGCGCGTGCTGTCCGGCAGCACGAACTGGACGATGACCGGACTGTGCACGCAGGCCAATAACGGCATCATCGTCAACGACCCGAAGCTTGCGCAGTATTTCCTCGACGAATGGAATCTTCTGAAGAACGCCAAGAATGCCTATCCGCCCAGCCTGGCCAGAACCAACGGAGAGACCACCGCCAATGTCTTCAATGTCGATGGCGGCACCATCACGCAATGGTTCGCGCCGACCGACAAGGGACAGGACCTCGACTACGCGCGCAAACTCATCAACGCCGCCAAGCAAGGCATCCTGTTCCTGTTCTTCAATCCGGGGGTGTTGGCCGCCGACGATCAGCCGGCCAACAAATGGACGCTGCTGCAAAATATCCTGTTCCGGCACCACGCGGGCACGCCCAACTTCGATGGCGAACTCTATATCCGCGGCGTGGTGAATCAGGAGATCGCCGGTCTCACCACGGAGTCGACCGGGCCCACGCCGGCCAGGCCTGCCACCCATGCAGCCCTCGATCCGTCGGCCGGCACTCCCGTCACGCTGTTCAACGGCGGCAAGCAGCCGCCGCAGCACCTCGGTTACGAGTCGATGGTGCCCAAGAACATCAAGGATACGTTTCATGACTGGGCGACCGAAATCCTCGGGCAGGGCGTTCATATTCACAGCAAGGTCATCGTGCTCGATCCTTTCGGCGAGAATCCCGTGGTCATGACCGGCTCGCACAATCTGGGGTTCAAGGCGTCGAGCAAGAACGATGACAACCTGATGATCATCCAGGGCAACCGGCCGCTCGCGGCGGCCTATGCGATCAACATCATCGCGATCTATCAGGCCTATCGCTGGAACACCTATGTCGAGGCTCACCGGCAGGACCCCAGGGTCTGGCACGGCCTGGTCGACACCGACGGCTGGCAGGACGGCTATCTCGCCGGAGACGAACTGGCCGAACTTACCTTCTGGATGGGATCGTATCAGCCGGCCGCCGCGACTGCCGCGGCCGCGCCATCCGCTCACGTGCCGCCAGCTACTGACTCCGCGCCGAAACGCAGCAGACGCGGTCCCGGGAAGCTGGCTGCGGCGAGAAAAACGAGGTCAGCGAAGACATCGCCAGCCAGGAAAAACAAGGCTGCAAGGAAGCGGGCGGCCAAAACGAAAAAGTCGAAGAAGACCAGGAAAGGAAAGTGACGCGGATTCGCGAACCTCGTCCGGCTTGCCGCGGCCTCAAGGGCCTGCGCGTCCTCCGCAAGGCTCCACCGAAGCTGCCGGCAGCAGGCAGGGGACGCCCCGCAGCCCTTAACAAAACGTCAATAAAACCAGTCCCTTATGGTGAACGCTTTGTTAAGCGTCGTGGTTTATTTTGTCTTGCAGTGGCACCGCGTCACGGTGTCGTCTCGGGTTGCGTAAGCCGGCAGGGCAATGATCGTTCGGCAGTTCATCAGTTGGATAAAGACCGCGCCGGCAGGCGAGCGGGCGGAGGCGACGCGATCCTTGGCGCGGGCCTGGCTGATTTCCGATCTCACGGAAGATGACCGCGCCGCCGCCGAAGGCGCGCTCCTGATGCTGCTCGACGACGCCTCGCCGCTGGTGCGCCAGGCCATGGCCGAAGTATTTTCGCGCAGCGCCGAAGCCCCCGCGGCCATCGTGCAGGCGCTGTCGCTCGACCAGCCGTCGGTCGCGCTCGCGGTGCTGGAGCATTCACCGCTGTTGATCGATGCCGATCTCGTCGACATCGTCGCGACCGGCAATTGCGAAACGCAATGCGCCGTCGCCCGCCGCATCAATCTTCCAGCTTCCGTTTGTGCCGCGATCGCCGAGGTCGGTACGCCCGCGGCGGCGCTGGAGCTGATCGAAAACGCCTATGCCGAGCTGGCGCCGTTTTCATGGGATCGCATCGTCGAGAGGCATGGCCATCTCGCCGCGATCCGGGAATCGATGCTGGTGCTGGAAGACTTGCCTGCCGCGACGCGGGTCGCGCTGGTCGCCAAATTGTCGGATACGCTGGCGCAGTTTGTGGTCGCCCGGAATTGGCTGAGCGCCGACCGCGCACTTCGGGTGGCAAGCGAGGCGCGCGATCGCTCGACGGTGAATATCGCGGCAGTCTCGCGCGGCGAAGATATGCGCGGCCTGGTGCGGCATCTGCGCGCTACCGGCCAGCTCACCGCCGGATTGATCCTGCGCGCGCTGTTGTCGGGCAATCTCGAACTGTTCGACGCCGCGTTGACAGAATTGTCCGGTCTGCCGCGGGCCCGCGTCTCGGCGTTGCTTCATGACCGCGGCGGCGCGAGCTTGCACGCCTTGCTGCGGCGCGCGGGATTGCCGGAATCGACATTCGCGGCGTTCCGCGTCGCGCTCGAAGTCAGTCATGAAACCGGATTTACCGACACGCTCGGCGGCGCGGCAAGATTGCGCCGTCGCATGGTCGAACGGGTATTGACGCATTGCGAAACCGGCCAGCAGGCCGCCGAACCGCTTCTGATCCTGCTGCGGCGCTTTGCGATGGAGTCGGCGCGGGAGGAAGCCCGCATGTTCTGCGACGAGCTGATGGCCGAGGAGGCCATCGCACCGATCCAGCAAGGCCTGATCGCGGCGTAATACCTGTAGGGTGGGCGAAGCGAAGCGCGCCCACCTTTTTTGACGTCGCATTGGTGTTTGCAGATGGTGGGCACGGCGCAAGAGCGCCTTTGCCCACCCTACGACTGCCCAGCCTGAGAATCGCGACGCCTCAATCCGCCGGCGCGATGCTGGGTGCCAGGATTGCTTCGAGGTGCTCGGGCCGGTCGCGATTGACGCGCGCGAGATATTCGTCCGCGACGCCGCGCAATCGCCGGCTGAGTTCGCCTGCAACGCTGATAGTGTCGAGCTTGGTGCGCTCGCGCACGATGGCTTGAATAGCGTTGATGTGATGCGCGATCAGCTCGGACGGCACTTTGGCAAGATCCGGCGCATGCTCGATGACCCGGCAAAGGCTTTCGGCGGCCACGGCCGCGGAGGGGAAACCGAAAGTGGCGGCGTCGCCCTTGATGTCATGGGCGGCACGGAAAAGCTCTTCGCGCGAGGCCTTGGTAAAGCCGTCCCTGAGAATCGCGGCGTGGGAGACCGCGAGCCGTTCGGTTTCGATGATCATCCAGTTCTTGAATTCGCCTGACAGGTCGGCAAGCGCCTTTTCGGCGCGCGCGACCGGATCGTCGCGATCCTCGTCGTCGACACGCCGCAGCACCTTGCGCAACGGATTGGGCTGCATGATGACGTGATGATCGCCGAATTTTTGGATCTCGATGTCGCCGGACTTGTCGTTCGCCATGGTGCCTCCTTCGGTCTCCGGCGCTAAATGGTGGAGCGGGCCTTGTCGAGCAGCGAGGGTTGCTGAAGGACTTCTACCTCGCCGCCGACCCGGCGCTCCGGGCCGATATAGGCATTGCTGGTATTGCGCCGGCGGTCCGGGCCGAAATAGGTCTTGGTCTTGATGAACGGACGCGGATTGGCGACGACGTTCAGGATACGCTGATAAAGCCCCTTGGCCGAGATCGGCTTGGCGAGAAATTCAGTGACGCCGGCGTCGCGCGCGACCGTCACACGCCGCTTCTCGGAATGGCCGGTCAGCATGATGATGGGCGCATAGGGATTGCCCTTCGATTCCGGCTGCCGGATCATCTGCGCGAGTTCGAGTCCGTCGAAGATCGGCATCGACCAGTCGGTGATGACGATGTCCGGAACGTAATGGGTGTACATCTCCAGCGCGGTGGCGCCGTCCTCGGACTCATAGACCTCGCGCGCGCCGAACGAATGCAGCAGCGTCCGCAAAATCCGGCGCATGTGCGGATTGTCGTCGCAGACAAGAAATCGCAGCTTGTTGAAGTCGATGCGAAACATGGCCTGGCCCTAAGGGCATACCGGCAAGGAGGTATATACCCGGCGTTAACCATATCCCGCCCCCGTTAACGAATGGTTGCGAAGGGAGGGGCCACGCGGCCGGGCCGAAACGAAGCATCAATAGCCGAATTGCTCGCTCAGGATGCGCTCTTCCAGGCTGTGGCCTGGGTCGAACAGCATCCGCATCGAGATGGTCTTGTCGGAAAGCACCTCGACACGGCGGACGTCGCGCACCTCATCGTGGTCGGCCACCGCCGCGACCGGGCGTTTGTCGCCCTCCAGCACTTCGATGACGACAAAGGCGGTGTTGGGCAGCAGGGCGCCACGCCAGCGCCGCGGCCGGAACGCGCTGATCGGCGTCAGCGCCAGCAGCGCGGCGTTGATCGGCAGGATCGGGCCCTGCGCCGAAAGATTGTAGGCGGTCGATCCCGCGGGCGTCGCCACCAGGAGGCCGTCGGCGATCAGCTCCGGCATCCGTTCCCGCTCGTCGATCAGGATCCGCAGCCGCGCGGCCTGATGGATCTGGCGGAACAGCGCGACTTCGTTGATGGCGTGGTGCAGATGCACCACGCCATGCACGTCGGTGGCGCGCATCAGCAGGGGATGGATTAGCGATTCGCGGGCAGCTGCGAGGCGCGCGTGCAGATCGTGCGTCGAGAATTCATTCATCAGGAAGCCGACGGTGCCGCGATGCATGCCGTAGATAGGCTTGCCTGAATGCATATGCTGATGCAGCGTCTGCAGCATCAATCCGTCGCCGCCGAGCGCCACCACGACGTCGGCATCGGCAGGATCGTGATTGCCGTAGAGCGCGGTCAGCTCGGCAAGCGCCAGCTGGGCCTCCGCGCCCGCGCTCGCGACGAAGCCGATGCGGTCATATCGCTGTGGGATGGTCATGGGATCGCGGGCTCATTTTGGCGCCGATGAAAGCGGTGCGCCGAGGTCGTCTATACGACCTTGCCGGTGCTTGTCGAGATGATCGTCGGCTGCTTGCGAGGCATGCCGATCTGTCGCAGTTTCGGGCTAGAATCCCGTCGCTCGCGGGAAAAAAGCCTGCTTTCGCGGGTCCAATCGATTGCGGGGCAGGAGATAACAGCTATGGCCGTCCAATTCGTCACGCTCCGGCTTGGGCCCGTCGTCCTCGCGCTTGTTGCCTTCCTGATGGCGACCGGAGCGCGCGCCGAGGACGCGGCGCAGCCGCCCGCGTCCCAACCCGCCGCAGTGCCTCCGGGGCAGAAGTCAGCAGCGCCGGGCGGGCACGGCACGGCAAGTTCGCCAGCCGCCGCCACCGCCGAGCAACACCGGCTGCCGCCGGATTCGACCACCAAACAGACGGTTGTGCTCCCCGGTCGCACGCTCGCCTTCACCGCCACCGCGGGCTCGATCCGCCTGTTCAACGACAGGGGCGATCCGCAAGCCGACATTGCCTACACCTCCTATCAACTGGACGGCGGCGACCAGCGCAGCCGGCCCGTGACCTTCTTCTTCAATGGCGGCCCGGGCGCCGCCTCGGCCTATTTGCAGCTCGGCAACGCCGGGCCCTGGCGGCTTTCGATCAATGGCGATGCGGCGATGTCCTCCGCATCGCCCGACCTCAAGCCCAATGCCGAGACCTGGCTCGACTTCACCGATCTCGTTTTCATCGATCCGGTCGGTACCGGCTTTAGCCGCTTCGTCGCGACGGACGAGGATGTGCGCAAGCGCTTCTTCTCGATCGACGGCGACGTCGACGCGCTTGCGGTCACGGTTCGCCGCTGGCTGGAGAAGTCCGATCGCCTGCTGTCGCCCAAATTCATCGTGAGCGAAAGCTATGGCGGCATCCGCGGACCCAGAATCGTGCGCGAGTTGCAGACCCAGCAGGGCGTAGGCGTAAGGGGACTGATCCTGGTTTCTCCGGTGCTCGACTTCCGCGAATATACCGGCTCCAGCATCCTGCAATATGTCGCGAGCCTGCCCACCATGGCGGCGGTGGCGCGCGAGGCGAAGGGCCCGGTGACCCGCGCCGATATCGCCGATGTCGAAGCCTATGCGCGGGGCGATTTCCTGAGCGATCTCGTCAAGGGCCAAGCTGACGCCGAGGCCACGACGCGCCTCGCCGACCGGGTCTCCGCCTTGACCGGGATCGATCGGGCCGTGAGCCGCAGGCTGGCCGGGCGCTTCGGTGTCTCCGAGTTCCGCCGCGAATATGACCGGCGCAATGGCAGGGTAACCGGACGCTACGATGCGTCGGTCTTGGGCCTCGATCCCGATCCGGATTCGAGCTCCTCACATTTCGACGACCCGTCCGGTGACCCATTGATCGCGCCACTGACCAGCGCGGTGGTTGATCTCACCACTCGCACGCTCAACTGGCGGCCCGAGGGGGCCTATCGGCTGCTCAACAGCGCAGTCGAGAGAGCCTGGGATTTCGGCCGCGGCCTCAATCCCGCCCAGTCGATCTCCCAGCTGCGGCAAATTCTCGCGCTCGATCCGAAACTGAAGCTGCTCGTAGGGCACGGCCTGTTCGATCTCGCCACGCCCTATTTCGGTTCGAAGATTCTGCTCGATCAACTTCCGGCCTTTGCTTCGCCCGAGCGGGTGAAGCTCGTGGTATATCCCGGCGGGCACATGTTCTATTCGCGCGATGCCGCGCGCCAGGCTTTCCGGACCGAGGCCGAGACGCTGATGAAGTAAGCAAAGTCAAAACCAAGCCGGCGCAAACTCGAAGAGTTCACGCCGGCCAAGCCTTGCTGTTGAAACAAGCCTTGCTGCTGAAACAAGCCTTGCCGCTGAAATCAGTAGACGAGGCCGGTACCGGTCGGCTTTTCAAGCGCCGCCGCAAGCGAGCGGTATTCCGAACAATCGGTGCCGCAAATCTGACCGATGCGGTTCAGGTGATATTGCGCCTGATCGCGGTTGCCCTGTTCGAGCTGCCACAATCCGTAATACTGCCAGGTCCGGACATGGTTGGGGTCGGCCTTCAACGCGCGCTCATACCAGATCTGCGAGACCTTGTAGTCGCCGAGCTTGCGATAG
>Ga0073928_10006223_pt1 | contig 16149 bp, 16 predicted proteins | sample PaiPotPPA55metaG_FD_76969 | JGI IMG/M metagenome (GOLD analysis project Ga0073928, IMG submission 76969) | Iron sulfur acid spring bacterial and archeal communities from Banff, Canada, to study Microbial Dark Matter (Phase II) - Paint Pots PPA... ... | reverse complement strand
TGCGCGATGCCGTTGTGCACCTCGCCGACCAGCCAGCCCTTGGCCGGGTGCTTCTCGCCGAAGGTCAGCTCGCAGGTGTTGGAGACCTTCAGGCCCATCTTGTGCTCGACGTTGGTGACGTAGGCGCCGTTGCGCGCGCCGAGCTCGCCGCTGTCCCAGTCGAACTCGAACTTCGGCACGATGAACAGGGACAGGCCCTTGGTGCCGGGTCCCGCCCCCTCGGGCCTGGCCAGCACCAGGTGGATGATGTTGTCGGACAGGTCGTGCTCGCCCGAGGTGATGAAGCGCTTGACGCCCTCGATGTGCCAGCTGCCGTCCGCTTGAGGGACCGCCTTGGTGCGCCCGGCGCCCACGTCTGAGCCGGCGTCCGGCTCGGTGAGCACCATGGTCGCGCCCCAGCCGTTCTCCACCATCCGCTGCGCGATCTTGCGCTGCTCCTCGGTGCCGACGGACCAGACCACCCGGGCGAACGGAGCGGTGCACCCGTACATCCAGATGGCCGGGTTCGCGCCGAGCACCAGCTCGCCGATCGCCCAGTTCAGCGAGGGCGGCGCGAGGGTGCCGCCGAGGCCCTCCGGCACGCCGAGCCGCCAGAACTCGGTGTCCATGAACGCCTTGTAGGAGCGCTTGAACGCCTCGGGCAGCGGCGCGGTGCCGGAGGTCGGATCGAAGGACGGCGGATTGCGGTCCGCCTCGGCGAAGGATTCGGCCAGCTCGTTCACCGCGAGCCGCTCCATCTGCGCCAGCACGTCACGCGCGGTCTCCACGTCTACCTCGGGGTAGTCCGCGGAACCGAAAGTCTCCGAACCGCCGAACACGTCGAAGAGGTTGAACTCGATGTCCCGCAGGTTCGCCTTGTAGTGGCCCATGAACAGGTCCTTTGCGCTGGAGGCCGTGGTTGCCCAGAATGTCTGCCCGGTCTGGAGACTCCGTGTACCCGGTAGTAACCAATCATGCTACTCGCGGGTAACTTCGCGCAAGCGTGCGGCCGAAACCCGGCGGTCCGCCGGCGGCATGGAACCCTCGGCCGCGGACCGATACCCTCGGAAGCGTGTACGGCTATCCGGGAGACGAGAACGGCGGGGCGCAGATCCTGCAGCCCTCGCTGGCCGACGCCATCCGCGCCTTCGCGACCGGCTCGATCGGGGCCGAGGACTTCCACGCCGTCTTCACGGTCTCGAAGATCTACTGCCCGCGCGGCGAGCGGCCCGGCTTCCTGGCCTTGCACGACACCCCGCAGCCGGTGATCCCGATGTTCTCCTCGCTGGTGGAGCTGCGCCGCTACTCCGGGGAGAAGTCCAGGCACTTCGTCGTCACCGGCGCCGAGGTGCTCGACCTGCTGCCCACCGGCTACGGCATGATCCTCGACATCGAGGGCGAGCACCGGGTGGTCTTCGACGCGCAGGCGGTCGAGCAGATGATCGACTACACCATGAAGCGGATGTACGGCTGAGCCGTCGTCCCCGGGTTGGTCGCGGAGTGTAGCCAAACGGACTGCCCCCGGGCTACCTTACTGACACTACGTCAACGACTCTGTCGGAGAATTCATCCAGTGGCGCGGCGGTGGGGCCGCAGGTTGGGGCAACCATGTCGACGAGCACCGCCGCGTCCGGCTCCGGGCTGATCGGCGAACTGCTGAAGCACCAGCTCGGCCGCGCGCCGCTGTCCACCGCACTGCAGTACGGCCAGCACAAGCTCAGCCGGCGCAAGCTCGACTCGCGCATCCGCCGCGCCGCCACCGGACTGCGGGCCGCGATGGTCAGGCCCGGGGATCGGATCGGGGTCCTCTCGCCCAACCACCCCGCGTGCATCGAGGCGCTGTTCGCCGCGGCGCTCACCGGGACCACCGCGGTACTGGTCAACTGGTGGCTGCCGGAGGAGCAGATCGCCGAGATCCTGCGCGAGAAGCAGGTCAAGGTGCTGTTCGTGGCCTCCGAGCTGGCCGAGATGCTCGAGCGCATCCGCCCGCAGCTCGACGAGCTCGACTCGGTCGTGGTGATCGGCCGGCCGGGCGGCGACCCGTACGCCACCGACGACTACGAGCTCTGGCTCGAACTGCACGAGACCGGCGAGGGCATGTACGAGGCGGCCCAGTTCCACCCGAGCGTGGACGACCCGGTGCTGCAGGTGCAGGAGGAGGACGGCGAGCACCTGGCGCTCAGCCACCGCACGCTGCAACTGGCGGTGGCCGCCGAGCCGCCCGCGGAGGGCGACAGCAAGGTGATCTCCGAGCCGCTGTTCCGGATCCACGCGATGAGCGCCGCCCTGCACGGCCTGCGCGAGGGCCTGCGCACGGTCCTCGAACACTCGGAGCCGGTCTCCGGAGTCTGACCCGGCGGCCGGCAAAGCGGGCGACCCGCGGCCTGACTCGGTGTCAGGACCGGCGTCCGAATCGGCTCCCGAACCGTGCGCCGGGGAATGGTCATTTGAGTGGATCAATGGACGACACGCGCGGCGACTTGTCCGGATTCTGCACATTAGCAGCATAAGTTGCTACGCGTGGAAAAGCCTCGCCTCTCCCGCCAGACCTCAGTCAGCTGCCTGTTGGCCGCTGCCGCCTTCCTGTGCTCGGCGGTCGTGGCCGCCCCCGCTCAGGCGGCGACCTCGCACCAGTCGGGACACCACCGGCACGGTGCTCGACCCGCGCGGCAGCCGCGTCGCCCGGCCGTCGCCGCGCCGCGAACGGCCGGCGCGGTCCGCCGGGCGGGTGCCGACCTGCCCGCCCCCGTCGTGCTCGACGCGCCGGGCTTCGACACCTGCTGGGCGCCGTCGGCCGCGGCCATGCAGGCCTGGCACAACACCACGGGATACCGTGCGGTGGGCATCTACATCGGCGGGCGCAACCGTGCGTGCGTCGGCGGGAACCTGACGCCGTCCTGGGTGCGCGCGGTCGCGAACCAGGGCTGGTCCTACTTCCCGGTCTACGTCGGACTGCAGGCCCCGTGCGTGATCGGGAAGGGGATGACGCGGATGCAGGCCGCCCAAGCGGGGGCGGAAGGCACAGCCGAGGCGGACGACGCCGCCGCGCAGGCCCGGGCATACGGCCTGGCCGAGGGCAGCCCGATCTACTTCGACCTCGAGGCGTACAAGTCGACCGACGCGGGTTGCGTCGCGACCGTGCTCAGCTACCTCAACGCATGGACGATCAGACTGCACGCCGACGGCTTCTACTCGGGGGTCTACGGCTCGGCTGACTCCGGAATGACCGCGCTCGCGACGGCCGTGCAGTCGCGGTCCGCGTTCACCGCGCCTGACGAGATCTGGATCGCCCACTGGGATCAGCAGGCGAACACCACGGACAGCTCGGTGCCCGACCAGCTCTGGGCCGGGCAGCAGCGGATCAAGCAGTACGTGGGCGGGCACGTGGAGAAGCACGGCGGTGTCGCGATCGACATCGACAGCGACTGGGTGGACGGACCGGTGGCGAGGCTGCAGTGAACCGGTGGTGAGACTGCGGTGACGATGCCGCCGCGGTAAGCGCGCGGCGGCAGTGCGGGCGCAGTTGCGGTGGGCCGGCCATGCCGGGTCGGACGACCCGGCGGCTCGACAGTTCGGCTGCGCAGGGCCCTGCTACCAGGCGCTGCCCTGGTCGGGCCGGCTCGGGCGGCTCGGCGGCCGCACGTCGCGGTACTGCTCGTCCTCGTAGCGGTCGGGGCGCGGCGTCGGACGCTGCTGCGCCGGGCGTGCGGCGGGAGCCTGCGGATACCGTCCGCCCGGCTGCTGCGGACGCATCGGCTGGCCGTTGAGCGGCTGCTGCTGGGGGGCCGGACGCTGCGGATAACCGCCGCTGCCCATGGGCGGGCCGCCCGCGCCGCGCGGCGGGATGGCCGGACCCCGCTGGGCCGGAGGCATGCCGTAGCCGTCGCCCGGGATCTGCGGAATCACCGTCGTGGCGGCCGAGGCGACCGGCGCGACGCTCGGATAGGGGGACGCGTACGGGTCGTTCGGCGTCTGGTACGCCCCGGACTGGTAGCCGCCCGTGTCGTAGCCGACGCCGGCCCCGGTCAGCGGGGACGCGCCGTAGCCGGTCGACGGGCTCTGCTGCGCGAGGCCGGTCGCGTAGCCGGCCACCGCGTTCTGCTGGCTGCTGGAGAGGCTGTCGTCCAGGCTCATCCCGAGCGGGTCGTCCTCGATCGCCTTGCGGGCCAGCTCTCCGACGCACAGGGCGAGCTCGGTGGCGAGGTCGAGAGCGCGCGCGGTGCGTGCGTTCTCCCGCATCCACCAGCAGGCGATCTGCACGATCGAGCCCGCCGCGTGCGGGCAGAGGATTATCGCGGACCGGATGAGCATCGGCCGCGGTGCGCCGGCGTTGAGCCGGAACCAGACGCCCTCCCGAAAACCGAGGGCGGCCTGGCCCACCGAGTCGGGGAGCACGACCTGGTACTGGCGCTCGAGCTCGCGGATCGACTGGTCGTACGGCGGCAGACTCATGCCGTCGCCGTACCACAGATCGTTCGTGGGTACTTCATGACGCCGCCTCAGACTAGCCGCTTATCGGGGTGAGAACCGGCGTGAATGGGCGCACGCTCGGTATCTGGTCCGAAGGTACTCAACAAGTGCGGTTTCCAACAGTCCCCCCACCCGTGCAGTTGTTCCAACGCTACGTTCGCGACCCGACCAACCCGGCCAAACCGGGCGTCCCGGTACACCTCAGGACGCGAATACTGAACTGCGACGATGTGCCGCGCACATCCGTCATGGCGCGATCTTGGCGAGCAGGTCGCCGATCCGGCCCGCGGGCTCGGCGTCGGTGGCGCGCTCGGTCAGATACAGCGAATCGAGGCCGCCGGTATCAGAGCCTTCAGCCGTGTAGACCACCAGCGGAGTGCGCGCGAGCAGCCCGCGGTCGCGCAGCCAGTCGACCACGCCCACCCGGCGCCGGCGGATCTGCATCAGGTCGAGCAGCACCAGATCCGGCGGCGCGGCCACCGCGGACTCGCGGCTCTCCGCGTCCGTCGTAGCGTGCGCGACCTGCATGCCTTGGCGTTCCAGGACCTCGGCGATGGCCTCGGCGAGGTCGGTGCGCGCCTCCACCAGCAGCACCCGCGGCAGCCGCACGTCGGCCGGGCAGAGCGCGGTCAGCAGCAGCGAGGGATCCGGACCGAACTCCCGGCCGTCGGCGGCCCGGCCGATCCCGGCGGTGACCAGCAGCGGCAGCCCGGCCTTGGGCGCGGCCGCACGAACCTCGCGCAGCCCGCGCCGGGTGATCGGCGCCGAGATAGGATCGACGAACACTGCGAAAGGATGCGGTTTCCCGGTCCCGTTGGCGGCGAGTATCGGCAGCCGGTCGGGTTGGCCGAGAGACATAGGTTCGTAACCGCGGCTGCGCAGCAGTGCCGCGGTGTCCTTGTCCGGGTCCGGCCAAAGCAGCAGCCGCGGATGCTCGGGTTCGGCCGGCTCGGCCGGTGCGATTCGCGAAACGCTGCCGGCACCGAACTGCACGTCGTCTTCGGCGTCGGAGTCCGGCTGTGCAGGCTCGACCGGGGGATTCGGCTCGGGTTCTGGCTCGGAGCGCGCCTGCTCGGGCGTCGCGGGCACCGGTGCGAGCAGTTGGGTCGGCTCGCCCTCGGCCGCCGCGGCACGACGGCGTCCGCGCGGCGGGGCAGCGCCTTGAACCTCTGGAGTAGGCGGCGCGGTGGGGGCGATCGGCGTTGCGGTCGCGGCCTGGGATCCCGGCGTCGTCCGCGGCAACGGTCGCGGCGGCGTCATGGTCTCCGCTCGCGACGGTGTCTGCGTCTGTGTCTGTGCCTGTGCCTGTGTCGGCGACGGCGTCGCGACCGGCTCGGGCTCGGCGCGCCAGGGCTGCGGGGCCGGTGCGTCCACGGTCGTGGTGACAGAGGCCGGCGCGGCCGCGGTCGACGACGCCGATGAGTCGGTCGACGTGAGCGTCGGCGGGTTCGAGGCCTGCTCCAGCTCCGCGGGATCGGGGTCCGAGGTGAGGCTGCGCTCCGGCTTCGACCAGACGTCGCCGGTCGGCATCGGCCTGCTCGGCCGCAGATCCGCGATCGAGTTCACGGTGCGCGAGAGTGTCGAGCGTGAGGATTGCGCCGGAATTCGGGCCTGTACCTCGGCAGCTGCGGCTCGTCGGCGCCGTTGCGCGCCCATCGACGTACCGCCCATCGACGTACCCAGCGAGGTGCTGTGGCCGTTCGCCGTCGACACCTCGGCGGCGGTCTCGGTCGCGGTCGCCGAGCTGGAGGCGGACGCGCCGGAAGTAGCCGACTGCGCCGCGTTCTCGGCCGACGTCGATGAGGACGCCGCCGACGGGGACGCTGCCGCAGTCGGGCGGACCGAGTCCGGTTGGCTCACCGGCACCTCGATCACGTGCGTGTTGCCCTTGCCGGCGATCCGGTGCGTGGTGACCGTGCCGCCGTGCTTGACCGCGATGGCCTGCGCGATCGGCAGGTGCAGCGGGCTGCCGCCGGTGTGCGGGCCGCGGATCTCGATCCGGGCAAGGGCGCCGCGCCGCGCCGCCGTCACCACGATCTTCCCGCCCACCGGGGAGACCGCGACCATGTCGGCGAGCAGGTGGATAAGCAGTTTGACGAAGAGCCGCGGGTCGAGGTCCACCTCGACCTCCGCGCAGTGCGCCGCGATCTCCACGCCGCAGGCCGCGGCGGTGGGTGCGGCGGCCAGGACCGCCTCGTCGAGCACCTCGGCCAGCTGTGCGGCTTCCGGCCGGTACTCGAGCGTGCCGAGGACGGACTGCTGGAAGTCGACCAAGTCCGTGGCCAGCTCAGCCAGCCGCTCGAGATCCGCGCCGACCTCGGCGAGCTCGGGCAGCTGCTCGGCGGCGTACCCGGCCTCGCCGTACTCGATGTACTGCTGGAGCCGTGCCGCGACGTCGGTCAGCGCGCCGCGTAGGTCCTTGTCCAGCACGTCGGTGAGTTCTGCGGCCTGCCTCGCGGTGGCGCGGGCGGCGCTGTTGTCGACGAACGTCATCACCGCGCCGATGATGTTCTCGCCTTCGTACACCGGAGCCGTGGTGAGGTCCACGTACACCGCGCCGCCGTCGCTGCGCCAGAGCACGGAGTCCACCGCGCGGTGCTTGGCGCCGGTGCGCACGCTGTCGAGCAGCGGGCACTCGGAATCGGGCAGCGGGGTGCCGTCGGCGCGGGAGTGGGTGAGCAGTTCGTGCACGTTCCGCCCGCCGAGATCGGCGGCCCGGTATCGCAGGATCTTCGCGCCCGCCGGGTTGACCAGGACGATCCGGCCCTCGTGGTCGACTCCTATGATCCCCTCGGACGCGGCGCGCAGGATCAGCTCGATCTGCCGCTGCTGGCGGCGCAGTTCGGCCTCGACGTCGAGCACGCCGGTCAGGTCGCGCACCACGTACAGGCTCAGTTCACCCGCGTCCTCGCCGGCCAGTTCGGCCGTGGTGACCTCGGCCGGGAACACGCTGCCGTCCGTGCGCCGGGCGGCCATCCGCTCGGGCGGCCGGCGTACCGCGGCAGGAGCGCCGGCGAGATCGCGCGGGTCGAGCGAGGCGGAGGATCCGGCGGGCAGCGCGGCCGGGGCGGAGCCGGGCGTGGCCAAGGTGCGGCCGATCCCGGGAAGTACCTGCGCGAGCTGAACGCCGAGCAGACGTTCCGCGCTTTCGCCCTCGAAGAGGTTCAGCGCCGCGGCGTTCGCGTTCACGATGGCGGCCGAATCGTCCACCAGGAGCAGTGCGTCGGGCAGCGCGTCGAGTATCGCGGCGAGCCGAGCGGCGCCCCGGACCGGGGTTCGGTTTGTCGGGCCCACCACCGGGACGTCCCTCCACTCGCGCTTGTACGTGCCGCCGTGGGTCCGACTATCCCATATGTCGGCCGCTGGCGGGAGAATCTCTCTCAGCTGGACCCGTCGTCAGTCCGCCCGCCGGAGAATCCTGCCTCCACGGGTTGGACGAGTCGCCGCAGCCCGGGAGTTGCAATGCGCCGCAGGCTACCCCGATTCGATCAAAGTGTGAACCCCCGCCGAGAGCGTCGGGAGCCCCCGACGAGCCGCTTTGAAGTTCGCCCCCTGATACGGACGCAGACGCGAAAGACGCCCGCCGAAGCGGGCGTCTCCCTGGTGCGGAGGCTGGGGGATTTGAACCCCCGATGGGCTTGAGACCCAAACCGCATTAGCAGTGCGGCGCCATAGACCGGACTAGGCGAAGCCTCCAATGCCGGACAGCATACCCGGCCACCCGGGCGGAGGCCAAAATCTTTCCGTGGCCCCGGTCACAGGCGGTCCGGATCAGCCGCGCGGCAGCGGGTGGTCGGCCAGATCGGCCAAGGCCACCTCGGCGTACGGGGCCCAGCGCAGGTCGGAGGCCTCGTGGTTGAGCCGCACCACAAGGCCGGGCAGCGCCCGGTAGGCGTAGCGGAAGTCGAAGTGGTGGTGCATCGGCTCGCGCTGAGCGTCGTTGGCCGCAATCCCGTGCACGGAGATGTGCACCGGCAGCGAGTCGTCCCCGCCGATCCGCTCGACGTCCTCCGCGCCCACCCCGCACTCCTCGGCGAGCTCCCGCAGCGCGGCGCCGACCAGGGATTTGTCCTCAGGTTCGCAGTGGCCGCCCGGGGTCAGCCACTTGCCGAGCACGTTGTGCTTGATCTGCAGCACCCGGTTCTTCTCGTCGAGCAGCACTATCCCCGCCGTGACGTGGGCGGGGAAGCGCCGTCGAGAGGTGAAGTCGAAGCCCTTGGCCAGGGTTTCGAGGATCGGCGCCAGGGCCGTGCCCTCAGAGGGGTACTGGTCGAGGTAGCCCCGGACCGCAGTGTCGATCTGCTCCAACGCGATAGTCATGGTCGTCCGTCCCTGCTCTGCTGAGGGCGTGCCGTGCCGTCCCAGCTTAAGGTCTGACCCCGCGTCAACGCTGGCTCCACCCGGAATCCGGCCGCGCGAGTTCGCCGAAAACACCCTGAATCAGCATGTATAGCATCGGGTCGTCACGGATCTCCCCGAACTACTGCAGACCTGCTCCAGCCCGCAGACCCGCTCCAGCCCGCAGGCTCATTCCAGCCTGGCCGCGTAACGCAGCTCAGTGAGCAGGTCGGCGCCACGCCGCTGCGCGTCCGGCAGGCCGCGCGCGGCGAACCAGGAGGTCACGTTCTCGACGTCCCGCGTGAGGTACTCGCCGGAGTGCGGGTTCGCGGCCAGGTCCACGACCTGCGGCAGGTCGATCAGCACCAGCCGGCCCTCGTGCACCAGGATGTTGTAGGGGGACAGGTCGCCGTGCGCGTACCCGGCCCGGGCGACGTGGTCGAGCGCGGCGCACAGCTGCCCCCACAGCTCCGCGAGTTCCGGCGCCTCGGGACGGAGCGCGGCCAGCCGCGGCGCGGCGCCGCCGTCGTCATCCCCGATGAACTCGAGCAGCAGTTCGGTGCCGACCTGCTGAACCGGATAGGGCACCGGCGCCCCGGCCGCCCAGAGCGTGCTCAGCGCCGCGAACTCGGCTACCGCCCACTGCTCGGCGATGACCTTCAGGCCGAAGCGGGAGCGGTTGGACACCGCGCGGTCGAGGCGGGACTCGCGGGTGCGACGTCCGTCCAGGTAGCTCGCGTCGCGATGGAAATTGCGGTGGTCGTTGCCGCGATAGACCTTCTCCGCGAGCAGGCAACTGCGGACGTCGGTCGGCGCGAAGTAGCCGGCGCTCTCGTCGGTCGGGGGGCCCGCGACGTACACGTCCGTCGGCTCGGGCAGCCAACGCTCGACCAGGTGGACGTCCGCCTCCTTGCCCGTCTTGACCACGCCGAGCCGGCTGTCCACCGCCCCGTCCGCGACCACCAGCCAGGCCGGCCGCGGCTCCGGGCCGAGCACGCCGTCCCCCCAGGTGGACCAACGGTCGGCGCCAGGCGGCAGGGCGGGCGCGTAGTACTCGTCCTCCCGGCGCGAGGCCAGGCGATCGCGTTCGCGGTCGGTCAGCCGCCCGCGGCGCAGCAGCTTCTTCTCGGCCTTCTGCTCCTGCTCGCTCAGCAGACTGCGGCCGCGGACGCGCTCCTCCTGCTCGAAGCCGTCCGACAGATCCTGATATTCGAGGTACTCGCCGGACTCGTCCTCAACGGTCGACGGCTGGCGCGCCCCCTGGCGCGAATGGTCGTACTTGTGCGAAGGCACTGGTAATAGTCCTTAAAGAAGATCCAAGGGAGGGGTTGCGGGGCCTGGTGGCCGTGGCCTGCTCAGCCATGGGGCACCTCCTTGGATCCGGGGACTGTGCTGTCGACAGTCGACGCCTCCGCAGTATCCGCAAACCCCTGCGCCCCGGGCAAGCGAATTTCCGCGGCCGCGGACGCGGCGGTTAACGGGTTTGCGGACCTCCCCCCGGAAGCATGTACACTCGACCAGTCGGCAACCGAGGGGTCGCGAGATTCACGGCGTCGGCAGCTGCGCCCGTAGCTCAACGGATAGAGCATCTGACTACGGATCAGAAGGTTAGGGGTTCGAATCCCTTCGGGCGCACCGGAAATTTGAGGGCCGGTAGCCGTTCACGGCTACCGGCCCTGCCTCATTCCAGTCGGCCTTAGCTGCCCGGACAACGCTGCGCCACGGCCTCGTCACCGGCCCGTCACCAGGTTGCTGAGCTAGCCTAATTAGTCTAAGACTGGGCGCATGAGCGATGCCTTCCTTTCCCAGACCATCACCCTCGGCACCGAGGACGGCGAGATCGAGGCCTACGCGGCACTCGTCCAGGACTCCGCGCCCCGCGGCGGGGTCGTCGTCATCCACCACATGCCCGGATACGACGTGGAGTCCAAGGAGATCGTCCGGCACTTCGGCTCCCTCGGCTACAACGCCGTCATGCCGAACCTCTACCACCGCGACGCGCCCGGCGCGGCGCCCGACGACGCCGCGGCGGCCGGGCGGGCCAAGGGCGGCGTGCCGGACGAGCGACTGGTGACCGACGTGGCGGCCGGCGCGGCCTACCTGCGCGCACTGCCCAACTCGAACGGCAAGGTCGGCAGCATCGGCTACTGCTCCGGCGGTCGGCAGAGCGTGCTGGCGGGCCTCTCGGTGGACCTGGACGCGGTCGTGGACTGCTACGGCGCGTTCGTCACCGGCACCGTCCCCGAGGGCTTCCCGCTCAAGGTCACTCCGCTCGGCACCCGCGTGGCGGAGCTGCGCTGCCCGGTGCTCGGCCTGTTCGGCAAGGACGACAAGTACCCCTCGCCGGAGCAGGTGGCCGAGCTCGAGCAGCTGCTGAAGGAGTACGGCAAGGAGTACTCGTTCCACAGCTACGAGGACGCGGGCCACGCCTTCTTCGCGGTCAACCGGCCCTCCTTCCGGCCCGAGGCGGCAAAGGACGGCTGGGCGAAGATCGCGGACTTCTACGGCAAGCACCTGGGAGCCTGAGTCCATGTGCACGTACATCACCGAGAAGGTGGCCAACACCGTAGGCAGCGGCAAGGGCGCGGACGGCTGGTTCAAGCTCAGTGAGACCAGTGTCTACTACGACCATCCGGTGCACGCCGCGGCCGAGCACACACTCAACATCGACTTCCTCGACCCGGCGGCCGGTCCCGGCGCCCGGGTGGCGGTCGAGCTGACCGCGGAGACGGCGCGCGAATTGGCCGCCGCGATCCTGCGCACGCTGGACCAGGTGCCGCCCGGCATCTAGCCGGCGGCCCGGTCGAATCCGCTTAGTCCCCTGAGCCCTTCAGTCCCGTGAACCCTCGGGGCCGAGCCGGTTGTGCACAGAACCCGGCGGAGCCCCGAGGTACCGCCAAGACGCCGATCAGGCGTCCATCTCGCCGTTGACGGTGATGCTCTTCGGCCGGCTCGGGGCGCTCTCGCCCGGCTTCGGCTGCTCGGTGAGCTGTCCGCTCAGCACGATCTTCTTCGGCGGCTTCGGTCCCTCGGATCCCCAGAGCAGGTGCGAGATCTGCAGGTAGGTGCCGTCCGGATCCTTGACGTAGGGCATCCGGCCGAGGCCGACGGCTGCTCCGGGCGCCTCGAGGTTGAAGGTGCCGTAGCCCAGTGCCTGGCCCAGCGCAGTGCGCTGGTAGATCATGTCCGTCAGCTTCGGCAGCGGCAGCGACTTGACCTGCCGGTTGACTATGCCCTCCAGCACGATCAGCCGCTTCTGGGTCAGCACCAGGTAGCGGCTGAAGTATCGCAGTATCTGGATTGAGGCCCAGAGACAGAATGCGAAGAAGCCGTACCAGAGGACTGCTCCCACGCCACGCGTCTTACCCACGTATCCGGCCAGGGCTATGACGCCGATCGTCAGCAGGAACGTGAACAGCCTGGCGACCGCAGCACCCTTATAGAAGCCCAGCAGCGTCTTGTAGTCCCACACGGTGCTCAGCGCCCAGGCCGCCCAGACTATCCACACCACCACGAGCAGCTCGCGGCTGCGGCCGGCGGTCGAGCGCACGGCCAGGTCGGCGTAGGTGGTCGCGACGAGGCCGAGGACGACCACCGCGATGGGCTCGAGCAGGACAGCCCAGTGGAACAAGCGGTGGAACACCAGCTCCTCGCTCGGATCCAGGTACTTCTTGATCGACGCCGGGGCGTCCGTGGCCGGGACCCGGGCGAAGTCGGTAGACGACATCGCGCCTCAGGCGTTCGAGTGGAACGAGAACACTGAGAACAGGCTGTGGATCGTGCTGGAAACGAAGGTGAAGGCGTTTCCGACCAGCTTGGTCGCAGTCGTCGGGTCATGCACTATGTAGAAGAGCAGGAAGATCACGATGCCCCACTGGATGGCGGGCTTTGCCTTCGGCATGGGCCTCTCCTCGTCCCCTCCGACTCCTGGTTCTGGTGTCGGGTACCAGCGTAGCCTGATTATCCGTCTTGCACCGGAAGCCTGAGCGGTCCGAGCAGGGCGGCCCAGGCTCCTCCTCCACCTAACGCCCTACCCGAGAGGCCCGGAGCCGGAAACCGGAATACAGGTCACAATACTGACGTGCCCTCGGATCTTGGCTCAGGTGCAGGCACACGGTACCTTGTCCGCCACACGCGTCGGTCTGCGTACCGAGGCGCGCCGGGTATTCGAAGGCTGCGACTGACCGGCCGCCGACCGGGATCCCGTTCGGCTACGCCGGGTCCGTGATCATCGAACACGGATACCGCCGTGCGCCACGCGGCTGCTCGGTGACTGTTCGGCGACGTGAAAAAGGCCCTCACCAAGGCGATTGCCGCAGTGAAGGCCCGCTAGCCGGCTGAGCTACGTCCGGCTAAGCCCACGCCGTTCTGCTGCTTACGCCACGCCGTAGAGCCGGTCCCCTGCGTCGCCGAGGCCCGGGACGATGTAGCCGTGCTCGTTGAGGTGCTCGTCGATGGCGGCGGTGACCACGGTCACCGGCACGCGGCAGTTGTTCAGCGCCTTCTCCATCGCCGCGATGCCCTCCGGTGCGGCGAGCAGGCAGATCGCGGTGACGTCGTCCGCGCCGCGGTTGGCCAGCAGGTTGATCGCGGCGATCAGCGTGCCGCCGGTGGCCAGCATCGGGTCGAGCACGTAGCACTGGCGTCCGGAGAGGTCGTCCGGCATCCGCGTGGCATAGGTGGACGGGGTGAGGGTGCCCTCGTCCCGCACCATGCCGAGGAAGCCGACCTCGGCCGTCGGCAACAGCCGGACCATGCCGTCGAGCATGCCGAGACCGGCCCGCAGGATCGGCACGACCAGCGGCTTGGGCGCGGCGAGCCGGACACCCTGGGTCGGCGCTACCGGGGTGGTGATCTCCACCGGGGCGACCCGCACGTCCCTGGTCGCCTCGTACGCCAGCAGCGTCACCAGCTCGTCGGCCAGCCGCCGGAAGGTCGGGGAGTCGGTCTGCTGGTCGCGCAGGGCGGTCAGCTTGTGGGCGATCAGCGGGTGGTCGGCGACGTGGATGCGCATGCCCAAGAGTGTATGTTCCCGGCGGCCTCGAGGTTGCCGGGCCGGTCATCCAGGGTAGGGTCTTGAGGAAGATCATAATTCTTTCCGTGCGGACGGGGTGACGATGAGCGAGCGGCGCACGGCCCGAGCGGCCGAGGACGCGGCGTCGGCGGCGATACCCAAGCGGACGGCCGCGGCTCGCCGCAAGCCCACCCCGAAGGGCGGCGCGAAGCGCGCCGCAGCGGCCGGCCAGCCGAGTTCGCCGCCCGTCCAGGCTCCGGTGGAGCGGGTCGCCGGGCCGTTGGCGCAGCCGACCGGGCCGCGCCCCTTGGCCCAGCCGACCGACCCGCACGACCGCGGCCTGCGCCGGGCGATCTTCCTCGCCGAGCTCGCCGAGGCCAGGGAACTGCGCAAGCGGGTCGCGCCACGCCGCGCCAGGGCCGCGGAGCTGCATGCCAGGCTGCTCCGTACGTTCCGGTACTGACCCGGCCGACTGATCTGCGCGCTTGCCCGCACTCCATGCGGCGCAACCAGTGCCGCGACGGCGCTCTTTCTGCGACGATGCCAGTGAGCAGACGTGTCCGCGGACACGCGGCGGCTGCGAGCGGCTCTCCACGGCGGAAGGACGCGTATGGCACAGGCCGGGCAGTCCTCGTTCGACGAGGCGTTCGTCGATTTCGCGGTGGCCGTCTTCCAGGAGGACGGGTGCTGGGCGGCCGCGCCGTTGCCCCCGCATGTCGCCGAGGACCTCGACCTGTTCATCGGCGCGGTGCGCCAGCAGCTGTCCGAAGGTCCTACGCTCGGGCTGCTCGGCCTCGGCGACGAGTACTTCATCGCCGTGCGCCTGGTCGGACCCGAGGTGCGGCTGTTCATCTCGGAGCGGGCCGCGGCCGAGGACGACGCGGTGGCCGAGCAGGTGCTGGCACGGCTCGGCGCGACGCACGGGCGTGACCTGGGCCAAGGGCCGGCCGGGGACGAGGAGATCTTCGCCGACCTCGGCCTCGACTCCTTCGAACTCCGGTTGGCCTGCGAGCAGCTGTTGGATGAACGAACACTGGCACTGACCGAGCTGGTGGCACACTTGGCTGGGCGCATCGGATTCGCACGCCAGTTCACTGAGTCCGCGCGCCCCGAGTACGGCTCGGTGGACGGATACTGACAGTAAGAACAGCACGAACTGTACGAAGAGTACGTGACGGAGTGAGGGGAGAGTGGGCAGGTCGTGGCCTATTTCGCAGCTCTGCTTGCGCGCAATGCGGACGAGTGGCGGGCGCGTGACGTCGACATGGACGAGGTGGACGACGGCATGGGCCTCGTCGAGTTCATCCGCGAGGCCTGTGAGGACGAGGAGCCGGACACGGCCGTCGTCCTGCTCGAGCGGGAGGACGCCTGGTTCGCCGTGATCCGGCTCGACCTCGACGAGGATCCGCGGGTGTTCGCCTCCGACCTCGCCGGGGTGAGCCGGTGCGGCTACGCGGACCTGCTGACGGCGCCCGGCCTGGTGCCGGTGGGCCCGGACGGCACGCCGCTCGAGCCGTTCGTCGCGCCGGAAGGCGGGGACGAGCCGGACGAGGATCCGGACGTCGAGGCCGAGATGGAACTCGACGAGGAGGAGTACACGGGTCCGAGCACGCCGAGCGGCCCGGCCGGCGACGCGAACCTGCTGGCCGACTTCGGCCAGTCGGCGAAGGACCTGATCAGCCTGTGCGGCGGACGGCTCTCGCCGGCCGACGCGCTGGCCGAGATCGCCGGGGTGCTCGGCGCGGCCGAGGAGCTGGAGGCGGTCCGCTGACCGGCGGGCCGGCCGGCCCGCGGGCGGTCGTGCCGGCCTGGCTGGCCGAGCGGTACGAGCGGTGGATGCGCGCGGCCCTCGCCGAGGCCGTGCTCGCCCCGCCGGGCGGCGACGTGCCGATCGGTGCGGTGGTGGTGGACGAGGCGGGCGAGGTGCTCGGCCGCGGCCACAACGTGCGCGAGGCCGAGGGCGACCCGGTGGGCCACGCCGAGGTGCTCGCACTGCGCGAGGCAGGGCGGGCCAAGGGCGGCTGGCGGCTGTCCGGCTGCACCCTCGTCGTCACCCTCGAACCCTGCGCCATGTGCGCCGGCGCCAGCGTGCTCGCCCGAGTGGACCGGATCGTCTACGCGGCCGCGGACCCGAAGGCCGGCGCCGTCGGCTCGCTCTGGGATCTGCCGCGCGATCAGCGGCTCAACCACCGGCCCGAGGTGGTGCCCGGCATCCTGGCCGACGAGGCCGCGGCGCTGCTGGACAATTTTTTCGCCTCACGCCGCCCCATCGGGTAATGTTCTCCCCGGTGACGTGTCCGAGCGGCCTAAGGAGAACGCCTCGAAAGCGTTTGTGGTGCAAGCCACCG
>Ga0073928_10006222_pt1 | contig 16149 bp, 17 predicted proteins | sample PaiPotPPA55metaG_FD_76969 | JGI IMG/M metagenome (GOLD analysis project Ga0073928, IMG submission 76969) | Iron sulfur acid spring bacterial and archeal communities from Banff, Canada, to study Microbial Dark Matter (Phase II) - Paint Pots PPA... ... | reverse complement strand
GAGCGTCGCCAGTTCGACGTCCGCATCCATGCATCATCCTCCGTAATCAACTCCGTTCACTCATACCCCAACCGGTGGTAGATTCCCAGCCGGGATCAGCGGGTTTCGCGGAGAGCCCAAATTCCTCCAGCAGCGCGGGGCGGATGCGCTGTCGGGCGAGCAGGCCGCGGCCAAGGGGTTCGCCGACCTGGGGATCAAGGCCGCTGAGCTCACGACCCTGCTGAAGCAGCCCGAGGAGCTCTTCTATCGGGTGGCCAAGGGCATCCACGACATCGAGGACCCGGCCCTCCGCGTGCAGGCGGCCACGGACCTGATGAGCCGCTCGGGATTCCGGATGATTGCCCTCTTCGAGCAGGGGCCGGAGAAGATCCGTTCCCTAGCTCAAGAGTTGGCGCAGCTCGGCGGGACGGTCAGCACCGAAGAGGCGGCGATGGGGGAAAAATGGGCGATGATGGAGGCCAGGTTCGACGCCGCCTGGACCGGGATCAAGAAGGCCGTGGCCGAGCCGATCTTCCAGTTCATGATCGAGCACGCCGGAGAGCTCACGACGGGCCTGAAGGAAGTGACGACCTGGCTGCGGGACGGCGTCGGGGCCGCGATGGAATACCTCGGCCCAGTCATCGAGTCCGCTTTCGAGGTCGCGAGGTCCGCCGCCGAGATTCTCGGCCCCATCGTCATCCCGATGCTTCAGATTGTTTCTACGTTGCTCAAGGGCATCGCCGAGGCCCTGAAACTCATCGAGAGCCTTCTTAAACCGGTACTCGACACAATGGGCTCGGCTCTTCACGCAGTCTCCGAGGGCTTCGCCGAAATTTTCGGCAGCGGCTCGCAGGCCGGGGGCCAGCCGGTAGGAAGTGGCGCGGGCGGGGGCGGCGGCGGTGTTCAAATCGGCCAGGTCAATTTAGGACCGGTCGACGCCGATGCGGCCACGAGCCAGCTTGCGGCCAAGCTCCAGCCGACCATCCGTCAGGCGGTGCTGGACCAATACAGGCAACTGGGCGCCACCTTCCAGCACGGGGGGGTTGCTTCGAAACTGGGCGGGAATGCGCCGTCCCACCACCACTCAGGTCTATGAAGCGGCATAACCCATTCCGGATTGACAGGATGCTCGCCGCCGCCGAGCTGGCCGAGCTCCAGACCTTCGCCCGCAAACCCGGCGTCACAGTCGACGAGGCGAAAAAATGGCTGTTAGACAGGGGCCATCACGTTGCCCGCTCTTCCGTCTGGCGCTGGCAGCGGCATCTGCGCCGGCTTGGCTCCGAGAACACCCCGCCGGCCGTCTTCGAAGTGATGGATAAGTTGCAGGGGATGCTAGACCGGCTACGCCGGGACTTCCCCGATCCGCGTGGCTGCAACGGGGACGCATCGGCGCCTTCCGGGGTGACTCAGGAGACTCCCGAAGGTGCTGTGGTTTCAGAATTCGTCCCTGCCGCAAGCGGGGGGAGTCAATGAATTGCTCGCGGCTAAACGGTGCGTCCTCTGCGGTGATGGCCGCCTCGGCGCGGCGGGTCGTGATGGGGAGCGTCCAGCGACGGCACCTCGCGGGTGAACTCCGGGTCGTGTTCTCGCACGTATTCCTCGACCGCGCGGAGCACCATTTGCGTCCGCGTCAATCCGAAGGGATCGCCGAGTTTGTCGAGTCGAGAGAGAAGAGCGGTGCTGATGCGCACGTTGACCTGTTCAGTCTCGACCTTTTTCCTGGGCATCATCAGCATGGTGTGAGATTCTACCTGATTTTGCAAAATAGTACAGCATATTCCCATTTCCTCCTTGCATGTGCTAGTAAATCCTATACAATACTAGTGGTAAGGGCGGACGCATTGGGCGACCCGCCAAGATCGAACCCGCGGACCAATGGCACCGGAGGTGCACAATGAAATGGGAAATTTGGAAAGCGATCGACGGGTGGACCCACCGGGATCGGGGCATCGTGGTGGGCCGGGCAGAGCACCCCAACGATCTGGTGGCGTTCATCGACCGGTCCCTGATCGACTGGCCTGGCGACCCCGTACGCATCGCACGCCGCATCGCGGACGATCCATCCGTCCTGGACGACAGGGATCGATACCTGAAGGGGGAACGGTGCGATTACCTTCCGCACGGAACGGTTATAGACCTCCGGGGGATCGGGCTGAAAGATCAAGAGCCGGTGCCCGGATTTGTCTACGGCTTAAAGTTGGTCCCATTGGACGGCGGCAGCGATCGATGCGACACCGCGATCTCCCTGACGCCCTATTGCCACGGTCTTTTTCTGGCGATGAAGCGCGACCTGGAGCGGCGAAAGGCGGCGCTCGGCGGCGACGATGCAACGATCGACTCGTCACAATCCTTCGAATGAGGTTTGGGCGGGACTGCCGCTGCTCTGGCGGCGGTCCGCCGGCCTTTTTGATGCCATGGCTATGCCGCTGAGAATCCCGAGGTTCCCGCCCTCCGCGAACGCGGCGCCGCTGCTGCCCCTTGTCGGGGCGCCGGCCCCGCGCGGGGCAAAGTGGCTCGACCTGGAGGCGGCATCGCAGCGGTCGGGCATCCCGGTGCGGACGCTACGCCATCGCTGCGGAAAGGAATGGCTCGCACAGGGGCTGGCAAAGACGCGTCCATCGGTAAAGGGCCGCCGTCCGCAATGGCACGTTCGGGAGGACGCCGACGCCGCCCTGATGCGCGTCCAGTTCCCCGGGCAGCTCCCCTTCGATCTGCGGCAGGTGCCCGAGAGCGCGCGGCGGGTCGTCTTGCTGCGCAAGCGGGTCATTGATGACTCGGGGCGTGCTTTGCAGGGCCGCGCCAGGGGACTGAATGAGCATGCGGCAACAGAGCGATTCCTCGACGCCGCCGACTATGGGATCGCCCTTTGTCGCGCCACGCTGTACAACTGGCGGCGCGAATATCGCGCCAGCGACCTGGCGGGACTACTGGACCGTCGCAGCGTGCGGACGGCCGCTGGCAACGGCGACGGCAACGGCCAGGCCGATCCGTTCCTGGATGAGGTCAAACGGCTCTGGCTGCGACCGCAGAAGCTGAAGCTTTCATCCTGCCATGAAATGGCCTCGGTCCTCGCCGCCGATCATGGCTGGCCGATGCATTCTTACGAAGTCTGCCGCCGGTTCATCAAGGCGATCCCCGCGGCCGTCGTCTACAAGTGCCGCTATGGCGAGGATGCATTTGTCGACAAAGCCGAGCCCTACATCGAGCGCGACTGCTCGACGCTGCGCTCCAACGAAATCTGGTGTGGCGACCATCACCACCTTGACGTGATCGTCGCTCATCACGGCAAGCACCTGCGTCCCTGGCTCACCGCCTGGATGGACATGCGCAGCCGCAAGATCGTGGGCTGGCAGATGTTCGCCTGCGACCCCAATACGGATACGATCCTGGCGGCATTTGAGAACGGGGCCCGGACCTGCGGCCTGCCGGAATCGGTCTACGTCGACAACGGGGCGGACTTTAACTGCTACGCGCTGCATGGCCGAACCAAGCGGGAGCGGCGCCGGGGCACCCGCATCGATGAGAATCGGGCCAAGGGCGTGTTCGCCGGCCTCGACGTGGCGGTCCATTTCTGCTGGGCCTATCACGGCCAGAGCAAGCCGATCGAGCGGTTCTTCGGCACGTTGGCGAACGACGCCCGCGTCTGGAACACCCATTGCGGCAGTAACACGGCCGACAAGCCGGAGGACCTGGCGAAAAACCTCCGGCGCGGCAAGGCGCCGGCCTTGGATGAGCTGACGGAGTGGGTTGCGGCCTGGCTGGGGACGTACCACGCGAGCGAGCACGGCGGCGGTGCGATGGACGGCCGGTCGCCCGATCAAGTCTTCGCGGAAAACCTGAAACAGAAGCGCACGGCTAGCGCCGAGATGCTGGACGTGCTCTTGATGAAGCAGAGCCGGACGGCCAAGGTCGGACAGAACGGGGTGACATACGAGGGCCTCCGCTATGGCGCCGGTGATCCGGCACTTCTGCAGTATCTGGGAAAAGGGGTCGTGCTCCGGATCGATCCGAAGGACGTGAGCCGGGTCGACGTCTGGACATTGGCGGATCGGTTCATCTGCCACGCCCATGCCAATCAGCGCCTGCCAGCAAATGCTTCCGCGGAGGAGCTGAAGGAGGCGATCGCGGAGAAGAAGCGGACTCGCAAGGCCGTGCGGGATTACATCCAGCAGCGCCCGCGGCTTCACGAAGACCTGCCCGACCTGATGCTGCGGGCGCGTGCGGCCAAGTCGCTTCCGCCGCCGTCGGCCGCCGCGCCCGTAGAGACGCCGATTCGAACGCCCGTCGAAGATCAGTTGCCGGCCCTTCGCCGGGCGCTCGACGCCGAAAAGCCGCGCGGCGGGTTCACCTACAAGCCTCGCGAGGATACGGCGGAGAAGGAAGAGGACGGCCGGTTCCACTACTCGTCCGGCGACGAGCGGCGGTTGTCCTGGGCCGAGTTTGGTGAGGCGCTCCGGCGCGATCAAGAGCCGGCTCGGCCGGAGCGTCCGCGGTTGTCCTTTGCCGAGTTTGGTGAGGCGCTGCGGGAGAATGAAGAGGCGGCCCCGCGGACGCCTTCGCTCAGTGAGCCGCTCGCGCCGCTGAAGAAAGGGCGTGCGTCATGAGCGATGATTCCAAAGCGATTGATCGTCTGGTGCAGGATGCTCGCCTCCGCGGCCGCGCGCGGGTGTTTCCGGACGGCACGCCGCTGGAACAGGTCGGCAGCGATGGGCGCGAGCAGGTCGTCACGGCGGTGCTCGATTATCTGGCCGAATCGGGCATGTCACGGGCCGCCCTGGCCAAGGCCGTGGGCATGTCCGCCTCGACCGTGGGGATGGTCCTCAACGGCTCGTATCCCGGCAACTGGGCGGGCGTGATCCTGGACCTGGACCGGTGGCTTGAGGGGCAAGAAAAGCGGGACGCCGCGCCGCGGCAAACATCGTTCGTCCGGACGGGGCTGGCAGAGGAGATCATGGCGGTGGCGGACGCCGCCGCGACGCTCCAGACCATCGGGCTCGTGTTCGGTCCCAGCGGGTTGGGCAAGACGATGACGCTAGAGGCGATCGCCGCGGAGAGACCCGGGTCCATCCTCGTGACCGCGGAGAAGATGATCTCGACGGCCGAAGAGTTGCTCCGCGCGATTGCCCGGCAGATGCGCATCACCGAAGGCTCGCGCCGGCTCCTTTACTACCGGATCAAGGAAGCGCTGTCGGGAACGCCGCGGCTGCTGATCGTGGACCAGATACACAACCTGTGCGGGGCATGTGACGACCGGGCGTTGTACGTGCTGGCTGACCTTCACGACGCGACGCACGCGCCTCAGCTTTGGTGCGGCACTACCGACGTGGTTGCCTACCTGGACCGCGGGCAGGCCAAGGGTCGCGAACCGCTGTCGCAAATCCGGCGGCGGATCGGCATCTGCCGTGACCTGGCAGAGCGCACGACCGGAAGCGACGGGGGGCCGGGCGAGCCGCTCTTTACCGTCGATGAAATCCGCAAGGTGTTCGGCGGATCCAAGATGCGTTTGACTCCCGATGCCGGCCAATATCTCGCCCAACTGGCGAACGTTCCAGACGGCGGGCACCTGGGCGCCTGCCGCAACGTCGTGGTGATGGCAGCAAAGATTTATGAGGGACGCGAGGAGTCGCTCACCGCCGACATGCTTCGCAACGTACTACGGCTGCTGGCCAGCCGGCGCATCTGCGCCCACCTGGAGGCGGGGATGATCGAGCCAGCGATGAGGGCCAAGGCGGTGCCCGCATGAGCGCCGTCGTTCAGATCAAGATCGCTATTCCGCCACGGTTCCTTCCTGAGCTGGAGGCGGCGGCTGCTGCGTCGGCGGTAACGCCGCCGGAGCTGGTCGGGCGGGTTGTGACCGTCCCGCTATCGGCGTTTGGATCGCTCCCGGCGGGCGGCAAGCATGCCGCCCACAGGCTCGCGGCCGCGGAGAGACTGATCGGCCGAGCCGCCGCCTCGGCGGGGAGTCATGTGACGACTGGAAGGTATCTGCAATCGCTTGGTGCGGTGGGAAGGGGAAGGGTTACAGGGCCTTCAAAGACCCTGCAACCGGCTATTTAAGGGGCTTCAAAAGGCCGGCCCGGGCGGGTCCGGCTTCCTCCGCGCGCCTTGGGTCGGTCTAAGCTACCGTAGGAAAAGTCCAAACTGCGGCGTGGAACTACAGGCGGCATGGGTCAAGACGGACTCCTTGACAGAGGGATATTCTCATGCAACAATCCGGATTAACGGATGATTATCGCCGCACAACCCGATCTGCTGCTGGGGTGGATGGCCGGCCTGGCCGACCGTATCCGGCTGCGGCTGATGCGCGTGCTCGATCAGCACGAGCTCGGTGTCGCCGAGATGTGCGAGATTCTGCAACTGCCCCAATCCACCGTGAGCAGGCACTTGAAAGTGCTGTCCGAGCAAGGTTGGCTCAAGTCCAGGCGGCAAGGGGCCGTTCATCTATATCGCATGGCGGCTGGTGAATTGGACGGAGGCGCGCGTAAACTGTGGCTGGCGGCGCGAGAGCAGACCGAGGTCTGGCCTGCGGTCCGTCAGGACCAGTTGCGGCTGGCCCGCCGGCTTCAAGAGCGGCGGCAAACCAGCGAGGCGTTCTTCGCCGGCGCCGCTTCGCAGTGGGATCGGCTGCGCGCTGATGCGTATGGGCGGTCATTCAGCCAGCAGCCGATGCTGGCGCTTTTGCCTGCCGACGCCGTCGTGGCCGACCTGGGGTGCGGCACCGGCGAGGTGGCCGCCACGCTCGCGCCGTGGGTGGGGCGGGTGATCGGCATTGACAATTCCGCCGCCATGCTGAAGGCCGCCGGCCGGCGCACGGAGAATCTTGCAAGCGTCGAGCTGCGCCGTGGTGAGCTGGATGCCATCCCCATCGAAGACGCCTGCTGCGACGTGGCGATGGTGCTGCTGGTCCTGTCATACGTGACGGACGCGCCGGCGGTGCTGAAGGAAATGGCCCGTATCCTCAAGCCCGGAGGCCGGGCCGTCGTCGTCGACCTGCTCCCGCACGACCGGGAGGATTTCCACCAGAAGATGGGTCACCAGGTGATGGGGTTCGAATTAGACCAGGTGAGGACGATGCTGGAGGAGTCGGGGCTCAAGGTGACGCGGGCGACGGCGCTGCCGCCGGAGGTAGGAGCAAAAGGGCCGGCGCTGTTCCTCGCATCTGGTATGAGGTGTCTGGGCGATCGCTGAGGGCGTGTCAATACATGGGAACCGGCAGGGACATTGATGCCCGCAAGTTCGCGAGAGTCGCCAAGCAGCGCCTGGAAGAGGCACGAACGATTCGCGCGAAGTTCCAGTTGTACGCTGCGGCTGAATATCTGGGGGGATATGCGGTAGAATGCATGTTGAAGGCGTTGCTTCTCTGGGAAACGCCGGCGCAAGAACGGTCCGTTTCCGGCAAGAACGCAATCGAGCGGCTGAAACAGGAGTTCGGGCATGATCTGTGGTCTTTGATGCGCGCTCTGGCCCGGAAGGGCGCGCGAATGTCACCGGAGGTCGCGAGGCAGTTCTTGTTCGTGTCAACGTGGGATCCGCAGTCGAGGTACGAGCCGGGGCCTGGCAATCCGGACAGGACTGAGCAGTTCCTATCGGCGGTCGCGAAAGTTGCCGACTGGGCCGACAGAAGGATGTGACTTATGGCGAACGTTACACGGGGGCCGCGCGACGAGGTGCTCGAGAGAGTCTTACAGGTCCTCAACGAGTACGAGCGTCTTCATCCCGGAGCGGTCGCGAGCCTCTACCGACAAAACTCCGCTTCGATACGAATCAGGATTGTTGACGATCGCTTCAGCGGCTGGTCGAGGGGCAAACGACACGATTACGTTTGGGACCTCCTCGCCGGAAGGCTGGCTGAGGAGGACATTCAAGAAATTTCCGTTCTGCTTCCGTTGACACGAGCGGAGCAGGGATCTTCATTTCTGAATTTCGATTTTGATGATCCGCTCCCCTCGACGCTCTGAGGAGCATGACAGGTACGCGATTGATGGGGACATAGTTTAAGCAGGAGACTAGGTGATGACGCAGACGCTAGGCAAACCCGCCAAGGCCAAGGGCGCTAAGAGCGGACTTGAGTTCAAGGTGAAAGACCTGTCGCTGGCCGACTGGGGCCGCAAGGAGATCATGCTGGCCGAGCAGGAGATGCCGGGGCTGATGGCGGTGCGTGAGGAGTACGCCCGGCAGCAGCCGCTCAAGGGATTGCGCATCATGGGCAGCCTGCACATGACGATCCAGACGGCGGTGTTGATCGAGACGCTGACGGCGCTGGGGGCGCAGGTGCGGTGGTGCTCGTGCAACATCTTCAGCACGCAGGACCACGCCGCGGCGGCGGTCGCCGTCGGGCCCGACGGCACGGTGGAGGCGCCGAGGGGCGTGCCCGTCTTCGCGTGGAAGGGGGAGACGTTGGAGGAGTACTGGTGGTGCACCGAGCGGGCGCTGGATTTCTCCGACCCGGGCCATGCCGGTCCTTTGGGTCCCAACCAAATTGTCGACGATGGCGGGGACGCCACGCTGCTCATCCACAAGGGCGTCGAGTTTGAAAACGCCGGCCACGTCCCCGGTCCCGAGACCACCGACAATGAGGAGTTCAAGGAAATCCTCAAATTGCTGGGCAAATGCTTGAAAGCCGACCGGCATCGCTGGCACAACGTCGCCAAAGCGGTGCAAGGCGTCAGTGAAGAGACGACGACCGGCGTGCATCGTTTATACGAGATGCAGAAGGCCGGCACGCTCCTGTTTCCCGCCATTAACGTCAACGACAGCGTCACCAAGAGCAAGTTCGACAACCTGTACGGCTGCCGGCACTCGCTGGTGGACGGCCTGATGCGGGCCACCGACGTGATGCTGTCCGGCAAGGTGGCGATGGTTTGCGGATACGGCGACGTCGGCAAGGGGTGCGCCCAGTCGCTTCGCGGCCAGGGCGCCCGCGTCATCGTTACCGAGATCGACCCGATCTGCGCGCTTCAGGCGGCGATGGAGGGATATCAGGTCCTCACCCTCGAGGACGTGCTCCCCTATGCCGACATTTTCATCACCGCGACCGGCAACAAGAACATCATCACCGCTGAGCACATGGCGAAGATGAAGGACAAGGCGATCGTCGGCAACATCGGCCACTTTGACAACGAGATCGACATGGCCGGGCTGAAGAAGGTCCCCGGCATCAGGAAAACCAACATCAAGCCGCAGTATGACCTGTGGACGTTCCCCGACGGGCACGGCGTGCTGATCCTGGCCGAAGGCCGCTTGCTGAACTTGGGCTGCGCCACCGGCCACCCGAGTTTCGTCATGTCCAATAGCTTCACCAACCAGGTGATCGCGCAGGTCGAGCTGGCGACGAACAACCGCCAGTACGAGAAGAAAGTCTACGTGCTGCCCAAGCAACTGGACGAGAAGGTCGCGCGCCTCCACCTGCCGAAGATCGGGGCGAAGTTGACCAAGCTGACGAAGGACCAGGCCGACTACATCGGCGTGGCGGTGGATGGGCCGTATAAGAGCGAGCATTATCGGTATTGAAGCGCCGTCTTATGCCATCGCGATCGCTATTGACTTGGCGGACGACCGCCACGGCGGCGCTGAACGAAATGGAGGCGGCGCACGCCGCCGTCGGTGGAACCGGTCGAGGGCGCCGCTATGCAATCCAGCAGATCAACCAGGCGTACACCGTACTCTTATCATCCCGGTTCCAGCGGTTCTGTCGGGACTTGCACTCCGAGGCAGTGGACCATTTGGCGAGCGTGATCGCGCCGCAGTTGTTGAGCGACATTTTCAGGTCTCGGTTAATGGGAGAACCGCAAATTGGACGCTGGCAATCCAAATCCGGGAAACATTGGAAGTGATTTCGCGCGGTTGGACATGGATTTCTGGTCCGCGGTGCTCGTGACGGATTCACGGATCATTGCTCGCCGCGCGAGTCTGGAGACCCTGAACCGGTGGCGAAATGCAATCGCCCATCAAGACTTCAATCGCGCCGAGCTCGCCGGAAGAACCGACCTTCGCCTCTTCGAGGTCCGCCGATGGCGGGCAGCATGTAATGCGTTGGCCGGACATTTCGATTCCGCCGTTGCCGGGCACATGGCTACAATTGTGGGAACGGCACCTTGGTAGGAGTTCAGGAATGCCAGCCAAAACGTCATCATTGTCACGTCTTGGGAAACTCAAGGTTGGCGACCGTGTGGTTCGTGATCTTGGAGTCCGTCGAAAGTTTGGCGAGGTGGTTGAGGATCGCGGTTTCATCGGGGTGGGCGGGCGCCAACTCGTGACGGTTTGCTGGAACGCTGAGTCACCGGAGGCCGTGCAGGTTTACGAGGTTCCTGCGGAGGAGTTGGAGCGAATCGATTAGGCGGCCGGAATGCCCGGCGGGGGATCGTCGCATCAGCTCCGGAACGCCAAACTGAGCCAGAGGTAGGCGAAGGGCGCGGCGAACAAGGGGCTGTCGATGACGTCGAGGACGCCGCCGAAACCGGGGATGATTCGGCCGCTGTCTTTGACCTCGGCGTCGCGTTTCATGAGGCTCTCCAGAAGGTCGCCGACCTGCCCGAGGGCGCCGATGCAGCCGCCGAACAGGGCGGCGTTCCATACCGGCTGGTGAACGACGCCGCAGAAGGCGGCGCCGACGAGGGCGGCGGTGACGACCCCGCACCCAAGCCCTTCCCACGTCTTGCTCGGGCTGAGCCAGGCGATGAGTTTGTGCCGTCCCAGCGCCCGGCCGCCAAAGTACGCGCCGATGTCGGTCGATTTGACGACCAGCAAGATCATCAAGATGGCCATGGTGCTGCCGTCGAATCGCGGATGGGCACGGCCGGAGGGGTCGGTGTGCTTGACGCGGATGGCCATCAAGAACCAGGCGAGCCCGCCGAGGTAGAGCGTGGCCAGCACGGTGCCGGCCATCCGCACGATCGCTTGTTGCGACTGCTTTTCCCAAGCCCGGCGCAGTGCCGCCAGCAGCATGACAAAGACAATGATGAACGCCAGGCAGGAGGCGGCGATCTGCTGGAACCAGGGCCACTGGGTCAGGAACGCATGGAACGCCAGCGCCCCCGACCCGACGAAAGCGATGAACCGATAGGGGCGAACGTGCTCGGCGGTGAACAGCGCCGCCAGCTCCGCGGTGGCGGCCGGCAGGATCAGCAGCAGAATCGCCATCAGCCCGACGCCCCCGATACCGTAGTTGATCCCGAACCGCTGTCGCATCCACGGGTGCGTCCAGTGCTCCACCAGCGCGTCCAGCCACAGCAGGGCGAACAGCCCCAGCAGCATCAGCGGCCCGAAGGTGAGGCGGTTGCGCAGCGACCGTTCCATGCGGGCGTTCTATCTGGGCTGCAGGGTATTGGTCCTGTCCAGCGCGCCGAAGCGGCGGTGGCGGGTGGAGAAGGAGCGGATGGCGGCGTGGAGTTCCTCGATCCCGAAGTCCGGCCAGAGCACCGGGCTGACGAACAGCTCGGCGTAGCTGATCTGCCAAAGCAGGTAGTTGCTGACCCGCATCTCGCCGGCCGTGCGGATCAGAAGGTCTGGATCGGGCATGTCGGCGGTGTACAGGTGACGGGAGATCGTCGCTTCGTCGATCTCCTGCGGGCGAAGCTTCCCGTCGCGGACTTCCTCGGCGATCGCGCGAACCGCGTCGGTGATCTCCGCCCGGCTGCCGTAGTTCAAGGCCAGCACCAGCGTCAGCCCCTGATTGCCCCTGGTCTGCTCGAGCGTCGTGTTCACCTCCTGCAGGACCGGCTCGGGAAGGTTGTCCCAGCGGCCGATCTGCCGAAAGCGGATGTCGTTCTCCATCATGGTGCGCCGCTCCTGCCGCAGATACTCGATGTACATCTGCATGAGGAACGAGACCTCCTCGAACGGCCGCTTCCAGTTTTCCAGGCTGAAGGAGTAGAGGGTGAGGAAATCGGGTCCGCCGTGATGCTTTCGCAGGCGGGCACATTCGGTGACGATGTCGCGGACGGTGCGGGCGCCTTGCTGGTGCCCGCGGACCCGCTCCAGCCCCCGCCGCACCGCCCACCGCCCGTTGCCGTCCATGATCACGGCGATGTGCTGGGGGAAGCGCTCGGAGGGAATGTCGTCCAGGGCGGCCATGTGTCGGGCATTGTAGTCCGGCGACTGGTGGAGAGATAGCGTCACCCGCCGGCTCGCGCCTCTTCGACCTGAATCAGATGATACTCATACGCGTCGACGAGGGCCTGCCAGCTTGCGTCGATGATGTTGCCGCTGACGCCGGTGGTGCCGAAGATTTCCTTGGCGCCGTCGCCGCGGTCGCGGCGGCACTCGATGATCACCCGCACCTGGGCCGCGGTCTCGTCCTTGGAATTGATCACGCGCACCTTGTAATCGGTCAGGTGCACCTGCTCGATCGCGGCGTAATGGGCCGTCAGGGCCTTGCGCAGCGCTTTGTCCAGCGCGTTGATCGGGCCGTCTCCTTCGGCGACGTGGTGCTCGGGGGTTGCGTTGACCCGAAGCTTGACCGTCGCTTCGGAGACGGTCTCGATGCCGCTGGCGTTCAGCACGACAACCCGGTAGTGCTCGAGCTGGAAGAACTGGCGGTAGCGACCGATTTCCTTTCTGAGCAGAAGCTCGAAGCTCGCCTCGGCCGCCTCGAACTGGTAGCCGGCGTTCTCCAGCGTCTGCACCTTCTCCAGGACGCGGCGCAAGATCGTCTTGTCGGCCTCGATGTCAAACTTCTTGCCGGCCTTGGCGGCGATGTTGCTGGCTCCCGACAATTCACTGATCAGGATCTTGCGGCTGTTGCCGACCGTTTCGGGGGAGACGTGCTCGTAGGTGCTCACGTCCTTCTGGACGGCATGGACGTGCATGCCGCCCTTATGGGCGAAGGCGCTGCTGCCGACGTACGGCTGGCCGGGGACCAGGTTCAGGTTGGCCGTCTCGTAGACATAGCGGCTGACTTCCGTCAGCTTGGACAGGGTGCCGGGGCGAAGGCATTCAAGATCGTACTTGAGCTGGAGGTTGGCGATGAGCGGGATCAGGTCCATGTTTCCGCAGCGCTCGCCGACGCCGTTGATAGTGCCCTGGACGTGCGATGCTCCGGCCCGCACGGCAGCCAGCGCATTGGCGACCGCCACGCCGGCATCGTTGTGGGTGTGGATGCCGATCCGCGCTGATGTCTGCTGCTTCACCGCGGCGACCGCCTCGGCGATCTGCTCGGGCATGGTGCCGCCGTTCGTGTCGCATAAGACCAACACCGACGCGCCAGCCTCCTGGGCGGCCAACAGCGTTGAAAGAGCATACTTCGGGTTGGCATGGAAGGCGTCGAAGAAGTGCTCGGCGTCGTAGATCACCTGGCGCCCGGATTGGCGCATCAGACGCACCGAGTCGCCAATCATCTGGAGGTTCTCTTCCGGCGAGACTGACAGCACCGCCTTCGCCTGGTACTCGCTGCTCTTGCCGACCAGCGTCACCACCGGCGTCTGGGCATCGAGCAGCGCCCGCATTCCCGGGTCATCCTCCGCTTTGATCCCGCGGCGCCGGGTCATGCCGAAGGCGCTGATCTTCGCGTGCTCGAGCGGCAGGTCGCGAATCTCCTTGAAGAAGGCTACATCCTTGGGATTGGACAGCGGGAAGCCGCCTTCGATGTAGTCCACGCCCAACTCGTCGAGCCGCTGGGCGATCAGCAGCTTGTCCTGCAAGGACAGGTTGAATCCTTCCCCCTGCGTCCCGTCCCGCAGGGTGGTATCGTAGATCTCGATGCGGCGGCGATCGCTCATGGCTCACTCGAATATTCTTAGCCTTCCAAAACGAAAAACCCTGCCTTTGCGGGCAGGGCTTGATTTGGCGTCATGTCGGCAAACGTCGGCCCTACCCGCGATGTCGCCGGGGACTAATGGCGGACCGAATCATAACGACGGCTACGGACATTGCCGGGGATCATATCGAAAAAACGACGCCGGTCAATGCAGTGAGTGTGGGAGGCTGTTTCAAAACCTCGAAGCTGGACAACGTGTCACCTTCCCTGCACTATCCGCCGGCCATGTATCAGGCGCAGAGTGGAAAGGGGTGGGCCGAAGGACTGTTGATCGCCGGGGTGGTGGTCCAGTATGTCGGGACGCGGATCGGACTGGCGGCGGTGGGGCGGGACAACGGATCGGCGCCCGGCCGGCGGGCGGTGGCCCAGTGGCTGCCAATCATGGCCACCGCACTGGCGGCGGTCGCGATGGGGCGGCCCGGCGTGGCCGTCGTCCTGGTGTTCGGCAGTAGCGTGGCTAGCCTGTCGCTGGTGCTGGGGATGACGGCATACGTGGCGCCGCTGCAGCAGTTGCCCGCCGGGCGGAAGCTTTGGCTTCTGGTGCTGCCGGCGGCAATGCTGGCGCTGCTGGCCGGCTTCCGCGGGGCGCTGACCTGGTATCACGCCCTGATGCTGCTGACGATGGGCGCCGCGTTCCTGCCGCTGTGGCTGGAGCGGACGCCGCCCGAGGGACAAGTAACACCTCTCCCCGTCGCCGACCGACGGCCGGCTCGAACAGTGCAATGGGGGCTGGCCGCTGCGGCGGTGGCGCCTGTCGCCGCCGGGGCCTTCGCGTCGGCCATGGGGGCGATCTGGACAGGCGAGCAGTCGCGACTTCTCACCCCCGAACTGCTGGCCGCCACCGTCCTTAGCCCGCTGCTGCTGCTGCCCGCCCTTGGGTCGGCCACGGTACTTGCCCAACAGGGGCAGACCGGACAGGTAATCACCTCCCTGTGCGGGACCGCGCTGCTGAACCTCTGTCTGCTGCTGCCGGCCATCATCCTGGCCAACTATCTCATTGGCGGGCTTACCCATCTGGAAGGCCACTCGCTCTTGGCCGCGTTCCGCGAATCTGCCCGGCCCACGCCCTACTCGCTGGTCACCTGGCGGGTGGACGCGGTGGTGCTGGTGTTGATCTCATTCGCGCTGGTTCCCGTGGCCGTCGGCCGCTGGATGCCCGAGCGGCTGGAAGCAATGCTGCTGGTGCTGCTCTACGCCGCCTACCTCGTCGCCGAGACAGCGGTGTCCGCCAGACTGTTGGGATGAGGGCGGCTGTCGTCTATCATGCGGCGGCATGGAGAGCGACTTCGAGAGAATTGAGATCGACCGTAAACCCGCCGAAGGACAGATGCAGGACGTCATGGGCGGGGCGGCGCGGTGGGAGGTGAAAGTCCACGACCACGGGCTCGTGGCACTGATCGACGTGATGCCGCGACTGGTTCCCGCCGGCAAGACGGCGGATTTCGCCATCGTCCAGGCGGCCCGAGTCTCCTACGGCCAGGGGACCAAGCAGGTCAACGAGGACCGGGGGCTGATCCGGTATCTGGCCCGCCATCGGCATACCACTCCGTTCGAGATGGTCGAGTTCAAATTCCACCACGTGATGCCGATCTTCATCGCCCGGCAGTGGATCAGGCATCGGACCGCCAACGTGAATGAATATAGCGCCAGATATTCGATCGTGCGCGACCGTTTTTATCACCCCAGCGTTGAAAACGTCCGCAAACAAAGCGCCGCCAATCGCCAGGGCGGCGACGAGCCGATTGATGAGATGACGGCCCGCGAGTTCTGCCAATACCTCGACGAGGCCGAGGCGCATTACGCCGACTACCAGAAGTTGATCGACAAGGGCGTGGCGCGGGAGCTGGCCCGGATCGGGCTGCCGTTGAATGTCTACACGGAGTGGTATTGGAAGATCGACTTGCACAACCTGTTTCATTTCCTGTCGCTGCGGATGGACGAGCACGCGCAGCAGGAAATCCGCGACTACGCCGGCGCGATGTTCGCGCTGGTGCGGCCGATCGTCCCGATCGCCGCAGAGGCATTTGTCGATTACAACCTGCGGTCCATGCACCTGACCCGGCTGGAGGTCGAGGCGATTCGCACCGGCAAGCCCCTGGCGACCGAGAACAAGCGGGAGAATGCGGAGTGGGAAGAGAAGAGGAACCGGCTTGGACCCTAGGCACGTTGCTTGCGAATGACGAAATTCGAATGTCGAATGACGAATCAAATTCGAATGTCCGAATGACGAAGGGGAGTGGTAGCGTTTCGTCATTCGGACATTCGAATTTGATTCGTCATTCGAGTTTCGTCATTCGTCATTCCCGAACCACATCACAATCCAAGTCGGAGTCAATCATCTATGCCCGTGACCCCTGAACCGCAGGACAGTTGGCGTGTGTTCCGCATCATGGCGGAGTTTGTGGAAGGGTTCGAGG
>Ga0073928_10006221_pt1 | contig 16153 bp, 14 predicted proteins | sample PaiPotPPA55metaG_FD_76969 | JGI IMG/M metagenome (GOLD analysis project Ga0073928, IMG submission 76969) | Iron sulfur acid spring bacterial and archeal communities from Banff, Canada, to study Microbial Dark Matter (Phase II) - Paint Pots PPA... ... | reverse complement strand
GCAACGGACCCGATCGGGCCATCGGCCCTCCTTCGGCGCTGCTGACTCTGCTTATCTCTCATCTGAGAAAACTCAACTACCTTCTTTTCAGGGGCCTGGACTAGGTTATGCAACAGCTTCTAGAAATCAGTATACTCGCGGATTTAGGTTGCGACAAGCGAAAATGGAGTTCGGAAGAAGAGCGAGCGATTCATTATTTCCAGCGGAGCCTGGAAAGAAAGGCTTGACTCTGACGTAACGTCAGAATGGACGCTCACTTCTGGAGGCAGGCCGTGAAAGTAAATACCAAGGAGCTGTACCACACGCAGGAGTTTGCGAAGCTGTCGGGCGTTACCGTACGAGCGCTGCACCATTATGATCGGCTGGGATTATTGCGGCCGAAGCAGCGATCGCAAGCTGGGTACCGCTTGTATAGCGAAAGCGACTATGTGCGGCTAGAGCAGATCGTGGTGCTGAAATTTCTGGGCATGCCTTTGAAACAAATCAAGAGTTTGCTGGCTGCGGAAACCAGGCTGTCTGAAGCTTTGCTGCGGCAGAAACTTGTGCTGGCGGAGAAACGCCGACAGATCGACAAGGCGATTCTGGCGATCAGCAACGCGGAGAGCTCTTTTCAGCCGAAGGGCAAGCAGGACTGGCGGCTTTTGCAAATTATAATTCAGGAGATTGAAATGCAGAACAGCACCGATTGGACGAAAAAGTATTACAGCCATGAAGCGCAGGAAAAAGTGGAGGAACGCAAGAAGCTGTGGTCGCCGGAACTGCAGGAGAGAGTTTCGCGCGAGTGGACCGAACTGATCGCTGAGGTCGAAGGCGCGCTGGGGGAAGACCCGGCGGGCCCGAAGGCGCAGGCGCTGGCAGCGCGGTGGAGAAAACTTCTGGAGGGGTTTACGGGAGGCGATCCGGAAATCCAGAAGGGACTGAACAAGATGTGGTCGGATCAGGCCAATTGGCCGGAACAGCCGCGGCAGAGTTACGGCATCAGCCAACCGGTGCAGGATTTCATCGTGAAGGCGATGCAAGCCGGGAAGTAAGCGAACAGAGGGAACTGAGTGGGGGTTTCCTTGCGCTTTTGCTGTGGCGGATGTTTGGCAAGACGATGATCGCCGTGACGAAATATTTGACCGCGGCGATACTGCTCGTCTCGCGAATCCTACGCAGAATGTGAACCGCCTTCCCGAAAGTTCTTCGCGGGGGCGGTTCTTTTGTTTGGATCGGTGATGACGGTTAAACGAGTTGGAGAGTCCAGAGGTCGTGCAGATGGACTACACCAAGAACCTTTTTTGATTCGTCAACGACGACCACGCTGGTGATTTTGCGCTTTTCCATTTGATTGAGGGCTTCGCTGGCCAGGACGTGCGGGCCGATGGTTTGTGGGTTGCGTGTCATCGCGGCGCCTGCTGACATTTCGAGCGTTGCGCCGCGGTGCTTTTCCATCAAGCGGCGCAGGTCGCCGTCGGTGACGATGCCTGCGAGGCGGCCGTCGGGTTCGAGGACCGTGGTCATGCCTAGGCCTTTGCTGCTCATTTCGTGAATGACTTCGGCCATCGGTGTGTTCAAGGTGACTTGGGGAAGAGCATCGCCCGTGTGCATGGTGTTTTCGACGCGGAGGAGTTTCGTGCCGAGACGTCCGGCGGGGTGGAGGTCGGCGAAATCCTGGGGCTGGAAGCCGCGACGTTCCAGCAAGGAGACGGCGAGGGCATCGCCGACGGCCATGGCTACCGTAGTGCTTGCAGTTGGAGCGAGATTCAGGGAGCAGGCTTCCTCGCGGACGCTGACATCGAGGGTCACGTCACTGGCTTTGGCGAGCGTCGATTGAATTTTACCGGTCAGCGTGACGAGCGGCGCTTCCAGGCGCTTCAGGGCTTCGAGGAGTTGGATAATTTCTTCGGTTTCGCCGCCGTAGGAAACGGCGAGGATTGCATCTCCGCGCGCCAGCATGCCTAAGTCGCCGTGCAGAGCATCCGCGGGATGGAGAAAAAACGATGGCGTTCCCGTGCTGGAGAGCGTGGCGGAGATTTTGCGAGCGACCAGGCCGGATTTGCCCATGCCGGTGACGACTACGCGGCCTTTGCAGGCGAAGAGAACATCGACGGCTTTTTCGAAAGTGTCATCGAGGCGCGCGAAGACGTCTTGGATAGCTTGGGCTTCGATTTTCAGGACGCGGCGGGCGGTGTCTAAGCTCATTGCACGCTCCAGCGGCGGACGACGGTGGAGAGTTCTTTTAGGCGTTTGAGGAGGGCGGGGAGTTGCGAGAGCGGTAAAGCGTTGGGGCCGTCGGAGAGGGCTTCGGCGGGGTTGTCGTGGGTTTCGAGGAAGATGCCATCGACGCCGGCCGCTACGCCCGCGCGGGCTAGGGGCTCGATGAATTCGGGCTGGCCGCCGCTGGCGTGGCCTTGGCCTCCGGGGAGTTGGACGGAATGCGTTACGTCAAAGACTACCGGATAGCCTAGCTTTTGCAGGATGGGGAAGGAGCGCATGTCGACGACGAGATTTTGATAGCCGAAGGAGGTGCCGCGTTCCGTGATGATGATGTCTTTGTTGCCGGTGCTGGCGATTTTTTCGACAGCGTTGGCCATGTCCCAGGGGGAGAGGAATTGGGCTTTTTTGACGTTGAGGATGCGGCCGGTTTTGGCGCCGGCGAGGAGTAGATCGGTTTGACGGGCTAGGAAGGCGGGGATTTGGAGGATGTCGCAGACTTCGGCGGCCGGTTGCGCGTGCGACGGCTCGTGAATGTCGGTCAGGATAGGCAGGTTGAGGTCGGATTTGATTTTGGCGAGGATGCGCAGACCTTCTTTGAGGCCAGGACCGCGAAAGGCTTTGACCGAGGAACGGTTGGCTTTGTCGTAGGAGGCTTTGAAAATGTAGGGCACGCCACAGTCGGCGGCAATTTTGGCTACTTTTTCCGCCATTTTTCGGGCGTGAGCTTCGCCTTCGATGACGCAGGGACCGGCGATGAGAAAAAGAGGGTTGCCAACTCCCAGGCGCAGGGAGCCGAGAGAAATGTCATGAGGAGGAATCATCGAAGGTACCGAAGATAGCATACACGCGTGTTCGTTTTGGAGAATTGCTGGGTTGCGTGCGGCGGTATGCGACTACGCGTTGGCGTGAGGCGCGATGGCGGCGGCTTGGATGCGCGGGGATTCGGTGGCTGGGCGCGAGCGGGCTTTCTTGTGCTCGAGGGCGGCACCGATGAAGGCTGCGAAGAGCGGATGCGGCTCGAGCGGTTTGGACTTGAATTCGGGGTGGAATTGGCAGCCGAGGAACCAGGGGTGCTCGGGGGCTTCGATGATCTCGACGTAATTTTCGTCGGGGGTGCGGCCGGTGATGAGCAGGCCGGCGTTCGTGAGAGTTTTCTCGTAGTCGCGGTTGAATTCGTAGCGGTGGCGGTGGCGCTCGCTGATTTCGGTTTTGCCATAGGCGCGATTCGCGAGGGAGCCGGGTTCGAGTTTGCAGGGCCACGCGCCGAGGCGCATGGTGCCACCCATTTCGTCTACGCCGAGGAGTTCGCGCAATTTATAGATGACGCGGTGGGGCGTTTGCGGGTCGAATTCGGTGCTGTCAGCTTGTTTTAGGCCGGCGGCGTCGCGCGCGTATTCGATTGTGGCGCATTGCATGCCGAGGCAGATGCCGAAGAACGGAATTTTGTTTTCGCGGGCGTATTGGATGGTATGGACCATCCCGGCGATGCCGCGCTTGCCAAAGCCGCCGGGGACCAGGATGCCGTCGTAGCCGCGCAAGCGAGCAGTCGCTGCCTCCGCGGAGTCAATTTCTTCGGCTTCGATCCATTCGAGAACAGTTTTGTGATTGTGCGCCAAGCCGCCGTGCAGCAGCGCTTCGCGCAAGCTTTTGTAAGCGTCTTCGAGTTGAACATATTTGCCAACCACGGCGATGCGGATTTCGCCAGCGGGATTGTGCATCCGGTAGACCAGATCCAGCCAAGGCCGCATGTCCGAAGGCCGCTCTTCCAGCTTCAAATGGCGCAAAATCTGCGCGTCGAGTCCCTCGCGGCTGAGTTCCACCGGCACGGCGTAAATGGTGTCTACATCTTCCATGGAAATGACGCAAGCTTCGGCCACGTTGCAGAAGAGCGCGATTTTTTTCTTGAGGTCGCCCGGAATGTGGCGGTCGCTGCGGCAAAGCAAAATGTCCGGCTGAATTCCGATGCCCAGCATTTCTTTTACGCTGTGCTGGGTGGGCTTGGTTTTCAGTTCGCCGGCGGCGGCGATAAAGGGCACCAGCGTTACGTGAACGAAGAGGGTGTTCTCCGCGCCTAGTTCGAGGCGCATCTGGCGGATGGCTTCGAGGAAGGGAAGTGACTCGATATCGCCGACCGTGCCGCCGATTTCGACGATGACGACGTCCACTTCATCGGAAACTTTTTTGATGGTTGCCTTGATTTCGTCGGTGACGTGCGGGATCACCTGCACGGTTTTCCCTAGATAGTCCCCGCGGCGCTCCTTGGTCAAAATGGTTTCGTAGATGCGGCCGGTGGTCCAGTTATTGTCGCGGGAAAGCTTGGCGTGGGTGAAACGCTCGTAATGGCCGAGGTCGAGGTCGGTTTCCGCGCCGTCTTCGGTCACGAAAACTTCACCATGCTGAAATGGGCTCATCGTGCCGGGATCGACGTTCAAGTACGGATCACATTTCTGAAGGGTGACTTTGAAACCGCGACTTTCGAGGAGACAACCGATAGAGGAAGCTGCAACTCCCTTTCCAAGCGAGGAAACAACACCGCCGGTAACAAAAATATATTTTGGCGCCATCCATGCAGCCCGCGTCTGGGATTCCCCAGTCCGCTGGGCTTATCAGCCCTCCACAGGAGTGACGTACGCATAATTATCATCGGAATGCGCACGGGTGTCAAATCGAAGAATTAATTTGGGAACTTGGAAAAACAGATGGGGGGGGACTGGAGAGAAGTGAGAAACCCGCTTCGAGACTGCTGTCCGAATTCATGATTGCCGCGAAACTTTTTGTGGCGCAAGGGGTTTGCTTTCTGTGGGGGGCTGTGCGCGTTATCGCGGCAAGCGAGGGTGTTGTCGATTTGAACAAAACGATTTGGAACGGAAACCGTTTGCCGTGTTGCAGTCATCCAAGCAGTAGTACATCTGGGTAGATCCGCGAGCGACATGCGGTGACGCTATCCAGAGGACTCGCGGCGGGTCTTTCGAACGTGGGGAAGGGGCAATGAAACTGAGAATAAGAATATGTTGGGGTTGTGCTGCTGTTGCGGGGGCTCTTGTAGCAGTCTCCTTTGCAGGCGCACAGCAAAAAACGGCGCAGACTACGCAGGGCAGCTTCTCTTACGACGCGAGCCATGAGACCCAGATTCAAGGGACCGTGATGTCGTTCACAGATTCTTCTCAGGCCGCACCAATCGGACCGCATGCAACGATTCAGACTTCTTCCGGGACTGTTGATGTGCACCTCGGGACCGCCGGCATGTTGAAAATCAATGACATATTTCTAGCGCCGGGCGACTCCGTGAAAATCGTCGGCGAGACCCAGAACTTCGGAAATGGAGACGTTTTTCTTGCACGAGTTTTGCAAAAGGGAAATCAAACCGTCACGCTGCGGAATTTGAAGGGCATTCCGCTGGCGCCGAGGCACCCTGGACCGGTGAAGGCGCGTTCGGTGTTGGGAGGCGCGCGATGAAGCGGGTATTGACCGTTTGCGCGTGCGCGGCCGCCGCATTGTGGGCTGGAGCATGCAGTGGCGGAAGCAGTCCGGTAATAATTCCGCCACCGCCCAATGTGTTCTCGAATAGCAATTTACAAGGGCAATATGCATTTTCGATGTCGGGGTCGGTTAACGACTCGACGACTTTCACCCCCGTGTCGTTCACGCGAGCCGGATCTTTCATCGCCGATGGAAAGGGAAATATCACGGGCGGCACAGAGGACGTCAACTTAATCCTCGCCAGTGGCGGCGCCAGTGAACTAGTCTTCACCGGGGGAAGTTACAGCATCAACGGCGACGGGCGCGGCACATTGAGTCTGATCAACAGCACCGGCACCCTGACATTTAGCATCACGTTGACTTCGTCTACCAGCGGATATCTCGTGGACCTGCCAACGGATCTGCTTTCCGCGGGCAACGGCAGCTTCGTCAAACAAAACACCGCTTCGTTTCAGGTGTCCGGCGTTTCTGGCAACTACGCCTTTGACATATCCGGCGTCGACTCGGCTGGCACGCCAGAGTCTGTGGTAGGTCAGCTTGTGTCGAACAGCGCGGGAACGTTCTCAGGTTTTGCTGACGACAACGATGGCGGTACGGTCAACGGTGGCGTGGCGGGGGCTGCGACCATTTCCGGAACTTACGGGTTGGACGGGACTCAACCAAGCGACCTGGCGAATTTTGGACGCGGCGTTTTCAACATAGGCGGGATTAGGGGAGTGTTCTACATAGTTGGTCCTAACCAGGTGAGGCTTATGGAGACAACCTCTGGCGGTACGCTGGCTGGCGACGCCTTTCTTCAGTCAAACATTCCGACGACGACGGCAGGAATCAACGGCGGCTTTGTGTACGCCATGGGAGGGTCCGGCAGCGGCGCGCCGTTTACACGCGGCGGCAAATTCAGCGCGAGTGGCGGAGCGCTCTCCGGCGTTATTGTTGACAACAACAATGCTGGCCAGAGTTTAAGTTTGGGCCCCGTCAACGGAACATATACGATCGATCCCAGCGGAAACGGCCGCGGAACGATTACCTTCAGCGTGCCTGGATTCACGGATGCGTTTACCTACGTCTTCTACTTGATTTCGCCGACGCAAGCGGTTGTTCAGGACCAGAGCCTCAACGTTATCGAAGACGGCTCGATGCTGGCGCAGGGATCGGGCACGATCAGCGATTCCTCGCTAGCGGGAAGCTACGCGATTAATTGGAGTGGGGTCACCAGTACGAACGCCGGTACTGGCGAGGAAGATCTCGTTGGCGCCACAGCGCTGAGCAGCGGCGCGATCACGGGCACAGTCGACATCAATGATTTCGGGCCCGGGGGCCAAGCTACGGGCATCGTGTTGACGGGAACATTAAAGCTCGGCCCCGATCCGACGGGCCGCAATGCGCTTACTTTGAACTTGGCAACCCCAGGGGCCAGTCCGATCACCGCGTTTGGCTATGTGGCCGCTAACAATAACATTTTGTTTGTGAGCACACAGAACGTGCGCATCATGGTCGGGGTGCTTACACCGCAGGCGCCATAGTCCCGGAAGAAGCTTGGAAAAAGAATGCGGCAGCAATAAACCGCCTGGCTTTTCCGAACCGGGCGGTTTTATTTTTGGAGGAGTTTTTCCACGCGGACGACATCGTCGGGGATGTCCACGCTGATGGCGTCGTGTTCCACTTCGGCCACGCGAATCTTCCAGCCGTTTTCCAGCCAGCGGAGTTGTTCGAGCTGTTCGATACGCTCGAGTTCTCCTTGGGGCAAAGTGGGATATTCGAGGAGGGCGTCGCGCTGGAAGACGTAAAGGCCGAGATGTTTCAGGTGGCGTACCTGAATCTTGCTCGCTGTGTCGCGCACCCAGGGAATCGGCGCGCGCGAAAAATAAATGCCGTTGTTATCGAAATCGAGGACGGTCTTCACGACGTTGGGGTCCATGATGTCCACGGGCGTTTTAATCGGCGTGGCTACTGTGGCGATAGAGGCAGCAGGCTCTTCGAGCAGAGCATTCACAGCCGCGTCGACGGCCACGGGGTCCAACAGTGGCTCGTCGCCCTGCACGTTCACAAAGACGTCACCTTTTTCATGGGCAGCGACTTCCGCCACGCGCTCGGTCCCGGTGCGATGGTCCGGGCGGGTCATGCGAGCCGTGCCGCCGAAACTTTCCACGGCTTTCACGATACGTTCATCGTCGGTTGCGACGATCACCCGGTGGGCGCGTGCGGCCATCTTGGCGCGCTCATAGACGCGCTGAATCATCGGCTTGCCAGCCAGGGACACCAGCGGCTTGCCAGGCAGGCGCGTGGAACCAAAGCGTGCGGGAATGACGATGACAACTTCTGGTTCGGCCAAACTCATGCCCTCGAATCTCCTATGGCCTTGAGTCTCCCATATTCGGGAATATTTGGGCACTCCCTACAGTCCTTGCCTGATGGACACAGTTTTACAACGGCTCACCATGCTAATTATGGTTGGCGGCGGATGTACCCCGACTTGCAGAGTCTCTCAAACGGGCTCCCGGTACCATGCGGGGCCTAGTACGGGATTGGCCTTGTCTTCGCTTGCGCGAGTGGTAGAATCGCGTGTAGTCCCAGCCGCGCGGCCGTTCCGGGACACCGGGGCGATGGGGGTGCCGTGAAACGCGATAGATCTAGGATTCGCGTTTTTTTATTTTCGATTTTTGCTTTGTTATTGGCTTGTCTTGTCATCTCACGCACGGCAATTCTGGCCGCTGCGCAATCGCAATCGCCCGCCGACGAAAATAAGCAGAACGACAACAAGCCAAAGGATGACGTAAGGAAAGACACGCCCGGGCAAAAGCTCAAGCCCGGCCACACGCTGAAAATGGACGTGGACCTCGCACTCGTCAACGTTACTGTCACGGATCCCTACAATCGACTGGTCACTGGCCTGGAAATGGAGAACTTTCGCGTCTTTGAGGACAACTCCGAGCAAGAAGTGGTGACCTTCTCCGCCGAGGACGTGCCCATCTCCATCGGCGTGATCTTCGATTTCAGCGGCAGCATGGCCAACAAGGTCGGCAAAGCGCGCGAAGCCGCCGTGCAGTTCTTCAAAACAGCCAACCCGCAAGATGAGTTTTTTCTGGTGAGCTTCAACGAGCGCGCGGAACTGACCAGCGCCTTCACGAACAGCGTGGAGGACCTGCAGAGCAGCCTGATGCTGACCTCCGCGAAGGGCCGCACCGCGCTGCTCGACGCCATTTATCTCGGCCTGAGCCAAATGAGAGGTGCACACAACGGCAAACGCGCCTTGCTCATCCTATCTGATGGAGGAGATAATCATAGTCGGTACAATGAAAGCGATATCAAGCGGTTGGTGAAGGAAGCAGACACCCAGCTCTATGCCGTCGGCATCTTTGACCAGCTCGGATACCGGAACCGGACCCCGGAGGAACTGAATGGTCCGTCGTTGCTTTCAGAAATCACGGAGATGACGGGAGGCCGAGTATTTTCCGTCGAGAAACTCGAGGAACTTCCGGACATCGCCTCAAAAATAGGCATGGAGCTGCGAAATCAATATGTCCTGGGATATAGACCAAGCAACAAGGCCCATGATGCACGGTGGCGGAAAATTAAGATTAAGCTGCGCGCTCCGCGAGGGTTGCCGCCGCTCAATGTGTTCGCCAGGACGGGCTACTACGCGCCCAGCCACTGAGTTTCCTTTCCGGCGAGTCCGCGCCCTCTTCAATTTCATACTAATTTTCTGTGGGATGACGTTGATTGTGTCCCCTTGCTTTGCGCAGATCCCCATTCCCAATGCGCAGCCGCTTCCTCCGGGACAAGATTCCAATGCCGGAAAACAGGGATCGACCATTAAGATCGACGTCGGTCTCGTCGTTCTGCACACCAGTGTTCTCGACGATCGCGGCAAATTCGCGGACGGCTTGAAACCGGAAAATTTTCGGGTCTTCGAAGACAAGGTCGAGCAGAAGCTCTCTACCTTTAAGCGCGAAGACGTCCCCGTGAGCATGGGCCTGGTGATCGACAATAGCGGCAGCATGCGCGACAAACGGCCGCGCGTGAATGAAGCCGCGCTCACGCTCGTCGAGTCCAGCAACCCCCAGGACGAAGCGTTCGTCGTCAACTTCAACGACGATTTTTACCTCGACCTCGACAAGGATTTCACAAACAGCATCCCGGAGCTGAAGGAAGCCCTCGAGCGCATCGATTCGCGCGGCAGCACGGCGCTCTTTGACGCCATTATCGGCTCGCTCGATCATCTCAAGAAAGCAGCTAGAGATAAGCGGGTGCTGCTGGTGGTGACGGACGGCGAGGACAATTCCAGCCACAACTCGCTCGAAAAGACTCTCCGTGAAATCCAGAAGACAGACACGGTGATTTACACCATAGGATTGCTCGGCGATGAAAAAAGGAAAGAGAAAAACAACGCCATGAAGGCCTTAAAGCATATCGCTGAAGCCTCCGGCGGCCTGGCGTTTTTTCCGGAAAGCGTCGATGACGTGCACACTATCTGCGAGCAGGTCGCGCACGATATTCGTAACCAATACACTCTGGCCTACTATCCCACCAACACCAGAAAAGACGGCACATTCCGCGCCGTCAGCGTACAGGTGATTCCTCCGCGGGGCCGCGGCAAGCTTGTCGCCCGCACGCGCAACGGCTACTACGCCCCCGGCAGTCCTGCCTCCGCAGCAGCAGGGAACTAGGCTGCATTCGATTGGTTGCCCCGTACAGGTGAGGAACCCATTGAATCCAAGTCGATGCCTTAATGTAGTCGAACGAACGCTAGAATCAGCCTTCCAACGCTTGTTGCACTCTCTCAGGATCACGAGCGATCACTATCAGATAGGCTTGCGCCGGCTGGTCCGGGTAGGCGCGTCCTTGTTCCCAATCGCGCAACGTTCCGAGAGGAATATGATAGCGGGCTGCAAATTCTTCTTGTGTAATGCCTATAGCGCGACGAATAATTTTGGCTTGTGGCGTCCGCTTCATCAGCTTCAAATCGATGCTACTCAGAGGCCGAGCGTCGGGATCGGCAAGCGCGGCGCGTTCGGTAGCGCTGGCCGTCATTGGTCGAAGCCCCTTACGAGGTTTGCTGGAAGTAGATTTCTTGCTCATATTCCGTCGCTCTCCGGGCTGATATAATTCTGAAAACGTCTTTTCTTTCGGTATAGGCCACGAAGAGAACCTGGCCGTCAGCCAAGCCTATGATTACAAAACGCTCTTCGCCATAGTCTTCTCGGTCGTCGAGGAACTCAGCGGCAAACGGATCTTTAAACACTCCTTTTGCCATGTCGAAACTGACGCCGTGTTTGGCGTAGTTAGCCGCAGCTTTGGCCTCGTTCCATTCGAATTTCAGCTTCATAGGGTACTGATTATCAGTAGCTAAGTCAAATGCCCGGAGGGCGGCTCAGGAATTCGGCGCCGCCGCGCCCTCGCTGGCCGAAACTCCTGGCCCTTTGATGTAGCGGCTGGCAAACGTCAGGAATGTGGGCCAATTCGGGGCCGGCGTGTGGCCGCCGCTGTGCTGCCGGTAAGCAAGTTCGCCTTCGATTAGCGGAGTTTCGATGGGCGGAAATTCCGTCGTCCCCAAATCTTTTTTCCCCAGCAGACGATAGACCGGCCCCGCGGCGACGGTTGCCAGGAACATGCCGCGCCCGTCCACCCAGCCGTCGCCATGCGTCGCGCCGGCGCCGATAAATACGGGACGCGGCGCGGCGAGTGCGATGAGTTCATGCGCATCCACCGGCAAATCGTTCGGCGTCAGCGGTCCTGCATACTTCAAGAAATTCCCGGCCATCCAGTGATATTCCCCAGTCCCTGCAACGTTACCGATCTGCTCGCCGAAATTCCGGCGATAGAGAGCAGCTCCGCCTGCGCCGGAAGAACTGACATAGGCAATCGCAAAACGCGGATCGTAGGCCATGGTGACCAGCGTTGCTTTGCCATAGCGAGAATGACCTTCGATCCCAACTTGATGGGCATCCACGGCCTTGTCCGTCTCAAAATAGTCCATCGCGCGGCTCGCGCCCCAAGCCCATGCGCGCAGTGCGCCCCAGTCGTCCAACTTACGCGGCTGCCCTTTGTTTATAAGGCCGATGATTCCCTCTGTCAGCCCATCTCCCTTATCCGCCTGCACGCTCGTGGGAATCAAAGTGGCATAACCCCAGCCTTTCGCTAAAACTTGCTGTTGCCATGTTGGCCCTTTGTTTGCCGCAGCGGTCATCTCCGGAATGCGCTTTGCGATTGCGGCCATAAATTCCGGGCTGAAACTCAATTCCATGATCACGGGCACGGGCCCAAGTGCGTTGGCCGGGGTGGTCAGTTCAAGTTGAATATCCACGTTGATCGATGGGTACGCTGAATTGTCTACGTGCCCCAACAGCTTCTTCGTGACGACAGGCACATCTCCCTTCATTTCGCGGAGCGTGCTCGTCACTTCCCAAACGACCTTGGGCGTTTCTTTCGGCGCCCGGCCATAAATTTCGCGGTCAAAATCCTCCACGATTTCTGGCCGCCGCTGCTCCCACCACTCCTTCGCCGACTTTACTTCCTTCCCGTTCTTCCTCATCAACGGGTCGGGCAGCTTTGGATATGGATTTGCCTTCGCCTCATCATAGTTCGCGGCATAGGGAGACGTCGCGTTGCTATCCGCGCCTCGCCGGAGGGAAGTGATGTGCAGCAAATCCATGATGCGCTGGTGGTCTTGTTCCGCGGTTAGATGTACCGGAGATGCCGCCGCATTCGGCTCCTGATGCTTAGGACCAGCGCCGCTCTTCGTGGGCTGGAGGAAAAATGCCAGCACCACTAAGCCGCCAAGCCAGGGCACGGACACGCGAGTGGTCATAATTGCTTCCTCGAACCTAACTAGGGTTTTGCGAAACGCAGCGATGGTAACGCAGGGGATTCTGGATGAAAAGCTGTTATCGCAACGGCAAAATCAAGCCGTCGCAGCTCGAGTCCTGGCGCGTACTCCCGACCCGCTCCTGAAATTCCAACGTTTGTGGTTAACGTTTACAGAAGTCACTTCATCAGGGGAAAAAGGAATTTCTTTGAACCCGCGGACCTCGATAATGCAGCCCTCGCTGGTAACCACCTGATCGAACGACCGACCGTCCCAGAGCTCCACCGAAACCACCTGATAGCCTATGCCTGTCTCTCCGGCTCGCTTGAGGTGGTCGACAAGCCCACTGGGTATTGGAACTAAACGCTTCATGACACTCCTTAGGGGTTGGGAGAACTACGGACTAGTACATCATAATCCGGGGCCAGGCCGCTGTCCAATGCGGGTCGGCGAACAAACAGCGAATACTCACGAGCGGTCCAGCGCTCAGAACTACCTTGCACCCGATCCCCTCTTATGGGACCGCCTAGGCCATCGACGGCTAGCATCGAGTCGTGCGAAGCCGCTTGAAGTCCTTCCTTGAACGGAGCGAAGCCGGGAAACGGCTTCTCAAAGAAATAGCGCCTTCTGTAAGCGACTTTTTAGGGAGGTTTGGGTTTGGGTCCGACAACCGAGGGCTATGCCCGGGTGCGTCCAATGGGGGCATCCGTGACGTTCCTGTCGGCGGAAGCGGCTAGCTCGCCTGGCCGCTGGCTGGTCGATAGAAGACAGAAAACGACAACCTGGAGGATAACCATGAAACGACTCATCGTTAGTTTGGTGGGTGCGATGGCGCTACTGGTGTCGGCAACGGGGATCCGCGCTCAGGATCAACTGGTGCCGGCTGGTACGCTGCTCCAATGTACCTTGAACGAGCCGAATTTCTCTTCGGCGACCGTGGCCGTTGGTGACCCGGTGTTGTGTCACTTGAGAACCATGCAGGAGTTCGGCAGGCCGCTGTTCCCCCGAGGCAGCATGCTCGGCGGGCATTTGGAAGCGGATAAGGAGCCGGGTCACTTCGTCGGGAAGGGTTACCTGAGGATCACTTTTGACCGAGTGATCTTGCCGAGCGGGGATCTGCCCGTCCCGGCGAAGGTCATCATGGCCCGCGGATACAAAGTGGACAAGCAGGGCGACATTGATGGCAAGGGTCACCCGACACGCGATGTGGTGGAGTGGATGTTTCCGCCGCTATGGCCGTGGAAGGTGATCAGTTTGCCGTTCCGCGGTCCCAGACCAACGTTGAAGGGCGAAGAGCCGCTGCAACTGCGCTTGATGGACGACATCATCCTGTCGCAAAGCCTAATACACCCAGACCGCCCGCCGTACGCATCCTCGCGGCCCGCCTCTTACAGCGCAGTGCCACAGGCAAACGGGATGCACTTAGCCGTTCAGAAACCCGCGATTGTCGCAAGCACGACATCAAATGCGGCAGTGGCCGCGAACGATAACACCAGAACCGCGCAAATCATTGCGCCGCCTGCCGAACGCCAAACAAATGAAAGAGTCACCGTGCTTGTCCTGAAGTCCAATGAAACTTATGAAGTGAGTAAGTATCAGAGGGACGGCGACTTGTTGATGTTCCAAGACACCCAAGGCCGCAAGGGCGGAGTGGACATCAACGAAGTGGATTGGCGGAGGACGACGGGGATGACAACGGCCGCGCGGTCGGCGGAGAAGCCGTTGCTCTCACGACAGACGAATTGATTGAACAAACGTGAGGAAGTTTAGAAGCAGTTCGACCAAACTGTTGCAATTGGCAACGGGGCGTTGGAAGTGTGTTGAGCAGGGAGAGAGTTTGGAGGACAGTATCGGCAATGCGGGACAAAACCACTAAAGCCCGCTCCCATCCTTTATACTGCTTCCGCAAGAGTCCAGTCGCAGGGTAACCTTTCTGTCCTTCTCTGCGACAACTCGCTGCCCTTGAAGGAGCCGCCATGATGACGCTTGAAGACTGCCGCGCCTTCTACGCGCAAGAGATTCGCTTTGCCGCGAACCTGACCACGCCAGGGCTAGTTGAAGCGTTCGCACGGGTGCCGCGAGAAAAGTTCCTTGGGCAGCCGCCCTGGCTGATCGGTTCGGCGGCCGCCCGGGCGCTGTCAGTCGTGGGCATTGGGCAGATGTCGTATGTCAGCGTCGAGGATCCCCGTGACGTTTATCACAACGTGGTCATATCCCTTGATGGCTCCAAGGACATCAACAACGGCCAGCCCGGTTCTCTCGCGCTTTGGATTGAGGCGCTTGCGCTAAAACCCGGCGACCGGGTCTTTCACCTTGGATGCGGGGCCGGCTATTACACAGCCGTCATGGCGGAAGTCGTCGGGGCAGGCGGGAGTGTAATTGGCCTCGAACTCGATCCTGACCTTGCTGCGCGCGCTAAAGAAAACCTCGTGACATATGCAAACGTTACCGTGCACGCAGGCGACGGCGCGAGTTTCGATCCCGGTCCGTGCGACGCTATTTTTGTGAATTGCGGAGTCACGCATCCCCAATCGATTTGGCTGGATGGTTTGCGCGAAAGCGGCCGCCTCATCGCGCCCTTCACCATGGCCATTAACCCGACGCTTGGCCAGGGCATCATGACCAAAATCGTGCGCAATAGTGTTGGCTACTCAGCCGAGATGGTTTCGCCTGTCGCCATATTTTCCGGCGGCAGCCTGCGCGATCCCGCTCTCGAATCGCCAATGGCAAACGCCTTGAGAAGCGGCGGCCTCCTGAAGTTGAAGTCCGTCCGCCGCGACGCCCACGAACCCGCTGATACCTGCGTTCTCCACACCCCCGACGTCTGTCTCAGTTCAGCCGAGCTGTCCGCGACCGCCAGTTCCTAGTAAATTGGGCGGCTAGCCGGTATGGGCCTGCGCCCGCGAAAGAGAAGTGTTACAGAGGCTGGGCCTGTAGGCCCCCCTCCCCTTTTTCTCGTAAGTGTTCATTCTAAAGAGAGATAAAGTCGTTTGTTTTGTTGCGATTACGTAAGTGTTGATTCTAAGTAGCTTGCTGGCACCGAATTGCACTAAAATTGTGCAAATGAAGGCTTGATTCGTAAGTGTTGCAAACAAAAGGCTTGGAACTTTCGACAGGGTCCAAAAGCAAAAACGCCAGCAAGATGCTGGCGCTACAGGGAGAAGACGCAATAGTATCCAGGGACTACTATATGCCAGGAGTAACAGTTTGTCAAGAAAAAATGCGACCTAGAATTCATGGGCGGTTTGGCGACGGGATTCTTGCCTGGGTTGTAGTGAGCTCTGAGCCCACACGCAAAACCGGCGTTTGCGGCACCCGGCCATCCAGTTCTAACCTGCGTCGTTCGTATGCTGGCAGAACAGATGTTCTGGTAGAATCCCAGCCATCAATGACGCGAGATGCCGAGAAGTTCATCAATTTTGTTCATGCCTTCGGAGCCGCAAGAGTCCTATTACGAAAAGCGCACAAGGATGGTGCTCTCCTTGAGGGGCTTGCCCTCTACGCGTCTTTGACTGACGCCTTTCTCCGTTTAGCCTTGGTGCTGAAGAGTAAGCGTCCGGCGGTGGCATCTTGACGGCGGTGGAACTCCTATGAACGTTTCGAGTTTGTGTGCGGTGGGTTGATCTCGTCGGTGAAGATGTCTTCGTTGTAGGCTTTGGCGATGGCCAG
>Ga0073928_10006220_pt1 | contig 16154 bp, 18 predicted proteins | sample PaiPotPPA55metaG_FD_76969 | JGI IMG/M metagenome (GOLD analysis project Ga0073928, IMG submission 76969) | Iron sulfur acid spring bacterial and archeal communities from Banff, Canada, to study Microbial Dark Matter (Phase II) - Paint Pots PPA... ... | reverse complement strand
GTATCGCGCGACGATTCGATCCGTGGCTGGATCGATCTCGACCAGTTGGTTGCGCGTCTGCACATTCACAAAGATGCGCTTCGTGACCGGGTCATACTGCGTGTTGCCGGCCTCCCCGCCGAGGGCGATCGTGGCAACCCGCTTGTTTGTGCGTACGTCGATGACCGCCTCGATGCCGCCCATTTCGTCCGAGACGTACAGCTTGTGTGCGTCGGGGGCATATGCTAGTCCATCAGGATATCCACCAGTTGGCACATGGGCCATGACGGTCAAAGTCGCGGGGTCGATTGCCGTCACCTCGCTCTTGCCCGTGGCGGTGGCATAAACGAGATTTAGTTCAGGGACCACAAGCACGCCGTGCACTGAACTGACGCCCGCGATGCGCCCGACTATCCGCGAAGCCTGTACATCGAACACAATGACTTCACTGTCGCCTAAATGCGCGATGAATAGCAGCTGCCGGTCCGAGTCAAGGCTTGCGTAGTCGAGCCGTGTCGTTCTACCGCCAAGCGGTACATCGGCGACATTTTCGATCGGTGTGTTCGCTGGAACTGGCATTCCCTCGGCGCGAGCAGCGCCGCTCAGTGCCGTCGTCACTGCCGACATTGCCAGAAGGGTCACAGCATACGCGCGACGCATCGTCGATCCTCGAAGGCCCAATCGCCGTGGGGGACTATTAAGTTGTTCACGGCGTCTCCCAGCCAAGCGAATGAGTTTGGACTATTGGCGAGCTCCCGGACAGCGAAAATGGCCACAGTCGGATACACGGCCAGCCTGATTCCTAATCCCGCAACGAAGCTTATTGCGGCCAGGATCTCGACGGCGCGAAGGCCCATACTGCTGACAACCACACTTAGGGACACTGCGGATTTATCGATGTTATAGAGCGTGAATAGTTGCTGGATGCTTCCATCCACAGGGAAAAGAAGCAGCGCGCCGACCGCCAGCCGGGTGGGCACAACCCATTGCGACTGTGTTGTGTCGACCGCGGTGATCCAGTGGACTCCCGTAATAAACCGCATCATTTCAGTATGTAGTCCGTAATAATATTCTCGATTTTTGGACGCTCTTACGTCACCGATCTCATGTCACTCTTCGCGCAGGCATCGCCGCTTGCAGCCTGAGCGCCACGTTGTCCCAGTTGATGACGCTAAAAAGCTGATTGACGTATTCGTTACGTTGGTTCTGATACTTCAAGTAATACGCGTGTTCGAAAACGTCGAGGATGAGGATGGGCTGAACGCCCCAGGCCGTTAGCTTCTGATGGTTCTCGCACTGCAAAATCATCAGTTTTCCCGTCGCCGGATGGTATCCAACGATGCCCCAGCCAGATGCTTCTACGGTGATTGTTGCCGCAACCAGTTGGGCCTTGAACTTCGAGAACGAGCCGAAATTCTTGTCGATGGTTTTGGCCAGTTCGCCTTTCGGTTCGCCGCCTTTGCCCGAGACGCTGGTCCAGTAAATGGTGTGCAGGATGTGGCTGGATAGCTGGAACGCGAGTTCTTTCTCGTAGAATTTCACCAGCGCGAAGTCGTTGGATTCTCGCGCTTTTGCCAGGCTGTCCTCGGCCTTGTTTGCGGCAACCACCGCAGGCTTATGGTGAAAGTTGTAGTGCAGCTCGACAGTGCGCGCGTCGATCACCGGTTCAAGCGCGTCATAGGCGAATGGCAACGGACCAGCCGCATATTTGCCGTCCGCGTCTGTCAGCTTGTCGCTGTAGCCAAGGTCCTCTGCGGCATGAATGGTTTGTGCTTGGGCCAGCATGATTCCCGCGCCAACAGCAGCGGTGTTATGCAGGAAGGTACGACGTGTTGCCATGATTACTTTCCTCGTAGATTGCGCGCACGCGCGCGCTCTTAGATGGCGTGCGCATGGATGAGCGGATACACAACAAGACCAAACAAGGCTGCCGCCACGACGATAACGGGCTCCTGCAATTTCTTGAAGCGCCAGAGAAGTAGTACGGTCGCGATTGCCAGCGCGACAGTTGGCATGTCAATGAGCGACCGCTTTGCAATGACGATGACCGAGCCCGTGATGGCGCCCACCGCGGCGGCCGTGATGCCGTCGACGAACGCCTTGACGCCAGGCAACTTGCCGTATTTTTTGAAGTACGGTGCGGGCAGCACCGTGAAGAGATAACAGGGCAGGAAGGTCCCGAGCGCAGCAATGCAAGCACCAGGGAAACCCGCCACCAGATAACCGATGAACCCAACCGTGATCACGACCGGTCCGGGCGTAATCATGGCGACTGCCACTGCATCAACGAACTGCTTATCGTTGAGCCAGTGGTGTTCGGTCACGACGCCCCCATAGAGGAACGGCACGATCGCGAGTCCTGAGCCGAACACGAACGCGCCGGCTTTGGTGAAGAAGAGTCCAATCTGGCCGAGCAGCGACAGATCAACACCACTCATGACGCCGCTCATACTCGGCATCTGCGTCACGGCGAGCGTATTCAATCCACCTTTGCTGAGCCATTTCGGCGGAGCACGCCAGAACCAGGTGAGCAGGCCACCTGCGATAAACAACCAGGCAATTTCCGATTCGGTGACCACGGTCACGGCTGCGAGCGTCAGATAGATCACCCATAGGAGCTTGTCCCTGCCGATACTCTTCGTGGTCAGCTTGTAGGCGCTCATCGCGATGATCCCGACCACCGCCGCACCCACGCCGTAGAAGACCGCCTGCATCCAGGAGAGGCCGCCAAAATGGGTGTATGCCCAGCCCAACGCGACCACCATCAGGAACGATGGCAGGACGAATGCGATACCGGCCCCCGTCGCACCGATGACGCGGTAATGTACGTAGCCGAGGTAAATGCCGAGTTGTGCGGCGAGAGGACCCGGCATCATTTGAGCCAGCGCCACCCCTTCCTTGTAGTCCTGTTCGTTGATCCAGCCCCGGCGCTCGACGAGGTCGCGGTGCATGTAACCGATCAGAGCCACCGGGCCGCCAAAACCGAAGGTACCGAGCCGCAGCATATAAAGGACCATCTGGCCGAGGGTATAGCCCGGGGCGGTCGCCGTCGTGGTGTTCATGAACGGTTCCCCGCGTTGCTGCTTTTTGTGCTCGCCGTAAAGTGTGCGTAGATTGAATCCAGCACGCACCCCATCTCGTCGAGCAGTTGATCGTCGTCCAGCGCGCGTTGACGCGCGCCGGCCATTACCGCTTCGAAGCCGATCGCCTCGGGCACCGGTGCTCCGCCGACATCGAGCGCGTGCACCATTTCACCGAGCCGAAGAAGCGCCGCGTCGTCGTCGAGGCCGAAGCTCACGACCAGCACCTCAAACGTCACGCGATCGCCCACGTGCGTAAAGACTGCGCCGTCGAAGTCAAAGCCAAGCGCATCCGGTGGGCAGGCCTCCGGCGTAGCAAGCCAGAGGAACCTTGCCTTCGGATCGATGAAGCGACGGACCAGCCATGCGCTCGCGACGCGATCGACCCATAGCCGTTGCCGGGTTGCCCATGTGCGAGCCTGATACTCGTCGCGCCGTAGCGGCCGGATGGCCCGCTCGGTCGGATGCGGCTCACCCGGCGAAAGGACCGTATCCGCGAGCGCCAGAAAGTCTTCCCAGGCAACTTCGGCGTCGGTCGACGCTGCACCCGGGAAGTAGTCGATCGTCCGGATCGCGTCATAGTCCTTGCGCAGGCGGCGCAACAGCCGGGTGACCTCCGCTGGTACCTGGCCTCCTAATGTCTTCCGCGTAGCGCCCAGTGACGCGACAAAGCTCGCGTAATCGTCGTTCCGATCGAACAGTGCGCGAAAGTCCGCTTCCTGCGATGCGTCGAGGCTTTGCGCGCGCAGGAGATGCGCGGTGCCGCCTGCTTCGTCGATGCTGCAAGCGAGTTCACGCAGCATGTCCTCGCGCTCCTCGGTGTGCGGCAACAGGTAGATGCCGTCACGGAGGACGGCGCAACCCTTTGCTTTAAGCGCCCGCCACGCCCGCATGCGCGCGGTGGCGTTCTCGGTAGGAAAAGTCAGGACCAGTGCGGCCCAAGTGGTTAAGGTATTCATGTAAAGTAAACTACACACATGTAGCGTCCTTTACAATATATTTTTATCTTCGGCCGCGACCGGATTGCACGTCGGCGAATTCAAGTGCTGACGGACGCCAATGGCTGACATCCCGCCGTTGTCCGCGCGGCTTTCACTTGCGAGAGGTAGTGAGGAAAGGGGTACCCGATTTGCAAGCACCATCGGGCACGAACGTCCGCCCATGATCGAGTAGCGGTCCTCCGCATGCAGAGTCCGACTCACTCTCATGGGTCGTACCGAGCCGGCCATCGTCGGGCTCAGTGCGGGCTATCTGCGATCCTTGGTCACTGCATCTGCACCGACATTCGGACGTCGGCTATGCATTGCGGACTTCAACTCGTCTACCGCGTTTGCAGTCTCGTTGGGCTCCTGTGAAGAAGGGGAGTTACAAGGGACAATCGCCTGCTCAATTGGGCATCACCTGATAGACGCGTATTTAGTTCAGAGCCGCTCGCACCTCACGAAGAATCTCTTCCGAGAGTTCAGGGTCATCAACCGCGCGAGCCAGAATGATGGCTCCGACGATGCTCGAAAGCGTATGAATCGCATCGCGACGCGCATTTTTCTTTTTTGTCTTTGCAAGCGTAATGAGCACGCCGGTCAGGACTTCGACGCGGTGCTCCCAAGGTGTCAACATAATCCCAATGCCGGGCAGCAGCGTGCCCTGAAACAGCATTGCATCGGTCCACTGGTCAATGACGTTTCTTATCATCGGCCTTGCGGCATTAGTTGGGCGAGGCGTTGGCGGATCATTTCGTGCTCGCGGACAATACGTGACGCAGGATGCTGCCCTAGTTTTTCTTATCGCCCTCGAACCTGGCGAGTCCCTGCAATAGTTTTGCCAAGGCCTCTTGGCAGCCATGGCTCTCGCGTAGGGATTCCTTCTTTACATGGATTCACGCACCGGCCGTTGCTTGGTCGCAATCTCTTCATGTTCAAAATGTTCGCAAGCCAACGGTTGTTGTTATGTACGGCGAAGAAGATGATTATCTACCTGTACAGAAAAACCATAAAACATGCAGGCGGGAGGTTTCCCCAACAGCACCAGGGAACATTGAAGCCGAACGTGTTCGCCGGCCGTTACGAGTGATGCATTCGGGGGAAGAGACATGAACGCGCTCAACAACGATCATTCGTCCAGATGCCATGCGTGACACAGACTTGAAATATGAAATTGTCAGCAACGAAAACCAGTTCCGCGCTCTACAGGAGGATTGGGACGCGCTTTGGTCGAGAGCGAATGGTCGCTACTATCAAGCCTTCAGTGTTTGCCTGCTCGCGTGGCTTCACGTAGCCAAGCCACAGGGCAGACACCTGCGTTGCGTCGTGTGTCGAGAGAAAGGGCGCCTGGTGATGGTATGGCCCCTCGTCACCTACAGGCGGGCTTTATGGACCTATTTGCTTCCCCTGAGCCCGGATGCCGGTGACTACACAAGCGTTCTTGTGGAGACTGATCAATCCGCTGCAGCGCTGATCGAGGGCGCGTGGCGTTTGGCATGTCGTCACTGCGGCGCCGATTTCGTGCACTTGCCGTACACCAACGAGGGATCCGAACTGTGCGATCTTGCGCGGCGGCACCGCCGCGTCGTGAGCGCCAAGCGGGATGATTCCTGGATCGCGAAGCTGAGAGACGAAAACGACTGGGACGCGTTTTGCAGCAAATTAGGGACTTTGTACCGCAAAAAACCGGGAGCGCTTCAACGCCGACTGTCCAAGGAAGGAGAGCTGGTCATACACATGTCAGATCCGGCAGATACGGCAGAGATCACAACCATGGTCGACCGGATGCTGAAGTGGAAGCGTGGCTGGAGCGATCGAGTCCACAAACATGGTGACTGGCTGGAATCAGCTCATTTCCAGAGCTTTCTCGTCGCGTTGCTCAGCGCAGCCGACGGTCGCGCGATGGCGCGCCTCATCATCGTCTCTCTGGATAAGGTGCCAATCGCTGGTTTGATCGTGACTAGCGGGAACCCCTGCGCCAACGCGATCATCGGTGGTTTCGACGAGAGGTATGGGAAGTTCGGTCCGGGCTCGATAGCGGTCGAACATTGTGTGAAATGGGCGTTCGAACAGCGCTTCGATCTGGATTTTGGGGTGGGTTCCGAGCGTTTCAAGGAGTACTGGAGTAACCAGCATGTCCGTTCGGCATGGACTTTCCACATGGTGAATACGAACTGGGGGCAGGTTAGAGCTTGCGCGGGCAGATTCGCGCGAGCGTTGGGCTTCGCGCCGATCCAGGGTGTCGAACCACTGCAGAAGGTGGTTGCTAAATCGCCTTGAGTGACGATCTGCACGTGTGTGCATACATCCATCCAATCGACTGATGCGGCGCAGTTCGCGATGTTACAGCGCGGCATTATCGGGATACACGCGCGGCGGGGAATACGGACAGGCGAAAACCCGAACGGGGAGCGCGTCCCGAACAACGACTGCCAGAACGTGCGCGAAGGTATGACTATCCCATAGCAATTTCGTTGACGTGCTCCACGTCACGCACGGCGCTGGAATAATCCGGCGTATCTCATCGTTTACACATCAAGCAATCACGTTCCCGCGCGACAAGCCGCTGTCGCTGCGGCGTGAACTTGTGCAAGCACACCGATGTGCTGGGCGGCGCCGGCGATGTCCGCGTCGAAACGTCGGGATCCGTGCAGGACTTCATCATGGACAAACTATTTCGTTTCGGGACATGGCTCGTCTGTCTGGGCTTTTCCGGGCCTGCACTCGCGCAGACATATGACGATCTGCCCGTGCCAGCCGGCGGCGCAAACTGCCGCGCGGTTGTCGGGCAGGCAGAAATCGACGGCGCGATGCAGCAAATCGTCGGACGTGCGTGTCTGCAGCCTGACGGGACATGGCAGATCGTGCAAAGCCCAGGGGGTAGCGTGCTGTGGTACCCGGCCGCCGCTTATCCCTATCCCGACCCCTGGTGGTGGGGGCCGCCGCTTTTCATCGGCGGGGGCGTGAGCTTGATCTTTGTCGATCGTTTCCATCACTTTCACCACTTCGATCATTTCCATCAGATGGATCACGGCCATTTCGGTGCGCCAATCGGAGCGGGATTTCACCGCGCCCCCTTCCCTGGCAGTGGTATGCGCGGCTTCGGTGGCATGAGGGGATTTGGTGGCATGCATGGGTTCGGCGGGATGCGTCGGCACTAGTACAACTTTCGCTATGCGCGCCTCTCGCAACTCTTCTATGGGATTGTCCAACGGAGGGTGTCAGGAACGCATTGCGCAAGATGTTCAGGGGGCAGGAGCGCCGTCGATCGCAGTTAGCTGGTAAGACGTCAGCTTTGAGCTAAGAGTGAACACGCCCATTGAGGAGTTCGTGGTGAAAAGCCTGAAGATTTTCGTCACGCTGGCGGTGCTGGCCGCCGCCTGCGCATCCGGGTCAGCGGATGCCGGGCGTGTGCGCGTCTTTGTCGGCGTGGGCGCCCCTTTCTTCTATCCGTTCGCGCCGCTCCCGTATTACTACTACCCGCCCGTCGTCGCAGTGCCGGCCGCCCCAGTGAACTACGTCGAACGAGGGCGGCCGTCAACTGGCACGGGCCAGTCCAGCGGTTCCTGGTACTACTGCGGTGCGTCCAGGGCCTATTACCCCTATGTGAAGCAGTGCCCCGGCGGGTGGCGTGAAGTGTCTTCGCAACCCGCATCTTCCCGTTGATGATTACCTGAATGTTCAAAGCACCATGAAGTATTCATAACTCGCGCTGCTTGCCTCGCTGACCTGTGTCGGCGCGTGCTCTGTCCTGCCTACCTCGCCGAGCGTGATGTCGCTGCCCGGCATCGGAAAGACGTTCGACCAGTTTCGCGCTGACGACGCCTCGTGCCGGCAATTTGCGTTCAACAAGGTGGGCGGAGTGGCAGTCAACCAGGCAGCAACTGCAAGCGCGGTGGGCAGTGTCGCCATTGGAACGGCGCTTGTCGGGAGCGTGTTTGGCACGGGGGCTGCACAAGACTCGGCCTACCGCGTACAGCGCCGATTCGATTATTCGTACCTCCAATGCATGTATGCGTCTGGGGACCGCGTTCCGGTCCGCGGTCGAATGATGGTCGCGCCGGGCACGCGGCCCTATTCACCGCCGCCTCCGGCGAGTTGAGGTTGAAGTTCACGCTGGCACAGCAGAGTCAAAACACGACAAGATCGTCCAAACGCTTCTCCAACGGGAAAGTATCCGGGGAAGTACCTATTAAATTCGGATGACTTATCGAGTGGGGAAATATCCGCAACAATATCGAAGCTTGGAGAGTTGATCGCCAAGTTGAAATCCGAGCAGTTTTCGTTGTCCTGCATTGCGTCGGCCAGCGAAGTTCGTGGACGCCAGGAGTCGGGAAATACGACCAACCAAAGGTCGGTCAATGACATTCGGGCCGTAACGCAGCGGTACAATTTTTATGCGGTTCCTGAGCCATCAGCGGTCGCGACCTTGAGCTCTCGTACAAGGTTGGCAGCAGGACGGTAACCGTGCCGGCCAATGTACCGGTCGCGACATTCGGGCCGCAACGCCTAGCGATCTGACGCCGGGCAAGAAGATATTCGTGGTGGCGACGCCGGTGCAGCAGGGCGCGTTTGTGGCGCAACGCGTGGGGGTCGAGAAGGATGAGGGTTATACCGCCGATGTAATGGCCTTGGGCGCGACGACGAGTCGGCAGGTCGTATCAAATCAAGTTGCCAATCAGATTCAGTATCGGTCGTAGTCGTCAAGACCGAGGCCCATCGTGGAGCAATACGTCGAATGGTGACAGGAGTCGCGTTGTTCTGTCCCGTTGTGTCACATCATTCCGCCCATGCCGCCTGGACTTCCCGTGCCGCCCGTCCCGGTCCCACCCGTGCTTGGGCTTGGCGCCGTCGCAATCGGATGTGCGGCGCCCATCGTCGCCATGAGCGCAACTGCGCTGCTGCTGGGCTCGCCGTCGGCGTCGATTGCGCCGCGGGCCAGGAGTGACTGGAGATCACTGTCTACACCTTGCTGGCCGACAGCGAACGGGGTGACAAGGAAATTGGGTGTGGATAGCGTGACTCCGTACGTTTGCTGAAGATTCTGCACGACAGCGGCCTGCGCAGCCAGCACGTCGTCCTGACTCGCCAGCGCCTGCTGAAACCGCGTATTCGCGGTGAAACCGGCGATGAGCCCGCTTTCGTTGGTGCCGAGTTGTGCCGCCAGATACGACAGCAACATGTCCGTTTCTGGTGTGACGTTGTATGTCCCGCCAGCGAACGCAGCCGAGTGCAGCACCGTCCCGCCCGATGTCGCAGTGATCATGCACGGCATCACCGCGCCGAGCGTCGCCTGGTAATTTCCGTTTGCATCTGCGCTGACCGATATCGAACCCTGTGCGCAATTGATATTGATCGCCGCGTTCGCGAGCGCCCTGCCAGTCGCTGCCGTACCGGTGAACATGACCGTAGACATGCTGTTTGCGCCACTGCCACCGCCACTGCCACCGCCACCTCCGCCACAGGCGGCGAACAACGCAACGGATGCAATGAGCAGCAGTCCGCTGGCAGATCGGACGACGTGCCCTTCTCGAATGCTCATCGAAGTCTGCCCCGGATTCGGATATGTCGTATAAACGGTTTGCCGCCGCGATATATTCCATTTTTCACGCAAGGAATGTTGCTGCGCGGTCAGGGCGTGACGAGCAAAGACGTATGCAGGCCCATCGCGTAGTGGCCTGGCCTGTTGCAGATTAGTACGTAGTGGCCGGGTGCCAACTTGAGTGTCAAGCGCTTGTTTTTGCCGGGGTCGATGTCCTCCACCTCTCCCATTTTCTTGAACTGGCTCTCCGGCACTTGTCCATTTTTAACTGGCAGCTTATCGGCGGCCAAGTCCGTTTTAAGTACGACGAACTCATGTGTCAGACCAGTGTCGGGTGCGTTGCTCACCTCGAACGTGACAGCGCCTGCCTTGACGTGATTGGCGTCGAGCTGGATCGTGTTCATGAGCACCGTGGCTTTTATCATCTCCTGTGCGTAACCAGGGCTGCAAACGAGGCCGAGCGTGACCACACCAAGGAAGACTGCAGTGCGTTGGCCTGAGAACATGATGTTTTCCTCTACGAATATCGCGAGTATCCGCGTGTGCCTGATCGCCCCGCGCATGATGCGAGGAGCGGGACGTTTCATTGCGAAGGTCCGGACGAGGCGCTAGGAGCGGCGTGCAGTCGATCGCATCAAGATGCGTCCGTATCTGATATTTGCGCGTTGTTCACACCGCCGTCTGAGTCGTAGTCGCAATCGTCGCGCACGGCGGCGGATTTCAAGCGCGAACGCGTGTCGAGTGTTGATCATTCCGCTCATCTCCTCGCTACGGTAACGAAACGTCCAGCGCGGCAGACTTATTCCAGTGTCCCAGGACTATTTTTGCGTCGGTCGCTATCCGATGAAGTCCTGACGATTGAAATAAAAGTCAAAAGCGGGACCGACGTGCATCCGCTGTGTTCGCTCTCAAGGGGTAGTGCAGGCTATTTTTGTGGTCCGGTGCACGCGGAACATACCTGAAGCCAAACCGCTGAACAAAAGTTCAGGCCTTGACCTTAACGTCGCGCCTTCGCGGCGAAAACGAAGTCGGTTTCCCCACGCTGAAAGCTCGTTGCTCCGAATGGAATATCGTGGCTCCGCCGCACGTTTACTATGCGCAGTCCTGCAATGCGTCGAGTACCCTCCGCACCACGGATTGATCGTTGACCAAGGCTACCTACGATGTCGAGCACGTCGATCCTATTGCCCCGTGCACAAGCCTCAAGAAACCAGCGACACAGCCGGCGACCGCTTCGAGGGCATATGGCACAAAGCGAAACCATTGGTCGGGTAACGCGTGCTGGTCGCGCTCACAGGAGATCACGATGAAAGCAACCAGACTGTTATTAGCATTCCTCATGCTCGTTTCGCTAGCATTAACGGGATGCCCATCAAACGGGAACTCGCATGGCGGCGGCACGGCGTCGAACAGTGGGAGCAGTAGTAGCGGCGGATATTGACCACTGCTGACTGCGGAAAGCGGAGTGCAATTCGAATCCGGACGCATACGTACGATACGTACGATACGTATGCCAGATGCCTGGAAAAACCTTAGCTCAGAAGGAGGACCCGCGCAGGGGAGTTGGACGGCTTTAACCAGTCAGTCTTGCAGATTGGGCTGACATCGACCGCTGGTTCCCGTTTCGCTGGCGAGGTTCGGGATAGCCGGGGAGGCGTGCGCGATGAGAAACGACACCAACACGAAGGCGAGATTCGCGTTCGTGGCGTTCTTGCTTGTCCTGGCTGTCGCTGGAGCCGGTTGGTATTTCTTTTCCGGAAGCCAATACGCGACTTATCAGATCTATACGCGGGATTCGGTCTCGGGCCTCATTGCTGATGCCCCGGTCGAATTTCACGGCGTTGAGGTCGGCAAGGTGAAGAGCGTCAGGCTGGTCGACCCGCATTCGGTGGGGATCGTGCTGAGTATCGAGAAGACGGCCCCGGTTACTTCGGCCAGCGTAGCGACGATTACCTCCCGAGGACTCGCGACACGAGGGTTTACCGGCTATGTTTACATTGCTCTCGAAGACGTCGGCATCAATTCGCGGCCGCTGACGTTGCAGTCCGGTGAGCCTTATCCAATCATACCGACGGCACCATCGAAAGTCGTGACGCTCGACACGACGATCAGTCAGGTAAACGAAAATTTTCAGGTCATCACTGAATTGCTGAAATCGCTACTCGACACGAAAACCGTCGCATCGTTGAAGCAATCAGCCGATAGCCTGCAGCAGGTAACCAAGGCGCTGGCGGAAAATACCAATAAGCTGAACTCCATCGTTGCAAATACTGAGCGCGCCAGTCATCGTTTTGAGCCGCTGCTGCAATCGACCGACGACACCGTGAGGGCGCTTCAAACGCAAATCTTGCCGCAGGCGCACTCGCTGCTGCAATCGAGCGATGACACCGTGAGAGCGCTCCAGGCGCAAATCCTGCCAGAAGCGCGCAAGGCGCTGTTCAATCTTGATAATCTTTCCAGTTCCTTCACTGACCTGGCGACCAAAATCAATCGAGACCCGTCAATCGTGATTCGCGGAACTGCGCAGCGGCCACTCGGACCGGGGGAAGGAAAATGAAAATCGATATGAGCAGGACGACCTTCGTCGTGCTCTGCGTCGTCTTCCTTTCGGGTTGCGCTCTGCTCTCACCGGTCAAGACAGATACGAAAAAATACGCGCTGAACGATGTTCCGCTCGATCTGCCCAGCGAGCGGACTCACTCTACGACCCTGTTGGTCTTGGTCCCCGAGACTGAGCCGCTTTATGCCACCACGCAGATGGCGTATACGACTCAGGCTTATCAGATCGCGTACTTCAGTCAAAATGAATGGGCGGCGACACCATCGCAGATGATTCAGCCTTTGATTGTCGAGACACTTCGGCATACGAATTATTTCAGTAACGTTATTTCGTCTCCTGATTTCGGTCGCCACACGTTCACACTTCGCAGTGAAATTCTGGAGATCAGACAGGACTTCACTTCGGAGCCCGCGATGCTACAACTCACGATGCGTTTCTATCTGAGCCGGGAGGCCACCAATCAGGTCATTGCGACAAAGGAATTATCGGTGCAAGAACCCATGCAGGAACGGAACCCTTACGCGGGCGTCGTGGCCGCCAATGAGGCTATGGCAAAACTATTGCGGGAACTAGCCAGGTTCGTCGCCGATCAGGCGGACTAGGGCAGCATCTTGCGTAACGTATCGTCCTTGAGCACAAAATGATGCATCAGGGCCGCGCCCACATGAACGCATATGAAAGGGATGAGCGCATAACCGAACCACTTGTGGATGTCGATGAGTCGCTGAAACAGATAATCATCGTGGGGAAGGAAATCTGGCAGTGTGAACAGGCCAAAGAACGATACCGGGATGCCAGCTGCGGAAGACATCAGCCACCCGGTCATCGGCAAGGCAAACATCAGTGCGTAAAAGCAAAGATGAACGAATCGGGCTGCGATTTTTTGCCAATCGGGCAAGTGTGCAGCCAATTGCGGCAATACATGCGTTACCCGCCAGGCCAAGCGCGCTGCGAGCAGAACGAGTACCAGCAAGCCGACCTCCTTATGCAGGAGAATGAGCATGATCTTCTTCGTGTTGAAACCGACATCGGGAAGCTTGGCCATGTAAAGGCCCAATGCCGCAAGGCCAATGATCAGGAAAGCCATTGACCAGTGGAGCACGATCGCGACCGAGCCAAAGCGTTCTTCGGTGTTCCCAACCGATGTCATCGACCGTGCTCCCTTCATGAAAGATCGCGCCAGTGCAAGGCTCATCCATTTTCGTCTTTGGGTACCAGCGAGACAGAGCGCTGCTTACGGCTCCGCCGGCTCTAAACTTGACGCCGCGTGGCGAATTTGTACTTGGATGCGTGGTGAGCGCGAATCATCCTGTCCGACCGCCTATCACCATAGATAAACGTTCAGCCCAGCGGGCTTATTCCAATGTCCTTGCGCGCGTGCGATAGGGACCTCAATCGACGGTCGCCGGCCACACGGATTGGGACCATCCTGCTCCGAGGCGAGGTTGCCGAGCGAGATGCGATTTGACTTCCCGGGGTATTTTTGTAAGCGCGATTGTGGAATAACCCGGCGTGTTTCATCGTTTAGTCATCAGGCAACAACATTCCGAACGGCAAGCGACTACCGACACGGTGTGATTTTGCATAAGCACACCGAAGTGCTGGGCGATACGGATAACATCCGTGCGTCGAAACGTCGGGGATCCGTCCAGTCCCCCTTCTTTAACAAACTACTTCGTTTCGGGGCGTTGGGTGCCTGTTTCGGCCTTTCTGCGCCTGCACTCGCACAAACCTATGACGCCGTACCCGTGCCGGCAGACATCACCGTCGACAAGAAGTGGAAACCGAGCCCATGAACAACGATGCCGACCCGACGAAGCCTGACCCGGGTGAGCAGGACATCCGCGCGCTGTCTGCGTTTGCCGACAATGAGCTGTCCGCTGGACAACGGGCGGCCACACTCGAGTGGCTCGCGAACGACCCGAAGGCTGCCGCTCGCGTGGCTCATTATCGGGCGCAAAGAACGGCATTGACGGCAATGCTTGCGGCCTCGGGAGAGGGCGCGCGACGCATCGTTTTAATAAGCGGCACGCGATGGTGGCGGCACGCGGGGATGGCGGCTGCCTGTATGGGCATGGGCGTGGCGCTCGGGTACGCGGCAGGCGGGTTTTCACCGAGCGTTGGGATCGACCAGCCAGTGTTCGTGGATCGGGCCGACGCCGCTTACGTGGTGTACGCGCCGGAGCAACGTCATGCCATTGAGGTCACCGCGGCGGACGAGGACCATCTCGCTACGTGGCTGTCGACACGCCTCGGTCGGCCTTTGGCGGTTCCCTCGCTGCGGGGATATGGCTATTCGCTGATCGGCGGCCGTCTGCTGCCCGGCGAGTCCGGCCCTGCAGCACTATTCATGTATCAGAACGCGATCGGGGTCCGGCTCACCCTATACGTAGCCACGGTTCGACAGAACCTAATGGCATTGCGACTGTATCGTAAGGGTAACCGCAACTCAATCTACTGGACAAGTCAGGGTATGGGATACGCGCTGACCGGCCAGGTCACCGACGCGCAGTTGCGATCCATGGCGATCGACGTAGACAGCGCTCTTGGTGGTGTTGTCCGTTAATTTCGGGAGCGGACAGGAGTCGGGGGAGTGGATGCGAAAGCGGCAGGCTTTCGCAGGTCACTTTCGACGGAGGCGTGAATGGCTTGAAAATGCGGGGCCTGAGGGGCTTGGCGACCTCGTTTTGTCACGCGCGGTAACGACTTTCTCCTGCACGCTCCCCGGACTCGCGGGCCCCGCCGCGGTCTAAATCTTTAGCGGAGTCGTTCCGCCGGCTTAGATGAGGTCTTACCATGAAGTACACAATTTTGCCCCCTTTGACAGGGGTGTTAACGGCCGCGTTGTTGGGCGGCTGTGCCACGGCGCCTTATGACGCATCGATGAATCCCTGTGATCAGGACTACATGATGACAAATCCTGCGGGCGCCGACTATTACTGCGGTCCTGACTATGGGTACCCCCTGTACGGAGGAGGTTTTCTTGGCTTTGTCGATATCGACCACTTTCATCATCACCACCATGACCATGACCATGACTTCGATTTTCATCGCGGCCATGACCATGATCATGACTTTCATCACGGCGGCGCCATGGCTGGCCGTGGGCACGGCGAAGCGCACGCCGAAGGCCACGGTGGCGGGCACGACTCAAGTGGTTTCGGCGGTGACTTTCAGCCCTCGGGAGCGAGCGGATCGCACGGGGGTGGTCCGCACAAGTAACCGGAATCACGCAACGCACAAGCCCCTCCACAATCCCCCGCTCGAACGATCCCCAATGCGCTCACGGCCGGGCTCGGCCGTGAGCGCATTGTGTCTCGGCCGCCTCGCCGATGGAGCGCCCCAGTTCCATGCCGCCCGTAAAAGTTTCGTCTTCTGGCATGGGATCGGGTTTCAGCGCCCGGAGTCGTCGAATGGAAGCCTCCAAACGGTGATGTTCGGCACATTGTCATCGACCGCGGCAAAGCGCACGAAGTCGCTCCGCGTCTGCGAGAACGCAAGTCCGAATGCGCCACCTTGCGCTGGATCCACAGAAAGTTGGGCAACGAAGCGACCTTGCGGTGTGAATTCGACGATCTCGCTCGGCTGCTTCGAGTCGGCGTTGATCGCGTCGCCGTTCGCCGTGAACAGATCGTCGTTCGGTCCGAGCGCCAGTCCGAGCGGGCCATGCAGATGCGCGTTGTCCGCGTAGATCAGGACACCTTTGCCGCCATCGTGTGTGGTGTTCCCGGCGCCGAAGAGGGCGAAGACGGCGTTGTCGACGGTCGACGCGACATAGAGCACGTCTCGTTGCGGATCATATGCCAGTCCGGTCGGACCGACCACGAGAGCCGCCGGATCGCTGCGAAACGGGAAGCCGGATGCGATCTGCGTTGCGCCTTTGATCTGCACGCCGTCTTCGCTAATCGCAACGTCGAGCCGCACGACCGTCCCGTTGAGCACGTTCGACACGAACACCTTCGCCTGGTTGCCCTGGTCGAAGATGGTGAGGTCCCACGGGCCGTCGATCTTTG
>Ga0073928_10006218_pt1 | contig 16157 bp, 17 predicted proteins | sample PaiPotPPA55metaG_FD_76969 | JGI IMG/M metagenome (GOLD analysis project Ga0073928, IMG submission 76969) | Iron sulfur acid spring bacterial and archeal communities from Banff, Canada, to study Microbial Dark Matter (Phase II) - Paint Pots PPA... ... | reverse complement strand
CTGAAGGTGGATTCCGTCGCGGTGAAGTGCAGGGTCATTAGCCGGCTGGTGGCGTCATCAATAAACACCAGCAGCGTGCAGGCCGGTGCACGGTCTTCAAACCAGCGATGACAACAGTGCCCAATGTCCGCCGATAGCACGTTTGACCAGCCCCGGCAGTGCCAGGCGGTTGAGCCCCCGGTCCCGACCGTCACCAGGCGCGGCGGTGAACACCAGGGTCAGATTGCGCGGTTCACCCGCGCCGGTGAAGCGCCGTTCCAGCGCCATGATCAATTCGTCTGGAGTACCGATGCCGACAAAGCCCGAGCAGCAGACGCTGTCGCCGTCGCGAGTCAGTGCGACCGCTTCATCAGCGGTGACAATCTTGTCTTTCATAGCGCAGCTCGAAGAAGAGGTGAATGTGCGGTCGCTACCGCTGCCGCTTCGCGTGTAAACGGCTAATAGCTTGCTGAAAGCTGGGCAGAAGATTGTTGGGCTGGGCAAAGAGATCTGCTCCAGTAGCACGGCCGTGTTGAACAATCTATCGTCGTGCTCAGGCAAAGCCAGTCGCCCCGGCTTCCTCGTACGTAGCAATGCGTCCCAAAATCGCGATTCAACTGCGCACGGTTCTGGCGGGCGTAGCCTAGCCATTTCATCGCCATCACCAGCAATGGTAGGCCAAATTTCTAACCCTCGCGATGCTCTAACAGCCTCCGATTAAATGATTGGAGGAAAGGTGGTTCCAGACGTCCGTTTACGTCATTGCAGCACCACTGCATGTCGGGGAAGACTGATAGTGAAGACGCAACCTGTGTCCGGAATGTCGCGTACGCTGAGAACTCCATCGCTCGCCTCGACGCTACGGCGAGCGATCGAAAGTCCTAATCCGAGCCCTGTTCTGTCAACGCCATTTTGCCTGAATGGCTGGAACATACTCTCCACATCAGTTGCCGACAAACCCCCGCAGTGGTCCTTTACATCGATCAGGATTCGGGCCGCCACAGCGTATGCGTCAAGAGTGACCTCGGTGTGAAGGTGAGTGAACTTGAACGCGTTCTGAAGCAAATTTCCCAGCGCCGAGAACAGCAGATCCCGGTTGGCGCAAACGGCAAGATCGGCATCGACGTGTGAAACCGTGAAGGAACACCCGTGAGCTTGAGCCGCGAGATTCGCTGCCTGTTTGATCTCGCCAATGAAATCAGCAAGTGAGAAAGTTTGCGATGGTGTCGGGCTCCCCGCTGTCAATCGCACTTGAGCGAGAGACTGGTCGATCAGATCACGCAGGCCGGCCAAACTGCGCTCCAGCACTGATCCCGTCGCGCCCGAAAGGCTAAGATTTCCGGCTTTGGCCGCGGTGAAAGCGAGCGTTGCAGTCTGGAGGAAATTTCGTAACTCATGGGCCAAAAATCCCAGGCGTTCATGCATCTCCTCGACGTGTTTGTCCGTCGAAACAGAGTCGCGCTGATAGCTGAATTCCGTCACTGCATCGGCAATCGCATTGTCCAGGCAGCGGTTAAGCGTTCGAAATTCGTCGATTTGAAACGGCGCATCGCGCTCGTAGGCCAAATCTGTAATCGCCTGACACAGATCGCCGTAGTCGTGGACGACCTGATCGACGGAAAACCCGAGCTCAAGGAGTTGTCGTCCATGCAGCGCGGCTGACATTCCTATCGTCGAAAACGACGGCTCGCCACTCGACGGGCCAGAAATCTTGCGACTGTCCATGGGCGTGGCCGTTTGTTCGATGCGCAGTGTCTGAATAAGCTGATCCAGAAATAGCGGCACACCATTCTGTAATTGCTGCACAGTTGCCGCTCGGGCGGGCCGCTGCGCGACTTTTACGCGACACCGTCCAATGAGGTCATCGCGGTTGTTTGAAAGAAAATCGTGCATCATGAGCAATACCTCGTTTTGTCGGCTCTACTTGGTTGACCGACTGCAGTCGCAACAGGACATTCGCTCACGCGAGGTGGACTGCGCGCAAATGGCGGGTAGTTCAATGTACACCCCCGCATGTCATGTTGAGCATTCCCAGTCGTAGGGCTAGCGCGCCTGTCGCGGACGACGCTGTATGGCCATCAAATAGCCAATGGTTAAGTGACGATGGTTAGCACGTGCCATTTCGGAACTGGGCATCAGCCTGATATATTCGAACGGACTGTATGTATGATTCCTGCGGTCCCGCAAATGCGGGGGCTCGTAATTGCAGGTGATCAATGGCCGCGCTCGACGGTCAACGACTCTCCAGTTTGAGATGCACCAGGCAAGGTAAATGGCCTTTCGTCAGCGGGTTCATACGAAAAAGGTCTTCCATTATTTTCGGCCAGCCGCGAGGTACCCGGTACTCAAGCATTCTCAGCGTTGCGATGCCTGACGACCAACTGTGTAGGCGAGTGCTTATTTCGTCGCCGTCGATGCCCCATGGCATAGGCGGCAAGCAATAGTACGGCGATTGCATGACGCCCCACATGGTCAACTGGGAGAACCACCGCGGGATTACGTCGAATGCAATTTCGGCCCCTGGAAAATGTTCGACGATCTGGACAAACAGGCGTCGCACCGCTTCAGGCTCAAGATACATAAAGAGGCCTTGAACGACGATGAATACCTCGGGGGTCGGTTCAATCTCGTCCATCCAGTCTGGCTCGAACACACTCGCAGCCACGTGACGAAAGCGCTTGGACGAAGGAAGGAAGTGCTTGCGCAGTTCGATCGCAGCCGGCAGATCGACCGTGAGCCAACGCATCCGACCATTGTCTACTCGGTGGGCCTGCGTTTCCAGGCCTTCACCCAGGGACACGATCAAGCCGTTCGGATGGCGCTTGAGCCAGCGCCTCAGGAGCTGATCGATCTCTGCAGCCCGCGCGGCGAATGAACCGATGGGGTCTCCAAAACGGCGCGTGAAGTCATAGTCGATCGCATCGCAGATGCGTACGCTGTCGGGGTCGACTAGAACGCCGTCGGGACGACGTGCTTCGCATGCCCGGTCGTACAGTGTCCACAGCATCGTTTCCGACACGCCGTCCAATTTGGACGTAACCTTCGCCAAGCCGTCACTGTTGTGATTGGGCACCCGCAGGTTCTTTAGGCGAAGCGGCGGCGCCAGCACGGCGGCGGTCAAATCGCACCCAGCCGTTCGGCATTTGCGGTCGCGCGGCCGTGAATGGGCGCGAGGCCTTCCTGCATCACACGCGCAGTCGAGCTGGCTAATTGCAAGGGGTTTGAGGGAGAGTCTGCTGCGATCTTCAAAAGTGCTGCCTGGCGTTCAAACCATTGCGAGGCCGATTGACTTGATGCCAACGCCGCAGCCGCAGTGGAGGTAGCCCAGATATGTTTGCTGGTATCCATCGCCAGTGTCATGCCTAGACTTAGGAATCCTGAACCCATCGCCTCGATCGATTCGAACGCTGCCTCGTTTTTTTCGCGGCCCATCAGATTGAATTCGATCCGGTCCCGCTCATTGGGTAGCGGCCCGGCCATCGCCAAGCGGGCCATACGAGCTATAACAACTTGAGTGGTCGCGTTGAGCATTTCGCAAGTTTCAGTAAAGATGCGCCACCAGTTCGTCGAAAGCTCGTCCAAAGACGGTAAAAAGACTGACGTATTCATGTGGTCCTCCGAGTAAGTAAGCGTGCTATGGACCGCCTGAGGACATTGGCAATGCAGAAACGGTGCCGGTTCCTTCATTGCTGTCTACCCGGTCAGCGCAGAAGTCAGAAAGCTGGTCGACCGGACCACGGAGCACACTCGTGCATCCTTAGCGTCGGCTGACGACAACATTCACGCACGTTGACGTTACCGCTAAGTGAATCGACGGCCACGCGGAGACCCGGAGTCGGCGATGGCAAAACACGAGCGCGCTAGATGCACACTCATCCGTTTGCTAACAGCGAGGCCACCTATCAGAAGTGCGAGATAAAAAACAAAGGTGACCAAGTTCATGGTTACACCGCTCTGAAGACTCCGGTCGCCGTTGGGGCAGTGGGAATTGACTATTCCTGCGCGACCGTCTCGGGGCGTGTCAAAATCGCGGGTTCAAGACGAACAAAGGAAACAATGCGCGCAACCAGGGTAGGCGTCGGTACGGTGCCGTACTACGCCTCGAATCGGTGGGTATGGGTCGGCCGAGTGAAGTGCCAGCAGCACAAGCGACCGCCGAGCACAGCAAATGGCGAGCGATCAAGCGCTCGTTCATCGCACGGCGCACTCCGCGACCGAACAATGCGGTCAATCTGGTTGGTGCTATCCAGTACCGACCACCGTACAGACGCTCGCTTTTTCGAGTGGGAATGTGTTGTTCTCCTGCGAGCCTCGGCGATCGAGACCGGTGAATGCGCGGTTCCGGGCGTTCGGCCGATAGCTTCGAACTAGTGGCGAATAATCGGTGGACGAAATCTAAGCGGACGTGTCTGTCGCGGTCGACCTGCTTGTACGAATTTGTCGCCTGATTCGGTACTCGGTTCAGGGCGCAGGGACTATCAGACATCGCTTAGGTGCATGCGAGGCATGGCACATGCAGAGCGTTCGCTCGCGATTTCCGGGTGGCAATCACTCGCGCTTCACGACTGGATCACAGCATGAATCCACTGATGCTATTTCTTTTCGCAGCACTTCTTCTTGCAGTCGTTGATGTTGGCGTCCAAGCCCGTTTGTGTCGAGCGCATCAAGACCACTCACCGTCGCGAGGCTAACGATTTTTATGTCTCTGCTCGAATTTCTCTCCAACGGCTTGTTAAGTTATTCATGGTGGCAGATTCTCCTGGCCGTGCTCCTCTCGACGCACGTCACGATCGTTTGCATGACTGTCTATCTCCACCGCTGCCAGGCGCACCGGTCACTTGAGTTGCACCTCGCTGTGAGTCATGCGTTCCGTTTCTGGCTTTGGATGACAACGGGAATCACGACTGCTCCGTGGACCGCAGTTCATCGAAAACATCACGCCAGGTGCGAAACTGATGAGGATCCCCATAGCCCGCAGACGCGCGGAATCTGGAAGGTGGTTTTCGAAGGGTCGGAGCTGTACACCGCAGCAGCCAGGGACGAAGAAACCTTGCGCAAATTCAGTCATGGCACGCCGAAGGACTGGATGGAACGAAATGTCTATGCAAGACACCCGAATCTCGGAATAGGTCTGCTCATTGTGATTGATATCGCACTATTCGGTATCGTTGGCGTGTCGGTCTGGGCCGTACAGATGATATGGATTCCGTTCTGGGCCGGTGGAGTCGTTAACGGCTGCGCGCACTTTTGGGGCTATCGCAATTTCGGGTCTGCCGATAAAAGTACGAATCTCTTTCCGCTGGGAATATTGATCGGTGGCGAAGAGCTTCACAACAATCACCACGCCTATGCGACGTCGGCAAAACTATCTAGCAAGTGGTACGAGTTTGACATCGGCTGGATGTACATTTGTATCCTTTCGGGCGTGCGATTAGCCTCGGTCAAGAGAGTCGTGCCGACGCTGCATTTGGTCAAAGCTAAGTCGGTACTCGATAACGAGACGCTGGAAGCGGTGCTTTCTAATCGCTATGAGGTTATGGCGAGTTATGCCAGGCTGGTCAGCAGGGTCTGTCGCTATGAACTGGTGAAGGGCGAGCGTCTGTGTCCACATGAGAAGCATCTTGCGCGCCGCGAAAGGAGGCGGCTGTTCCAGGAGCAATTGAGTCGCAACGATCTGCAGCAACTGGCGTTGCCGGAAATATGCGCCGGCAGCCCGAAGCTGCGGATCTGCCTCGAATTTCGCACCGATCTGTCATCGATCTGGGAAAGGTCGAACGCATCGCGCGAGCAATTGCTCTTTCAACTGCAGGACTGGTGCTGTCGTGCGGAGCAGAGCGGTGTCCTGGCGCTTGAAGAATTTTCTTTGCGCCTTCGTCAGTACGCCTGACGTGCAGCGGTTGCCCGCCGTTGCAATATTCAGCCGCCCCGGTGAGAATTTTATTTTCGCGCAGGCGGCTACTTCCGTTGCCTCCGACGTCGTGAATGGACGTCGTGACCAGATCTTCTGAGGACGATGGCTGAAAATGGCCCTTTTATGGTCCCGGTAACGTGGTCGATTGTGTCGAGTGAGTTTGACGCCACGCGCCGAAAGGTGCATCTACCCGCCTCACTGACGCGAATTAGGCCACGGCAATTGCGAGCAACGCCGCTGCGCTGGAGCTAGCTACAACATACAGCGGAAACAGCCACGAGGATGACGCGAGCGTGACGGTTCTCCCACTATGCGAGGCTCGACCAGCAATCATCGCCTTACCAAACGCATTAGCCCTCGAGGTCATCGCTGTCCGGCCATGACCGGCTGTGTATGCATCGAATTCATATGCACGCAGATACATAGTGTTTCCTGCCGTCAGGTCCCCTGTTATTTTTCCTCGTCGGGTCACAGCGGTAAGCGTACAGATGCGTGGACCACACTTGTGCGAACGTATATGCTAGTACTACATATCGGTGAGCTATGGGCGTTTCAGACTGTCGGCAGCCTGGACGGGCGGCGAATACCGCCAATCTCACTGCCACTTGTGCGCTAGGCATCGACGCATCCATGCGTTCCCGCCGACGCCTCATAAAGCGGAGGTCAACATGTCCACGCTTACCGTTCAGCCGCAATCGTCGGTTGGTCCAGCCTTCATTGATACGACAGACGCATTGGATGATATGACTCCGCGCTTCACGGGTTCCGCTGCTTTGCTTTCCTTCAACGGTGTCAATCCGGTCGAGACCCGGGCCGAGCGGAATCCAAACGACGAACTTCTCGCGATGGTCGCGCACGAGCTTCGCGGTCCCCTGAATGCACTGAAGCTTTCCACCGAGATGATTCGCAGAGTCTCGTCCGGCCATCGGGAGATCGGACGATCGGTCGAGGCCATCGACAGGCAAATCGCGCATTTGACCCAACTCGCGGATGACTTGTTGGATGCGACGCGGGTCGCCCATGGCGTGCTTCGTTTGCATAAAATCAGGACGGACTTCGATACCGTTCTCACAGATGGCCTTGAGGGAGTTGGGCTTGCCGCAGAGAAACGTGGTCAAACGTTCAGCATCGACACACCCACTGAAACAATCTGGATTAACGGCGATCCTGTACGACTTGCCCAAGCCATCAGCAACATGCTGGTGAACGCCGTGAAGTACACCTCTGTCTCGGGGTCAATCAAGCTGACCGTACGAGCAGAACTCAACGATCTGGTGGTTTCAGTGAGGGACAACGGGCAGGGCATATCGAGTTCTCTCCTGCCACATGTCTTCGACCTCTTCGCGCAATCGCACAGGACGATTGCGTCTAGCGCTGACGGTCTGGGTATCGGGCTTGCGATCGTGAAGGCGATTACGGAACTACACGGTGGGACGATTTCAGCAAGCAGTGCGGGTCCAGGCGCCGGCAGCGAATTTGTCCTTCGACTTCCGATAATTGCTGCGCGAGAGAGTGTTTCCAGCAGTGCATGACCGGTGTGTGAATCGCTCGTTCGACGGTGGACCGTCTCACTATACCGTTCACAGGCCGCTAAAAAGCCTGTCGCTCTCGCGTTTTACCACCCTGTAACACTCACAAACCTGCGCCTCCAGTGCGCGGCGGTCGACCACCTCGATCAGTCCCCGGCTGTAGCGGATTGCTCCGTCATCCTGTAATTTTCTTGCGGTCTCTGTAACACCGGCCCGGCGGACGCCGAGCATGTTCGCGATCAGTTCCTGGGTCATCCGAACATCATTCGATTCGAGGCGGTCCAGGCTCAGTAACAGCCAGCGGCAGAACTGCTGTGCAATCGAATGGTGACGGTTGCAAACCGCTGTCTGAGCCATCTGTGTGATCAGGGCCTGTGTATAGCGGAGGAAGAGACGTTGTATTGCACCGCCCCGTGCAAACTCCTGCTTCACGATCTCGCCGCTCAGGCGGAATGCCTGCCCCGCGCTCTGTACGATGGCGCGATTCGGCATGGTCTCGCCGCCCATGAAGAGCGCGACACCTAGAAGCCCGTCCCGGCCTACAACGGCAATCTCCGCAGAAGCACCGTTCTCCATCACGTACAACATTGAAATGATGGCGGTGGTCGGAAGGTAGACGTGACTCAGATGGTCGCCCGACTCATAAACTACCTGACCTAGTTGCATGGAAACCGGCGACAGATGGGGTGCGATACGCTCTCGCTCGTCCGATGGCAGTGCTGCCAGCAGATAATTCAGTTGCGAAATAGAATCGTCTGTGTCATTCACGGGCTCCTTATCGGGCGATCCTCCGCTTCGGTTGACTCGTGCAATGAGCCGCTGCTGCTGTCTTATGTGCTCTTCACGGTTTTTTTCCGGGACCAAGCTCAACACCGCCGAGCGCAGCGTATCGTGACCCAGGGCATCCAGGATTTTAATTTTTGTCAGCGTTCCCAGGTCGCTTTTGCCGTTTCGCCACGCGGAAATTTGCGAGCGCGTCAGCGCGAGGCTGTCTGCCAATTGCGCATCGCTATTGAAACGACCTCTACGTTTCAGTTCATCGAACAACTCGTACCAATCGAACTGCATCGTGTGATAGCCAAAAAGATGTCAAAGTTATTTGACACGACCCGGTGACCATGAAATACTGTCTGTTGACCCGGTGCGTCAAACGCATTCGACATTTATAGCACACGCACGACCTTGTCGTGATGCCGGGTTCACACCTTTCGCATTCATGCCGTTCTCGTGCACACACGGGATTGCTGCATGAACGCTCCAACTTCGTACATTCGTCTGCCTTCCGCGCTCTCCGACGCGCCATTGGTTGTTCTCCCGCCTTCAATCGATGATGATGAATTCGCCGCCCATCAGGTTGAATTCATCCGGCGCGTGTTTGGTTATTGCGAGTTCCTGCGTGCTCATTCCCGCGAAACGCCGGTCTCCGACGCGTTTCTGGCAGCCTTCGTCAATCTGTTTGAAGTTGTGAACACAAACGCGCCCGAGGACGCACGCCGCTGCGCTGCGCAATTGCAGGAGATTTTGCGTGTTGTATTTCCTGGACTCGATCCGGATGCGCCGCCGCCCGTTGAACCGCCCCAACTGCCAGACATCGGGCCCGCAAGTACAGAATGCATCCTGTGATAACCAAGTGTGCGGTTGACGTGCGCTCTACACGGGCTGAGAACCCGATCCTCGGTGTGTCGTCGCCCAACTAGGAGAGAGTGCCGAGACGAGGCTGCTGCTCGGTAAGACTTCAAGGGGAAATCAAGGTGGCGTCAGGATCAGGTGGTGCGGGATAAGTCGGACGAGCGAGGCGCTCGCGCAGCTCGGTCCGGCGCCGAAGCGATAAGCATCGCTGGCAATGCCGTGCTCTAGCGCTGCGAGCCAGGATGTGTTTCCGCTCATTCAACGGCCTTTCACTGCGACGATCGCGGTAGATGAGATAGACCGGGTGCCGAAATGCACATGCGCCGCACTGAACAATCAATTCATTAATCAACTAGCGTCGCCGGTTTTGATACCAACGTTCCAAAAAATCACGTTAGCGCATCGAGTCGCTGCCGGACGCAAGAATCTGAGTCCTGACGCTCCCCTGATTGCGATCAATAATTTGAAACAGTTCGTGTTTTTTTGACATGCATCATCCAAAGCTAGTAAAGGGTAGGGCCGGGTTATTGAAGGGAATAGTATTGGAAAGAACGGTATCGGCGCTGCTGGCGTAATTTGCATCAGCGTGTCGCCCGCCCGGAGAAGTAATGATTAGACAGAAAATTCTTTTTCCCGCGCTCATCGCCGCCTTGGCATTTACGGTAGTCCAACCAGTCGCGCGCGCCGCAACCTATGTGACCGGTACGGCTACCGCAACGCTCAACGTCACGCTTACGCTGCAAGCCAATTGCACGATTTCTGCGACCCCGTTGAACTTCGGCACGAACGGCGTGCTGGCCACTGCGCTCAACCAACAGACCAACGTTGCGATCACCTGCACAAATACAACGCCGTACAACGTCGGACTTGATGCCGGCACGGTGGTAGGATCGACCGTCGCGAGTCGTCTGATGGCCGGCACTACCAGCGGCAACACCGGAACAACTGTAGGCTTCGAGCTCTATCAGGACGCTGGCCGCGCGACCGTGTGGGGCAATACCCAGGGCACGAACACAGTGGCCGGCACGGGTACGGGGTCGGCTCAGACGATTCCCGTTTATGGTCAGGTGCCCGCACAAGCCACGCCGCAACCCGACACCTATCAGACAACGGTCACCGCGACGGTGTACTTTTGAACGGCCACCGCGACCTCATCGTCAGAATCCGGCATCTTCTGACCCTTGCGCTGTTCACGACCGGCCTCGCGGCACACGCGGCAACCCTACAGATTTCTCCGGTGATGATCGACCTGCAGTCGAACGAGAGCGCATCGGGCATTGCGCTGCGCAACCCGGGCGACAGTCCGCTCTACGGGCAGGTGCGAGTGTTCCGCTGGGACCAGTCCAATGGCGACGACACCCTAATCCCGACGCAGGAGCTGATGGCCAGCCCGCCTCTGGTTCAGATCGCCGCACAGACCGATCAGTTGGTCCGGCTGGTGCGGGCAACGTCAGCACCGGTCGCCGTCGAGCAGAGCTACCGGGTCCTGATCGATGAACTGCCACGGCCCGATTCCACACCCACGAGCGGTGTGACGATTCGCTTGCGCTATTCCGTGCCGATATTCGTCGAACCCGCCGGTGGGTCGGGTCAGCCCAAACTCTCGTGGCATTTGGCGCGTGACGACCACGGCTGGGTCCTGCGTGTCGAAAACACCGGGACGAAGCGAGCGCAGATTGCCGCGGTTCAACTGGTAAATGGCGCGGGCAAGGCGTACGAGATCAACAAGGGCCTGCTCGGCTACGCATTAGCGGGGCGCACAGGTCAGTGGCAGATGCCGCTTGCGCCCGATGCCGACCTGGGCGGCGCGGTGAAGGTGCGCGCGGCCGTCAATTCGCTGCCTGCCCAAGCCGTTGTGACCGTTGACCAGCGGAACTAGGTGTCGCCACGACTAGGAATGGGAGGCAGAGGTTCGTGCGATGGGCCAGGTTGATCGATGACCGGTGAAACTGGTCGGCTCCGCAACGTCCGAGAAAACCGGACCTTGGGCGCTTAGAAATATTAGTGAGCCCGCGGGTGTCTGCGTGTGCCGTCAGCTGGCACCGATGAACAAATCCAGACGGGAGTGGCCGCTTGACCAGGAGGCGATATTGATGCGGCTTCCGACCGTTAGGAAGCCTCATCGAAGCCGCGCTACCGCGTAGAGGAAGGCCTCGCCTTCGTGGGTGACGTAATGGCGTGACTTGTTGAGTGGGTCTTCGTCCAAAGCGACGAGTTGGCGTCTTAGCAGCGCGTCAAGATCCGCATGACCTAACCCGATTTGATCGGGAGCATGCTTGACCAGCATCAGCGTAGCGAACTCGTGAGGACTTAGCATCTTCGTCTTATAGCAGGTGGCCGGAGCTGGAGCAGAAAAACTCGCACACCGGCGGGCGCGTCCCGCGAAGAGCGGCGGATAGGGCGAGTCATCATCGAGTCGCTTTCTTGCGACTCTCTAACTCGTACCGCCTCGACGCGGCAAAGCAACATTTAAAATACGTTTTTTCTTGACTGCTTATTTGACGACTTGCCCTTAACCTATCGCATGCCAAACTTCGGCGTATAACACTTTCACCCAAAGCAGGTTCGTTGTGTGAGCCAGCGGCAGACCCTCGCTCGGCCATCGCCCTGTCAATCGACGCGACCGCCTGCGGACCGATCTAGGTTGCTCGTCCCCTGCTCTCAGCCTGTCAGTTTGACACTCTAACCGATCCACCGCCGCCATTCGCACTGGAGTCGGGGCCTCTTTTTTGTATTTACAAAATAGCAACACCGCAATGATCTAAAAAATACTCGCAAGTTTCGGTTTCTTTGCCCACGCGCCGAGCCTGCTTGGCATTGATGTGCCGCAAACGTTCGTGTAAAAAATAGTTAAGGAAGGTCTGCAAATTATTGGACCTGAGGTAGCCGAAAACTACTCTGTAATGCAGATGAATAAACGGGGCGTCGAGATGGCGCAACTAGACCGTGGACTGAACCTGTCAACGAAGCATACGGGCAAACAGGAATTTTTCGACGGGATGTGGTGCGTAGTACCTTGGCTCAGGCTTATTGCACTGGTCGAGCCGTACCATCCGAAAGGTGGAACTGGACGGCCGCCGTTTCCGGTCGCGACGATGCTGCAAATCCACTTCATGCAACAGCGGTTCAGACTCTCGGATCCCGCAATGGAAGAAGCACTTTACGACATGTCGTTGTACCGGGAGTTTGCTGGTCTGGATGGCAGCGTGACACGTTTGCCGGACGAAACGACAATCCGACGCTGTCGTCATCTACTCGAAACTCACGGACCCGCGGGACAGACGCTGGCAGTGGTCAATGAGATCGTGCGCGAGAAAGGCCCGATGCTCGAGGCTGGGTCGGTGGTCGACGCTATGCTGATTGCGGCGCTCAGTTTCACAAGGAATGAATCAGTACACGGACCCGGAAATGTGCCCGACGCGGAAAGGCGGCAACTGGTACTTTGGCATCAAGCCGCAATTCGACGTGGATGCGGAGTCGGGGCTGGTGCACACCGTGATCAGCACGGCGGTGACGTTCAAGACAGCAACACGGCCCACGCGTTGTTGCGTGGGGAGGGAAAGGACGTCTATGCTAATGACGGCTGTCAGGATACCGAAAAAGTGACGTTAATTTAGTACGCTGGCATATCGCGATGAAGCCCGGTAGGAGTGGGAAACTTGACCTGAGTGACCGCTTTGACTCGATATTCGACTAGATCGAACGCCTGAAGGCTGGCATCCGGACCAAGGTTGAACGTGCGTCTCGCATTCTTAAACGGCTGTTCGGCTATACAAAGCGCGGCACCGGGGCTGGCAAAGAACATGGCGCAGATTACGACGTTATTCGCGATGAGCAACCTGTGGATGGTCCGCGGGGTTTTGCGGAAAGGGCGAAACCTGCGGAAGATGATACCGCGAAGCACATCACATGCTCGACGGGGGCCATCTTGACGAACGATCGAGACACGTGGACGTTCCCGCCACCGACTGCACATTGATAGCGGCGGCCCTATGGAACCGCACAGCGACACGAGTTGTGCACACCTTCCTTAACCTTCAGCCATATCGTATCGAGGGAGGCTGATGGTAAAGACGCAACCGATTCCAGGCAGGTCACGAGCGCTAAGGCTCCCGCCGTTCAATTCGACGTTTTGCCGAGCTGTCGCCAGTCCAAGTCCAAGACCACTTCGATCATTGGAGCGTTGCGTAAATGGTGAAAACATTTTTTCGACGTCGCCGTCCGGAAGCCCCCCGCAGTGATCAGCCACATCGATTAGGATGCGGTCTGCCGCTGTGTATGCGCTCAAACGGACTTCGGTGTGCGGACGGGTGAATTTGAATGCGTTCTGGACGAGATTTCCCAGAGACGAGTAAAGTAGATCTCGGTCACCTCTAGCGTTGAGCGTCGGATTCACGGCCGTGACCACAAGCGCACAGCCACGAACGTGAGCAGCTAGTTCTGCAGCGAATTTGACTTCTTCGATAAATTCGGCGATGGAAAACACATCCCCATCAATGGAGCTGCCGGTCATGGCGCGGGTCTCGGCCAGTGACTGATCAATCAAATCCCGAAGCCCGAACAAACTGTGCTCAAGAACGGAGCCGGTCGCGCCGGATAGACCTAGATTGCCGGCCTTTGCCGTTGCAAACGCGAGCATTGCGGTTCCAATAAGGCTCCGCAGGTCATGCGTCAAGCACTCTATCTTTTCCGTGATTTGGAGCGCAGTATCATGCGCCGCGATTGAATCACGTTGGATTACAAGCTCGGTAACGGCATTTGCGATTGCGTTATCTAGACAGCGGTTAAGCGTTCGGAGCTCTTCAACCTGAAATGACGCATCGACCTCGTAAATGAGGTCCGTGATCGCTTGGTACAGGTCACCATAGCCATGAACAACCTGATCAATCGAAAAACCAAGTTGCAAGAGTTCGCGTCCGTGTTTCGCTGCCGATGAATCGATGTCGCATTCAGGTGATTCGTGGCCTGAAGATCTCAAAATCTTCCGGCGGGTCGAGGGGCCGGTTGTTTGTTCGATGTTAATCGTCTCAATCAATCGGTCCAAAAATAGTGGTGCGCCATTTTTCAATCGCTCGTTGGATACCACGCGCGTGGGTTGCTGTGCGCACTTCGTTCGGCATCGTTGAATCAGTGTTTCACGATTATTCGACAGAAATTTGTGCATTATCGCGTCACCTCGGCATTAGCGGAACAGCATTAATCAGAGGAAACCAACGTTCCGGACCGCTTCAGAACACCAGGGCCGTCAATCTGCTTAAAATCCCTGTCATATTCGACACGTTACGGGTCTTTGGGCGACCTATCGGATTTCGCTTTTAGTGCACATCAGTCCGGCTTACCTGAAAACACCGTGATACTTAGGTGGCCAGAGCGGACCTTGCAACGAGATGAAGGAGTGAAGATATATTGCTTGCAGCAACAATAGGCGTCGGTACGCTGCCGTACAACTCCTTCTGAGGTAGGGCTTCCCACAACAATCGCAGCATGCTCCCGTGAAAGCTCACTTCAGGGATATGCCTAGGATCAACCTCAATGCCACATGAGAAGGAACCAAGCGTACTCGCTCGGAAAAGCCTACTCCAGAGTCCGTGAGGAGATCGGTCTCCTGACGTTATCGGACCTCCTCAGGCCTGTCGTAGCGCCGTTTCTCGCGACATCGTTTCAGAAAAGTAGTCGTCGAGAAGACCTGCAATCCGCCAAGTCGCGCAGGGGCGGCGACAATGCGCGTCAAAACCCGCGGCCTTCAGAGTGTCGATTGCATCAAATGGTCGGCTGTTGCTCATTGCAACGAGCAGCATGTTTTTACTGTCCGTGCCTTGAAGACTTCGGAGAAAGGCAAATCCTGAGGCGACGTCCAGACGGGTATCCAAGAGGAGAGCGTGAGGACGCCAAGCAACGACGATGGGTCGCAGGGACTGAAGGCTTTGAGCACGCAGCACTTGCGACCCTTTGAGTCGCAGTGAGAATGCAAGTGAATCGCCAACTACCTTATCTTCATGTCCGATCAAGACGCGACGACTAGCGAATGACATCGGCAATCGTTTGACCTTCCATGTCGCAAATTGCTCTGCGTAATCGTCTTCGGATCGATCAGTCAACATTCCCCCGTGTGCGCATTGGACGCTGTTCTGATGGATAGCATCAGAGCTAAAACGGTTTGCAACTGCTTGAACAAGTTGGTGACAACACACTAATAAATCGGATGATTGGGCTAAAGGGGTTTGTTTGCCGTCGGTGGCAACCTAGCTTGGAGAATTTTCTGGATGAACGCTTTTTGCCGTTCCAATTCTATTGAACGGCTTCGATCCGGACCGGTGCGTATCGCGTAATCGATTTATAATCTGTCGCTGTAACTCCTGTTCGTTGACTTCAGCAAGACGAGAGCAAAGCAAGGCGGAAGCAGTAAAGCGCGGACTCTTCAATTTCATGTCCAACGGATTTCGCGAGCGAGCGGGCACAAAGCCGGCATGGACAGACACACGGGCATTACCAATTTCTCAAGAGACAGCTAACCTTATTGAGAGTTTAACTAAGCGTTTCCGCTGCGAGCATCAAGCGCCTTGATCTGGAAAAGGTGTCATCTCTCGGCGGATAGTGCGCGCGACCATCGTATTCGTCGGTACGGTAACGTACCAGGTCTATCGAGGTAAGTTTGTCGTTTGGTGAACAGGGCGGTGCTCTGCCGCGTGGAGCGAGCGTTAGCGTGAAAGCTGACGGTTTTCTGCACATAGCGGCCTCGCTTTCCGATTGGACGGAATACACAGCGAGGACCATACAGACACTCTATTTTTAGACCGCGATGTACTTGGCGAAAATGGACGACCTTCTTCGATACCCTAGTCCGAATGTTGAAAGAATCTGACGCGGACTCTTTGCGCAATGGCACTACGAACGGTCAGTTCGAGGAGTTGATCGCGCAGCACTAAATCGCGAGTTTGTTTCCCGCCGGTCAACGCTGAAAATATTACGGTGAGATTTCAGTAAAAGTGAAGTTGACCCGCCGAAACGGACACCTATCCTTTTGAGAAGGAGGTGCCGTGATGAGAAAGCATCGCACGCCGTACCCGGCGGAATTCCGGGCGCAAATGGTGGAGCTGGTGAAGGCGGGG
>Ga0073928_10006217_pt1 | contig 16160 bp, 15 predicted proteins | sample PaiPotPPA55metaG_FD_76969 | JGI IMG/M metagenome (GOLD analysis project Ga0073928, IMG submission 76969) | Iron sulfur acid spring bacterial and archeal communities from Banff, Canada, to study Microbial Dark Matter (Phase II) - Paint Pots PPA... ... | reverse complement strand
GATAGATTCGCACGCGCACGTCGTACCACGCAGCCTGCCCTGTCACAGGGTCCGAGTTCGAGAGACGCCCGGCGTCTTGGTCCGCTTCGTCCGCACCGGGCAGTTCAGCGGTGATCAGGTGATTGAGCAGGAAACCACGCTGCGATTCGCTCGCGTCCGCGCCGAGGTTCCACGCGCCGGACGCCTTGCCGTTCGCATTCCAGGTCCATACCGTCCCCGGCTCAACCGTTTCGCTGAAGCGGGCCATGCAGCGCACGCGGCCCCACTGTGATTCCACGTAGATCCAGCCACCGTCCGCAACGCCGTTTTCGGCCGCCATCAACGGATTCATGTAGAGATAGTTCTCGCCATGGATCTGCCGCAGCCACGCATTTTGCGAATCCCATGAGTGATACATCGCCATCGGCCGCTGCGTGACGGCGGCGAGCGGGAAACGCTCGAGATCGGTCGAATTGCTTTCAAGCGGCGCGTACCAGAACGGCAGCGGATCGAAGTATTTTTCGACGCGCTCTCGCAGGTGATCGGGGGGCCGCCGGCCTGTCGTTCGCCCCTGCGCGGCAAGGCGAAACTTCTGCATGACCTCGGAATAAAGCTGGATGAGGATCGGTTCGCTAAACTTACGAAAACCATTTTTCACCGCCCAGTCGAGATAAGGCCCGTTGCAGTTACGCATGTACTGCAAGGTTTCCGGCAACACGTAATGGAAGACGCAGTTGTTCTTCGCGTACTGTTCCCACTGCTGCGGATTCGGCTCGCCAACGAGGGCCTTATCCCCGTCCTTGCCGCGCCAGCCAATCAGGAAACCTACCCCGGAATCAGGCGTAGTCGTGTGATTGATCACGAAGTCGGGATAATCGCTAAAGCGCCGCGCGCCTTCGGCCGTGGTGAACGCCGGAAACTTCAGCCGCGACGCCAGTTCAATCAGTACTTCCTGGAACGGTTTGCACTCGCCTGACGGCGGCACGACCGGCACACGCACGGAGTCGACCGGGCCGTCGAATCTATCCGCCGCACTGATGATTTCAGCTTGCCTTCAATGGCGCGATCAACGCGTCGGGAATATCGACACCCTCCTGTTCCGACGCTTCGGCAAGACGCTCTCTCCGGTAACCGGGAAGCCGGACGTCGTCGTCCATGAGCATCATTCCAATTAGAGCTTCCACGCGCGAGAGATAGGTGTCGTCGCCGGCCAGTGCGCCCGGATCGATCGCCCAGAATAAATGACCGATACGGGAACGCTCGCCCTCCTCCGTCAGGAACGAACCGGCTTCGTAACCGAAGTTAGCGCCGGTCAGCGCCGCCGCCAGCAGCTCGACGATCAACGCCAGCATCGCGCCCTTCGCGCCGCCGAAGGGCAACATCATGCCGTCGAGAGCTGCACGGGCATCGGTCGTCGGCTGGCCGTCGCGGGTGGTCGCCCATCCTTCCGGAATCGGCTTGCCATCACGCGCGGCAATGGCAATCTTGCCGCGTGCGATCTGCGAGAGCGCCAGGTCGATCACCAGCGGTTCTGCCTGACGGCGTGGGAAGACCGCGGCAATGGGGTTGGTGCCGAAGAGCGCGCGCCGACCGCCCCACGCGGGCATGGCCGCGGGCGAGTTGCTGAACGCGAGGCCGACCATTCCCGCCTCGCCAAGCGCCTGCAAATGCGCCGCGCCGACGCCGAAATGATGGCTGCGCCTGACGCCCGCCACCGCGCTGCCGAACTGACGCGCTCGCTCGATCAACGCGCCAATGGCGAGATCGCAGGCGGGATAGGCGAGCCCATCCGCGCCGTCGACCAGCACGGCCGCGCCGCGATCCGAGACGATGCCCGGTTGCGCCAACGGATCGACCCGGCCATTCCTGAGTTGCGCGCAATACATCGGTAGACGCGATACCCCATGCGACGACAGCCCACGCAGGTCTGCATAAACAAGTGCACGGGCCGTCGATTGCGCGGTCGCGGGCAACGCGCCGGCGGCAAGCAGCGAGTCGACAGCAAGCGCTGTGAGCGCGTCGGGAAGCAGTCGGGCCATCGATCATTCCTTTTAAGTTATGGATTTCAATCTGCAAGCGCAGCCGCGACCCGTGCCGCGACGAGCGAACTCACGCGTTCGTTCGATTGCACCGTCAGCCCCGCAATATGCGGCGTGAGGATCAGGTTCGGCGCGGCCGCGAGAGGCGAACCGGCACGCAGCGGTTCATCGGCGAAGACATCGAGCGCGGCGCCCGCGAGCCGTTTGTCTTGTAGTGCAGCAGCGAGTGCGCTTTCATCGATGGTACCGCCCCGCGCCGTATTGATCACGATCGCGCCGGGTTTCAGCAGGCCGATGCGCTTGGTGTCGAGCAGGTTACGCGTAAGATCGGTGAGCGGTACGTGCAGCGTGACGACATCGGCGGCGGCGAGCGCTTCTTCAAGCGCCATGCAGCGCGCACCGGTTTCGTTCCAGCAGGGTGCGTCCGCGGGTTGCAGCGGATCATGGCCGACCACCGTCATCCCAAGGCCACGCGCCAGCCGAGCCACAAGCTGGCCGATACCGCCAAAACCGATCACCGCCAGCACGCTACCTGCTGCCTCGCGTCCATTCGACAGCGCCTGACGCGGCCACTCGCCCGCCGCGACATCGGCGCTGCGCAGATACGCACCGCGCAACAGCATGAGCGAGGCGGCGATCACGTACTGCGCGACGGCTTGCGCGTTGGCGCCCGTCGCGGGAAAGACGGCCACGTTGCGCGCGGCGCACGCGGGCATGTCGATGTTGTCGAGTCCAACGCCGAGCCGGCCCACAACGCTCAGATGCGTTGCCGTTTGCAGCAGCGCCGCCGACACCTGCGTGCGGTTCCTCACGATCAACGCATGCGCGTCTGCGAGTTCAGCGGCAAGGCGCTCGGGATGATCAACGAGCGTGGCATCGTAGCGGACTTGAAAACGCTGTCTTAAGGTATCAACTGCTGCTTCGTCCATGAACTCGCTGATGACGATCTTCTTCATTTAGCCGCCTTTTCCATCAGTTGAACGGATGCGGGCTGGCGTACCTCTTCCAGGCTCGGCCCGACGAGATCCGCCTGGCGCTCGCTCGGTGCAGCGAGAAACTCGCGTGCCGCGAGGGCGTCGAACGCGCCCTCCCAGCGCGCCACCACGAGCGCGGCCACCACGTTGCCGATCATGTTGGTAAGCGCGCGAATTTCGTTGAGCACCCGGTCGACACCCAGGATCAGCGTGATGCCCGCTACCGGAATGATGTTGTGCGTGGAAAGCGTCGCTGTCAGCGCGACCAGTGCCGCGCCGGCCACACCCGCACCGCCTTTGGACGTCAGCATCAGCATCGCCAGCAACCCGATTTGCTGCATCAGCGTGAGGTGGGTGTTGGTCGCCTGCGCGATGAAAAGCGATGTCATGGTGAGATAGATGGCCGCGCCGTCAAGGTTGAATGAATAACCCGTCGGCAACACGAGCCCCACGATGGCCTTCGGGCACCCCATGCGTTCGAGCTTTTCCATCAGGCGCGGCAACACGGATTCGGTGGTCGACGTCCCGAGCACGATCAGCAGTTCCTCGCGGAAATACTTGAGCAGCGGCCACAGCCCGACGCCCGCCCACTGCGCGGCGGCACCGAGCACGATCGCGATGAACAGGATGCTGGTGACATAGAAGCAGAGGATGAGCAGCCCCAGTTGCTGCAGGGTCGAGATGCCATATTTGCCGACCGTGAATGCAATCGCACCGAATGCGCCGAGCGGCGCAAGCCGCATGATCATGCCGACAATGCGCATGAGCGCTTCGCCGAATTGCTCGATCCCGCGCATAAGCAACCGGCTGCGCTGCGACATGATCGACAGCGCAATGCCGAAGAGCACCGAGAACAACAGCACCTGCAGGAGATCGCCCCGCGCGAATGCGCCTACCACCGAGTTGGGCACGATCAGGTCGAAGAAGCTCGACGACGCCGCATGCGCGTCCGCCACGTAGTGCGACATCGCCTGGGTATCGAGCGTGGCCGGGTCAATGTTGAGCCCCGTGCCGGGGTGCAGCACATTCGCGACGATCAGCCCGATCACCAGCGCAATGGTAGTCATCACCTCGAAGTAGAGCAGCGTCTTGAAGCCGACGCGGCCCACCTGCTTGAGGCTCTCCATTCGCGCAATGCCTACCGAGACCGTGCAGAAGATCACGAGCGTGATCAGCATCTTGATGAGACAGATGAATGTGTCGCCGAGCGGCTTCATTTCCACGCCGAACGAAGGCGCGAAATAACCGACGACGACCCCGGCCGCAAGTCCGATCAGGACTTGCACGTATAGATGTTTGAGCACGCGCAAGATGGTGTCTCCTCCACTCGCTGCCGCTACGTGTCGAGCCGGCGCCGTTGCGGCATAGGTGTGCCGGCACGGGTGGCATCGTGGCCCTTCTCCGTGCCGGCGCGCGCCGGGATTTCACTGCCTGGTCAGATCCCGCACAGACCCCCGCCGCCTTAGCCTCAAGCGCTTTCGAACAGCCGGGTCAGTACAAACTCGCGATGCCCGAGCGCTTCCGCCGACGTGAAGCGGCCGTTCACGGTAGCGAGCATGCATTCGAGCAGCTTGTCACCACTCTGGTCGAGGTTCTGCTCGCGCTGGAGAATGCCGGATACATCCACGTCGATATGCTCGCTCATCGTGCGCACTGTACGCGGGTTCGCGCAGATCTTGATGACAGGCACGATCGGATTGCCGATCACGTTACCCTGCCCGGTCGGGAAAAAATGCACCGCGAAGCCCGACGCGGCGCACAGCGTCACCATTTCCGCGGCCGCCGATGACGAATCCATGAACCAGAGACCCGGATGCGTCGGCTCCTCGGCTTTATCGAGCACCCCGTCCACCATGCACTTCTTGCCGATCTTCTGGATATTGCCGAGCGCTTTTTCCTCGATCGTCGTCAGGCCGCCCGCAATGTTGCCCTTGGTCGGTTGCGACTCCGACAGGTCGTCCGTTTTCCAGCGGTTGATCATGTCCTGGTAGCGGTCGAACATGAACTGGAAGCGCTCGCGCACGCCGTCGTTGGCGCAGCGCGCGGCCACGATCTGCTCGCCACCCGTCAGCTCGGAAGTCTCGCCGAACACGAGCGTGGTGCCGAGACCGTACAGCTTGTCGAAAGCATTGCCCACGGTCGGGTTCGCGCCGCAGCCGGACGTGGTGTCCGACTCGCCGCACTTGGTGGATACCCAGAGATCCGAGATCGGGCATTCCTCGCGATGCAGCGACGTTGCGTACTGGACCATTTCCTTCGCCGCTTTCGACGCCCGCATGACGGTGTCGTGATCGCCATGCAGCTCGATGCCAAAGCCCATCACCGGCTTGCCCGTCTTGGCAATACCGTCCACCACCCGCTTGGTCCAGCCTTCCTCGATCCCGATCACGACAACCGCCGCGACGTTCGGATTGCTGCCCGCGCCGATCAGTGTGCGGAAATGCAGGTCGAGGTCGGCGCCGAATTGCAGGCGCCCATAGGGATGGGGCAACGCCATCGTGCCCTTGATGTTGTTCTCGACCGCCAGCGCCGCCGCATTCGACAGGTCGTCGACCGGCAGGATGATCACGTGATTGCGCACGCCAACGCGGCCATTGTCGCGACGATAGCCGCGGAAAATCGTATCCAGGTCAATCACGCTCATGGTGTGTCTCTCGTTCGGTTCAGTTCAGTTCCGGGAATAAGGGGCGGGCTGGATCGCGCAGAAGTCAGACCGGTTACCAGCGCTTCGTCTTGATGTTGTGCACATGAGCGTGTTCGCCGGCGCTGATCGGCGCGACCACCTTGCCTATGTCCACGCCGTATTTGAAGACCGTGTCGCCGACAGCCATGTCCTTGAGCGCCACCTTGTGGCCGATAGGAATGTCCTCCTTGGCGGGGAACGTCACAATTTCGTCATCGTCCATGATCCACGCGTTGAGCTGCGTTCCCGCCTTGATGCCCTCGACAACAGCCACGCCGACCGTGTCTTTCGCCTCGTGCAGCACGATGTGAATGGTCGTGCGCTCGGGCGTTGCACTCGCCGCTGCCGTGCCTTTGATGTCTGCCGTGGGATTGCTCATTAGCGTCTCCGTTCGTGTGTTGAATGCGGTGTCCGTCCCGCGCGGGCAGCGAGCCAAGTGCGCCGCGTCGAATCGATATTAGGCGGCAGGGTTGATGATGTCAACTAGGTCATCTATATGTGTTGGATGAGTGTTTTCCATTAGTCCCGGCTTTTTTCGAGGATCGGATAAATGCCGCGTTTCCCCCAATTTGCTTTCACGGAATTCATCGCTTAGACTTCGAACTCATACAGATGACCTAAATAACACTGGCATCTTGGCTATTCCGTCACACGGTTCCGGACGCAGCAGAAACGCGTGACCGGAATGAGCGAATAGCCGGCGGGCACTGCGTGCACGACATGCACGCAAGAGACATGACCGGCAACAGGAGACACGCATGATGCTTGCACCTGTCCTTCCATCCGTGGGCCGCTTTCGCGTCCGCACGTCATCAAGCCCGGCCCGCTCCGGATCGACTTCACGATCGACTCTCCTTCTCGAGTGAAAGGCCTCTGGCGCGCGCCTTGATTCCCGCTTTGCGCGCCTCGCCGGCGCTTTCACAATCCACAGGGTCGTCCGCAATGAACGTGAAGAAATTCTTTCGAGTGATCGGCGTCGCGTGTGCGCTTTGCGCTACGCTCGCGGCGGGGACTGCCCGCGCCGAACTGAGTGAAGTGAAGATCGCGCGGCAATACGGCGTCAGTTATCTGCCGCTGATGATCATGCAGGACCAGAAGCTCTTCGAAAAACGCGCGGCGCAGGCCGGCATCACCGACCTTAAAGTGTCATGGGTGGAGTTCGCGGGCGGCAACGTGATGAACGACGCCCTGCTCTCCAACTCGTTGCAGATCGCCTCAGGTGGCGTTGCGCCGCTCGTGTTGTTGTGGTCGCGCACGCAGGGAACGCCGGTCGAGGTGAAGGCGCTGGCGGCGATCAACTCCATGCCGCTGCTTTTAAATACGACCAATTCGACAGTCAAGACACTCAAGGACTTCACGGGCCAGGACAAGATCGCACTGCCCGCCGCGAAGGTATCCATCCAGGCGATCACGCTGCAGATGGCCGCGGAAAAATCGTTCGGCGCGGGCAATCAAGGGCAGCTCGACAAGTACACTGTATCGCTATCTCACCCGGACGCGCAGCAGGCGTTGATGTCGGGCAACAGCGAAGTCACCGCGCACTTTGGCTCGCCGCCGTTCCAGGAACAGGAGCTGCAAAAACCGAACGTGCATACCGTGCTCAATTCGTATGACGTGCTCGGCGGCAAGTCGAGCTTCAACCTGGTCTGGTGCACGGCGCGCTTTTATAACGAGAACCCGAAACTCGTGAAAGCGTTCATGGACGCACTCGATGAATCGGAAGCGTGGATCAACCGGGACAAGCATGCGGCGGCGGTCGCGTACCTGCGAATATCGAAGGAAAAAAGCAGTGTCGATGAAGTGGAGAAGATGATTTCCTCACCCGACGTGTCCTTCACCACGGTCCCGCAGAACACCATTAAATACGCCGACTTCATGGCGCGCACGGGACTCATCAAGTCCAGACCGCAATCGTGGAAGGACATGTTTTTCCCCGTCGCTCAATCCCTGCAAGGAAGCTGACATGCGCGCTGCGATAGAGTCATCCCCCTACCCCGACACCTCGCCGCTACTCGCAGTACGCGGCGTAACACTCCAGTACAAGACGCCGAAGACGCTCGTGATGGCCACGTATCGGGTGGACTTCGAAGTGTTTCGTGGTGACCGGTTCGTCCTGCTCGGCCCGTCCGGATACGGTAAGTCGACGCTGCTCAAGAGTGTCGGCGGGTATCTTGCGCCCACTGAAGGCACGATCTCGCTGAAGGGCAAGACGGTCACGCGGCCCGGTCCCGACCGGATGATGGTGTTCCAGGAATTCGACCAGTTGCTGCCGTGGAAAACCGTCCGGCAGAACGTGATGTTCGCGCTGCTGGCGTCTCGTCGGCTCAACGGCAAGGAGATAGAGGACCGCGCGATGCATTACATCGACAAGGTCAATCTCTCCGCTTTCGCCGACAGCTATCCGCATACGCTCTCAGGCGGCATGAAGCAGCGGGTAGCCATTGCGCGCGGCATGGCGATGGAGCCGGACATCCTGCTGATGGACGAACCGTTCGCCGCGCTCGACGCCCTCACGCGACGCAAGATGCAGGACGAACTCCTCGCGCTCTGGGATGAAACGCGGTTCACCGTGCTGTTCGTCACCCACTCCATTCCCGAGGCCATCAAGGTAGGTAGCCGGATTCTGCTGCTCTCGCCGCACCCCGGGCAGGTCAAGGCGGAACTGGAAACCGCCGCAACGCCCGAAGCCGCCATCGCGCTTGAAAAGCGCATCCAGCACATGCTGTTCGAAGACGAAATCGAGAGGGCCGAAAATGTCTGACATGCTCACTCACGGCGGTCCCGGTCATGGCAAGCAGGCGGCGGTCTTGCCGCGCTCCGAAGTGGTCCGCGAGCCGGCTGAAACCCGCGAGTTCAGCGTGGTGGAAAAGCCGTTGTCGCTGTTCGAACGGCTCTACAACCAGGCCTGGATTCGCAAGCTGATGATTCTCGTGCTGCTTGCGGGCATCTGGGAAATCTACGGTCGCGTGTTGAATAACCCGCTGCTGTTTCCCACCTTCAGCGCGACCATTGAAGCGTTTTTCAGGAGCATTGCGAGCGGTGAGTTGCCGGGCAAGGCATGGGCATCGATCCATGTATTGCTGATCGGTTATGCCTGTGGGATCGTGCTCGCGGCTGCACTGACGGCGGCCGCGATAACCTCGCGCATCGGCACCGATTTCCTGGAGACCATGACGTCCATGCTCAATCCGCTGCCCGCTATTGCGCTGCTTCCGCTCGCGCTGATCTGGTTCGGCCTGGGCAATGGCAGCCTCATCTTCGTGCTGGTGCATTCGGTCACGTGGTCGGTGGCGCTGAACACGCATTCAGGCTTTCTCTCGGTTAGCAACACACTCAAGATGGTCGGCAGGAACTACGGCTTGCGCGGCGGTCGCTATGTGCTGCAGATTCTCGTGCCCGCGGCGTTCCCGAGCATCCTGACCGGGCTGAAGATCGGCTGGGCATTCGCGTGGCGCACGCTGATCGCGGCCGAGCTCGTGTTCGGCGTGAGTGCCGGCTCGGGCGGCCTCGGATGGTTTATCTACGAGAACAAAAATCTGCTCGATATCGCCAACGTGTTCGCCGGGCTGTTCACGGTGATCCTGATCGGGCTTGCCGTCGAGAACCTGATCTTCCGGGTGCTGGAGCGCCATACGGTGCAGCGCTGGGGCATGCAGTCCTGACGCGGTTCCGGAGCACCGGGCATTGACCGCCAACCTCGCGCTCCTCGTGATTGGAGGGAGCGCGATCGCAGGCTTCGTCTCGGGTCTGGCCGGTTTTGCATTCGGGCTTGTCGCGATGGTCTTCTGGGCGTGGACGCTGCCGCCGCAAATGATCGGGCCGATGCTCGTCGTCGGTTCGCTTGGAGGGCAGGTGCTGACGGTCGGGACCGTGCGGCGCAGCATCCGTGTGAAGCTGATCGCACCCATGCTCGCGGGCGGCCTGATCGGAGTGCCGATCGGGGCGGCGCTGCTGCCCTGGCTCGACCCTGTTGTGTTTCGGTTGGGTGTGGGCGTGCTGCTGATTGTGTATTGCGGCCTGATGTTGCTGGCGGCGAATCTGCCGACGATCACTATCAGCGCAACCCGCAGCGTGCTCGCGGACGGCGGCATTGGCGTGATCGGCGGCATCCTCGGGGGGGTCGCCGGTCTTGTCGGTCCGGCGCCCACGGTATGGTGCATGCTGCGGGGTTATCCGAAGGACTCACAACGCGCGATCTGCCAGACATTCTTCATCGTGATGCAGACACTGACGCTCGTCATGTACAGCGTGAACGGACTCATCTCTGCTGAGACGCTCGTGCTGTTTGCATGGATGATGCCGTCGTCGCTGCTGTTCGCGTGGCTCGGGTCGCGGCTCTACTTGCGCCTCTCGGACCACGCGTTTCGCCGCATGCTCTTCGTCTTGCTGCTCGCGTCGGGAGTGGCGCTGCTTGGTTCGTCGCTGCGGCATGCACTGCAGTGAAAGGGAATTGCCGTGAGCGCGATCCGGTATTTCGTGACGTTTCTCTCAGTGGCGAAGCACGGCTCGTTCGCCGCCGCCGCCGCCGAGGTCTGTCTCACCCAAGCCGCTGTCGGCTTGCAGATGCGCTCGCTCGAGCGTGACCTCGATCTGGTTCTCTTCGATCGCGCCGCCCGCTCTGTATCGCTCAGCGCGCAGGGCCGTGCCGTGCAGCCGCTGGCGGAGACGCTGGTCGCAAACTATCGGCAGATCCTCGCAACAGGCGACGCGGGCGAACTGTCGGGCACGGTGCGTGTTGGCGCCCTCGTCTCCTCGCTCATGGGCGCTTTCGCCGACGCCATGCTCAAACTCAAGCAACGCTATCCTCGTCTGGACCTGAAGCTGTTCACGGGCTTGTCGAGCGACTTCGCCGCGCGCGTGGAAAACGGCGAACTCGATGCGGCGATCGTCACTCAATCACCCGCTGCGTTACCGGCCGCTTTGAAGTGGACGGTGCTGTACAGTGAACCGATGGTCTTCATCTCACCCGCCAACGGTCCGCACGCTTCGATCCAGGCGCTGCTCGAAGAGCCGTTCATCCGCTTCGATCGTCATACATGGACCGGCGTCCTTGTCGACAATGCCCTTCGGCAACTCGGTTTTGCCCGCGATGAAATCATGGAGCTGAATTCCATCGAGGCAATCTCGGAGATGGTGCGGCGCGGTTTTGGCGTGTCGATCGTGCCCCTCCTTGCCAACGCGAACTGGACCCGCGAGTCCGGCCTGCGCGTCACGCCGTTGCCCGAGCGCATCACGCCGCGCCACGTGGGCCTGCTCGAACGGCGCGATCATCCCCGGCAGGCATTCACGGATGCAGTGAAGCGTCATTTCATCGATACCGCCGAACTCTCTTCTTCAATCAGCGACTCTCCGGGACGAACCCGCGTGAACTGAACGCGTTGGCGGCTGGTGGCGAACGTGTTGCCATCGAGCCGGACACACATGTACTCGGACGTCTCCAGCGCACCCGCCTCCGGAAAATCCTCACGATAGTGCGCGCCTCGCGAATTCTCGCGCATCAACGCGGATTCGGCGATCGCGCGGCTCACGAGGATCAGGTTGCGCAGGTTCATCCAGTCGTGCCACGAGAGGTTGAAACGCAAGTCGCGGCCATCGATGCCCGTGTGATCAAGTTGCGCTTCAAGCTCGACGAGTTGCCGCTTCGCGCGTTCAAGTCCTTGCGCATCGCGCAGGATGCCGACATCGTTCCACATGAGTTCGGCGAGCGCGTCGCGGATCGCTTCGAGGTCGCCACCCGGCTGGTTCAGCGGTCGAGTGCAATGGGTGATCGCCGCGTTGATCGCATCCGTATCAACGTCAGCGTAGTCGCCGTGCTGCGGCACCCAGCGCGCGAGCGTGTCGCCGGCAATACCGCCGAACACCGTCGAATTAGCCACGCCGTTGCCGCCCAGCCGGTTCGCACCGTGGACGCCGCCCGCGTCTTCGCCCGCTACAAAAAGCCCGGTCAGCGTAGTCGCGCAGCTGGGCTCGAAGACTACACCGCCCATCATGTAATGCGCCGTCGGCACGACTTCGACCAGACCGCCCGCGAGATCGAAACCGCAATCCGCACAACGCTCGACCATGCCTTTGAAGCGCTTGCGCACGCTATCGGCGCCGAGATGATGCATCTGCAGATACACGCCGCCGTTGGGCGTCGCGTGCCCGGCCCGCAGTTCGCGGAAGATGCTGCGTGACACCACATCACGCGTCGCGCGTTCCCCGCGTGAATCGTAGGTGTGCATGAAGCGCTCGCCCGCACCGGTAAGCAGATAGCCGCCCGCGCCGCGCAAGCCCTCTTCCAGCACCGTGCCCGTCATGCGCGTATGAGCGCCGGCAAGCAGCCCCGTGGGATGAAACTGCACCATCTCCATGTCGCGCAGCGTCAGGCCGGCGCGCAGTGCCATTGCCATGCCGTCGCAGCTTTTATCGCCGCTGGGCGTGTGGTATCGATACATGGTCGGCCCGCCGCCGGTTGCAAGCAGCACGGCCTTTGCGCGCACGAACACGAACTCGCCGCTGCGCAGGTCAATCATCAGGACACCGGCGAGCGACTTGCCGTCGCGGCTGTGGATGAACTCCACGGCCCGATGCTCCTCCAGCCTGTCGATACCCCGCGCCCATACCTGTTCCGCCAGGCGATTGATGATTTCGATGCCGGTCTGGTCACCCTTGTGCACGGTGCGGTCGAAGGTTTGCCCGGCGAATGCTTTTTGCCGCACGGAGCCGTCGGGGTTCCGGTCAAAAAAACAGCCCAGTTCGTTTTCAAGTTCACGAATTCTCTCGATGGCGCCCGTCACCAGCATCCATGCAAGATCCTGGTTCGAGAGCCACTTCCCTCCTTCGATCGTATCCATGAAATGCCGCTCGACAGAATCCCCCGGCGCGAGCGCGACGTTATAACCGCCCTGCACCATGCGTGTACATCCGCACTTGCCGAGCAGCCCTTTGACGGCCACGGTAATGCGCAACTGCGGCGCCGCGGCCTGCGCGTGCAGCGCGGCGAAAAGGCCGGCGCCGCCGCTGCCGAGAATGAGGATGTCGGTATCGAACTGTTTCATAGGGCTAAATTCATAGGACCCAACGCTCAGGAGCGGATGCCAAGCGACGCGAGCACCCCGTCGCGCTGCGTTCGCGTGTTCTGCTGGACGGCGGTATAGAGACTGCCACCGTGGCTATCCATCGCGACCAGCAGCGGGCCGAAGTCGCGAATCCGGAAGCGCCAGAGCGATTCGGGATTGAGATCGTCCAGATCCACGTCTTCTATCTGCTCGATCCAAGTGGTCTCGAGCGCCGCCGTGCCGCCGACGATCGCGAGATACACGCCGCCGAACTCGACAAACGCCGCGCTCGACGCCGCCCCAAGGCCGCCCTTGCCAATCACGATCCGCACGCCATAGGTATGCATCAGCGGCGCGGTAAAGCGCTCCATGCGCGCGGAAGTCGTCGTGCCGATGCAGACCGGTTCGTACCCCGCCGGATTCTGCGCCGACACCTCGACGCGCCGCACGTTCGGCGCGGTATGGATCACGGCATGGCCGCGCAGGTCGAAACGGGTCGTGCGCTTGCGATCGAACATGTGGATCTGCGTGGCGTCGCGGATACCAAACAGCGTGGTGTTGAGCGTGACCGTGTCGCCTATGCGTAATGCGCGGATGTGTTCTTCACTCACCGGCATGTCGAGCGTGTGATGCGTGCCGGCCGGCAACGTGTCAGTAACCATAGTCGACTCCCCGGGCGTTCACGGTTGCACGCGCCCGCCGTGCCGAATGACATTGCATGTTCACTGCAACGGGGTTCATTGTGATGTGCGTGGCAGCCAGCTCGATGTGCACCGCGAACGCCGTTGCGTCGCCGCCGAGTCCTTGCGGCCCGACACCCAACTGATTGACCGCCGCCGACAACTGGCGCTCGAGCGCCGCGCCGTGTTCATCGTGGCAATGGGTGCCGAGCGGCCGCGTGGCCGCGCGCTTCGCCAGCGCCACGCACAGATCGGACGTGCCGCCGACCCCCACGCCGACAATGGTAGGCGGGCAGGTCTTGCCACCTGCGTCGACCACGCAGTCGATCACGAAGCGCCGGATGGCGTCGACACCTTCGGCGGGAATCGCCATGCGAAGAAACGAATTGTTCTCCGAGCCGCTACCCTTCGGAATCATTTCGATGGACAGCATCTCCGGGGTATCGTCGAAATCGATGTGGATCACGGGCACTTCCGCGCCGCACGAACTCTGCTCGTTGTGCCGCGTGAGCGGATGGACGACCGACGAGCGCAGCGGATGCTCATGCGTCGCCCGCTCACAGCCGCGGCGAATCGCCGCCTTCAGACGCATGCCGTCGAACTGCACGCCCTGCCCGATCATCACGTTGTAGATCGGGATGCCGGTGTCCTGACACAACAGGTTGTCGGCCTGCTCCGCAACGACGATGTTCTGGCGCATCGTGCCGAGCACGCGCCGCGCGGTGTCGTTGCTTTCGCCGGCTTCGAGCTTCGCAATGCCCTCCTTGATGTCCGGCGGAAGCTGCTTCAGCGAGCGGATATAAAGTGTTTTCGCGATCTCTTCGATCAACGCATATTCAACCGCGAAATCCGTTGTCGTTTCCATGGACACCTCTTCAAAAGCACGCGTGCTTACAGCGTCAATGACAGCGCAAACGCCATTCCAATCACGAAGGCGCCGCCCGCCGTCGCGGCGATCAGATCCTTGCGCAAACCGCTCCACGGACGGAATTCGATCAACAAAACCCGTACGCCGCCGATCAGGTGAGCCGCCAGCAACGTGACAAGGCCCCACTCCGCAAAGACGAACCCGGGCGCACGCGTAACGGCCAGGAAAGAGTCGAACGGCGCAGCGCCATGCAGCGCCGTGCCGAGCGCCCAGAAATGCGCGGGCAGGAAGAACGCCAGCGCGAGCCCGGACACGCGATGGACCAGAAACGCCCACCACGCGGGGTGGTTGCGCGCACGAAAATCCAACTTGCGCCCAGGCATGACGGCGCGGTGACGCTTGCTCATGCCGGCGTTCCTGCAACAAGCGCGTAGACCGCGCGCAGGCCTGCCAGCGCCAGCGCGGTGCCTATGATCACGCTGGCCCGCCCGGCCCACGCATCGCGCCAGTTGAGCCATTCATCGGCGATACGGCGCAGGCCTACGGGCACATGCACAGACGCCGCGATCACGAAGACCGCGTAGAACGCGCCCCATGCGAGGTTGCCATGCAGGCGCGCTATCACATCGGCTGCTCGCAGGCCGCCATGTACCACCCAGATCATGGTTGCGAGGTGCACCGCGACACAGAGCGTGAGTACCATCGCGGACATGCGTTGCAGCCACCATGCGTTGAGCGTTACGTTCATCGCGTCCCTCCTTTCGGCGTCTGGCGACCCGCGCGCTTGAGACCCGCGATGCTCGCGGTCGGCGCCAGCGCTTTCGGGCAACGCTCGGTACACGAACCAAGCGTATGGCATGAGTGGCAGCCCGCATCGTTCGATACCGCTTCATGGCGCACGCCTTGCTGAATGTCGCGCACGTCATTGACGAGCGTCCACGCCCGGTTCAGCGCTGCCGGCCCGAGATAGTCCGGTTTCCATCCGACCACATCGCAACTCGCGTAACACACGCCGCAACCGATACACTCGATGCCCGCGTCGGCGGCCTGCCGCTCAGGCGATGCGGGATCGATCAATTCGAGCGGTGCGCTGCGGTCGCGGTTGCCCGCGAAATAGCCTTTTGCATCGCGCCATTTATCGAAGAACGCGGTCATGTCGACCGCGAGATCCTTCACCATCGGCAGGTGGTTCAGTGGCGCGATCTCAAGCACGTCGCCCGCATGGCGAAGCACTTTTGTCACGTGCGTGCGGCACGTCCAGCGCGCACGGCCGTTCACGGTCATGGCGCACGAACCGCACATACCGACACGGCATGCGAAGCGGTAAGACAGCGTGGCGTCGATACTGCGCTGGATAAACGTCACCACGTCGAGCACGGTCTGGCTTTCGCGGCGCGGGACTTCGAACGGCTCGAACGCACCGTCTTCGGCACCGCGCCAGACGCGCACGCTCAGCGAGTCGCTGGCGGAAGGCTGCATGGGGGATAAACGCCTGATTGATTGGCTTTGGAAGATGGGCTGATCGTCAGGTTAAAGCGACGCTTGCATCGTTGAAAAGCCAATAATTCTTGGTTCGAGGACAAGTCTTTCTTGCGTATGCGTGACGCAGTATCCGGCGACGCTGCATAGGGTGAATTCCCTGTATCGACAAACACACACAAACCATCTCATCTATATGTGCTATATGAGTTTGTCGTTTAAAATTAGATCCTATGAGCAGGGGCGTCGAGGAACTGATACGTAAAATCAGCGTGTCGAGTCCTGTTCAAAGGAGAACATCATGTGCACGGATCAGACGTTCACCACCCATGGTGAAGAAGTAGTACTGGCGGTGTCACTCGAGCTGGCTGCGGCGAAGTGGAAGGTCGCGCTGCACGATGGCCGGCGCGAGCGGCCG
>Ga0073928_10006216_pt1 | contig 16163 bp, 13 predicted proteins | sample PaiPotPPA55metaG_FD_76969 | JGI IMG/M metagenome (GOLD analysis project Ga0073928, IMG submission 76969) | Iron sulfur acid spring bacterial and archeal communities from Banff, Canada, to study Microbial Dark Matter (Phase II) - Paint Pots PPA... ... | reverse complement strand
CTGGTGCTCGGAAGCACGGGCAAGACAGGTCGTCGGATAGCAGAGCGCCTTGCGGCTCGCGGTTTGCCCGTGCGGCACGGTTCCCGGTCCGCCACGCCGCCGTTCGATTGGGAGAGCCCATCTACGTGGGCGCCCGTGCTCGAGGGCGTCAGGGCCGTCTACGTTTGCTACTACCCCGATCTGTCCGTCGCGGGCGCGGAGGAGGCGATCCAGTCTTTCACCGGCCTGGCGGTGAAAAGCGGCGTGCGCCGCCTTGTGCTGCTCTCGGGGCGGGGCGAGCCCGAAGCGCAACGCTGCGAAGAGATCGTGAGCAAATCCGGCGTCGAGTGGACGCTGCTGCGCGCAAGCTGGTTCGCTCAGAACTTCAGCGAGGCCCATTTCCTGGACCCCCTGCGCGAAGGCGAGCTTGCGCTGCCGGTCGCGAACATCGGCGAGCCGTTCGTGGATGCCGACGATATAGCGGATGTTGCGGTAGCCGCGCTCACGCAAGACGGCCACGCCGGGCAGCTTTATGAACTGACCGGTCCACGTTTGTGGAGCTTCGCAGAAGCGGTCGCGAAAATCGCACAGGAGTGCGGACGGCCCATCCGCTTCACGCAGGTTTCCATGACGGACTACGCCGCTGCACTGGAAGAAGCCCGGTTGCCGACGCAAGCGGTTGACCTTATCCGCTACCTCTTCACGGAAGTGCTCGACGGCCGCAATGCCTCCGTGAAAGACGGTGTCGTTCGCGCGCTCGGGCGGCCTCCGCGGGATTTCAGCGACTACGTGCGGGAAACCGCGGCAACGGGAATCTGGAGTCAGGGGTAACGGCCCGCGCACGATCTGCACGCTGAGGCCTGCTAGCCCGGCTGGCAGGCCTCAGCCAACACGAATTATCGCGGTACCTGGTCTCTCCACCGATACTGCTGTTGCCAGCCGAGGAGCCGTTTCAGTTTCTCGTTGCTCAGCAAGGTCTCGAATTCGCCAAGCGGCTTCCTGACTGGCACACCCGGATAGAACCGCTTCAACAGTTCCGCCGTGGGCAGATCCGACGAAACATCGTCTGCCGCCACGTTCATCACCTGGAAGCCAAGCCCATCCTTTTCAATACCCAGCCGGCAAGCGGTCGCCAGATCGCGTCCGTCGATATAGCTCCACGCAATGCGCTTGCGCAATCCGGGATCCTTCAACCATGCCGGGAATTTCTGATAATCAGCCGGGTCAAGAACGTTGCCAATGCGAAAGCAATAAATATCCGCGCCCGTGCGTGCGTGAAATGCTTTGGCCGTGACTTCGTTGATCACCTTGGACATGGCATAACTGTCCATGGGGTCGACAGGGTACTGCTCGTCCAGCGGAAAGTATTCGGGATCCCGGTGCCGATGGGCGAAGACTATTCCGTACGTGGTCTCGCTCGAGGCAATGATGACCTTCCTGATGCCAAGCTTCGACGCAACGTCAAGGACGTTATAAGTCGCCATCACGTTGATCCGGAATACTTCGTTGTCCGTGGTGATCAGGATCCGGGGAATGGCGGCAAAGTGAACGATGGCATCAATGGGTTGGGGCTCGAGATCGTCGGAAAATTCCTTCGGTGCCGTACTCGACGCGATCGCGTTGAACACCTGCCCCGCGTCGGTAAGATCGGTGATCAAGGTACGGGCCACGGGCTTCGTCATGGGAACGCGGTCGAGATTCAGCACTTCGTAGCCATGGGCCACCAGGTCCTCGACAACCCATTTTCCGGCTAGCCCGCTGCCGCCAGTCACTATTACGCGTTTCGTCATTGCGTCATCCTCCGTGTCCAATTGATCGGTGTTGTTCAGGCCGCTTTGGTCACGACCGCCGGGGCCGACGCAAGGAAAGCACATACCGCTTCAGTCACCTGTGCGGTGCTTGCCTTGCCGCCAAGGTCAGCGGTATGCAGCGCCGGGTCCGCCGTCGCGGATTCAATTGCGTTCATCAACGCATGCGCTGCGCTCATCTCGCCCAAGTGCTCGAGCATCATCACGACCGACCAGAATGTCCCGATTGGATTGGCAAGGCCTTTGCCCATGATGTCGAACGCCGAGCCGTGGATGGGCTCGAACATTGAAGGGTAGCGGCGCTCGGGGTCAAGATTGGCGGTCGGCGCAATGCCAAGGCTGCCGGCCAGCGCCGCGGCAAGGTCGCTCAGGATGTCCGCGTGAAGATTCGTGGCCACGAGAGTATCTAACGTGGCCGGGCGGTTCACCATGCGAGCGGTCGCGGCATCGACGAGTTCCTTGTCCCATGTGACATCGGGAAACTCCTTCGATACCTCCAGCGCAATTTCATCCCACATCACCATTGCGTGACGCTGTGCGTTACTTTTGGTGATCACCGTCAGCAGTTTCCGGGGGCGTGATTGCGCGAGGCGAAAAGCGAATCGAAGAATCCGTTCGACACCCGCGCGGGTCATCATGGACACATCGGTGGCGACCTCGATCGGATGCCCTTGATGCGCACGGCCGCCGACGCCTGCGTATTCACCTTCCGAATTCTCCCGCACGATCACCCAGTCGAGGTCTTTCGGCGCACAGCGCTTGAGAGGGCCGTCGATGCCGGGCAGGATGCGCGTCGGTCGCACATTCGCGTACTGGTCGAAGCCCTGGCAAATCTTGAGGCGTAAACCCCAAAGCGTTATGTGATCGGGAATATGCGGATCGCCCGCAGAGCCAAAGAGGATTGCATCCTTGTTGCGAATTTCGTTAAGTCCGTCGGCCGGCATCATCACGCCATGCTGGCGGTAATAGTCGCCGCCCCAAGCGAAGTCCTCGAACTCAAAGGTGAAGTCACCGCTTCGCGCCGCGATCGCTTCCAGCACACGCTTTCCGGCCGGTACGACCTCCTTGCCGATCCCATCACCCGGAATGGTTGCGATGCGATAGGTCTTCACGGTTCGTCTCCTGAGCTAATTGACCTGTGTAATCCATGCTATGTGACCGATGCCATGTAACCGACGGCTTCGAGCCCAATCCTAGCGCCTTAGCCGGTCGCATAAATGCTGCTAAACTCAAACCGCTCTTAACCTGAAGTTAACAATCGGGTGATGTGATGCGTTCGTTAATACAGCCGGAAGACTTGCAGTTTTTCTCGGTTTTAGCGGCTAGCGGCAGCCTGACTGCTGCTGCGCGAGAATTGGGCCTGAGTACGGCGGCGGTCAGCAAGCATTTGTCGCAGATGGAGTCTCGCGCGGGCGTGGCGCTTGTCATCCGGACCACGCGTCGAATGAGTCTTACGCCTGAGGGCGAGCTTTACCTGAGCCGTGCGCGGCGCATCCTTGGCGAGATGGACGATCTTTCGCAATTGCTTGGTGGGTCGCAAGCGGCTCCCAAGGGTTTGCTAAGAGTCAATGCCACACTTGGTTTTGGGCGGGGTCACGTTGCACCGCTCATCTCGAAGTTCGTTCGCCAGTTCCCGGAAGTGGATGTACAGCTTCAACTTTCAGTTGACCCGCCTCCCTTGAGCGACGACACCTTCGACGTCTGCGTGCGCTTTGGTGAACCGCCGGATGCACGGGTCATCGCACGGCGGATCGCACCTAACAGGCGGCTGCTGTGTGCAGCGCCTTCCTACTTTGTGAAACGGCGAGTGCCCAGAAGCCCGGCCGAATTGTCCCAGCACAATTGCATAGGTATTCGACAAGGCGATGACGGCTATGGCGTGTGGCGTCTGATAAGCGGACGTGGCGCAACGGAGAAAACAGAGACGGTGCGCGTGCGCGGTAACCTGACCACGAATGACGGTGAAATTGCCGTGAAATGGGCGCTCGATGGCCACGGAATCCTGATGCGGGCGGAATGGGATGTGGCCGATTATCTTGCCGACGGGCGCTTGATCCAGGTGTTGCCGGAGCATCGAACGCCCGGTGCCGATATCTATGCCGTGTATCCCCAGCACCTACAGATGACCGCGCGAGTCAAAGCGTTTGTTGACATGCTAGTGAATACGTTCCGCGCGCAGTAATACACACAGTAGCAGCGAGCAAGATGCGCGACAGGCGAGCGCTGCATTCGATCGGGTCAGATTCCCAATTGACCCGCGTGCTACGCACCTGCTCGCACCCGCTTGCTATTCCCGCTTCCCGTGAATCCCGTGACTTAACCGTAAGGCGAACCTAAGGTTCAACTAAGGCTCATCTAAGGTCCGTTTAATGCGTCAGCAACACTTATTCATTCCAGTTACACATGGCGACCTTTTCTCATCGATGGAAACGCAACTTAACTTTTGGTTTCACCTGTCATAAATTCGCGCCGCTAGGATTGCGATAACACTAGAAATCCGCTCGTTGCTCGATTGTTGCCTGCTTGCCGCGCGTTTTCCTTGGGCTATATCGGCTCTTCATGCGTCCACCCATTTCGTTTCGCCTGCGCGCTGCGAGCCGATTGGAACCATGAATAGTCGCCAGGCAAAGGTTCGCGCAGAAAGTTGCCGAAACTAAAGATGTGAAGAAGAATCCACCAGAGAATTGCTTGCAACCATGGACAGCGCTCATCGCACGCTTTTATACCTTGGAGGTAAGCCCAACGAGTCACTTCTAAGGCGCCTCGGTGACCGCGCATGGCTTGTCGTGCCGGCCATGAGCGCCAACACGGTGGCGAAACTCGCGCGGGCGCCCATGGCGGGGCTGCTTGATTTGACTGACGGTATCCACGAAGGCCGGATTGCAAGGGTCGAACAACTTTCGCGTTCCGTGCTGGTGTCGTGGGTGGCGCTCGTATCGCAAGAATCGCGAAAGTGGACGGCCGTTCGAGACGTTATCGCGACACACTGCTTCGACTTTGTAACGCTGCCGACATCGCATGAGCGGATCGTGAATGTGGTTGGGCGAGCCATTGGTATGGAGGTTCTCCGTTCCGACGCGGAACCGCCGGATCTTAAGGAGGCGTTAAGCAGCGGCATGATAGGTTCATCCGAAGCCATGCTGGAACTTCATCGGGCGATTCGAAAGGTGGCCACGACCGATGCAACGGTTTTCATTTCAGGCGAGTCAGGAACCGGCAAGGAGTTGACCGCGCAGATGATTCACGCGCGTTCGGAGCGCCGCGACATGCCCTTCGTGGCAGTCAACTGCGGCGCCATTCCGCATGATCTCCTGCATTCGGAACTGTTCGGCTATGAACGCGGTGCGTTCACCGGTGCCACGCAGCGCAAGATTGGCCGGGTCGAGCAGGCGCATGGCGGAACGCTGTTCCTGGACGAAATTGGCGACCTTCCGCACGAGAGTCAGGCCGCGTTGCTGCGCTTTATCCAGGAACGCAAGATTGAACGTCTGGGTGGCCTTGAGTCTATCGACGTGGACGTGCGGGTGATCACGGCAACGCATCAGGACATGCCGGCTGCCGTGGAGGAGGGCAGGTTCAGAGCCGATCTTTTCTTTCGGCTTTGCGTGCTTGAGGTCAGGGAGCCGCCTCTGCGCGTTAGAGGAAAGGACATCACCGAGCTTGCAATGCACACACTTGAGCGATTTAAAGACGAGCGTGCACGCAGGATTCATGGCTTCGCTCCGGATGCCATTGCCGCGTTGCATAACTACGGCTGGCCCGGGAACGTCCGGGAACTGATCAATCGTGTACGCCGCGCAATAGTCTTGTCTGAAGGCAAGTTCATCACCGCTCATGACCTTGAACTGGCGGACCATGTGGCGCTGGCGCCGGATTCGCTTCGGGAAGCACGGACGGCGGCAGACAGAAGGGCGATAGAGGTTGCGCTATTCGTGCATAAAGGCCGGGTTGTCGACGCCGCCCGCAGCCTTGGCATCTCGCGCGTGCATCTGCATCGGCTGATGCAGGAGTTGGGCATACCCACGCGTGCAGCCGTTGATGAAGCGCACGATTCGATCGATCCCGGCAACGCCGAGTGAAACGTGAAGCTTCCCGATGCGGCGAACGAACCCTGAATCCAAGTGATGGAGAATTCTATGGCTTTGCTTGAGTCGATCGAGCGTACCGCATGGACCACCTGCGAGCGATGCGGGAATACCTATTCGGCTGGCGACCAACAATGCAGTCGCTGCGGAAATACGCCGACCATCATGCAGCGGCTGGCAAATTTTTCTTATCTCCCGAACGGCAAAAGAGGGAGCACACGCGGCGTGTTGCGTCGTACGCGATCACGAGGCGCGTATCCGGGACTGGCGGAAACCGCACTTCTTTCCGATCGGGCAAGCAAACGGCGCGCGACACGCATTGCGCTTGCGTGCGCGGTCGGTGCCGGCGTGCTGCTGACTTATGCGCTTGCCCAACCCTATCTTGCGGACATGAGTTTTCACTCGCGAACTGATGAGACATCCGTGCCGGCAGCAGGGCCGACAGCAGGGTCGACGGTCCAGAGCGGACCGGTAGTGTCCGCTTCCGGCGACAGCGTCTCTCAGGCGCAGTCATCGCTATCTAGCGGGCGCCAGATAACCAACGATAAGAACGGGCGAACACCGCAGTCCAATGTCAGCGCGTTTGATCACGTGCTGCAAGGCGGGAACCTGGCGGCGGCCCGCCGGTATCTCGCCGGGATATCAGCAAGCGACGTGGATAGCGGCCAGCTAGCGCAGATGCGCACTGAACTCGTCGACCGCGAACACACACGCGACGCATTGCTGCACCACGCGTGGCACTGCCGTGCAATCGGAGACTGGCAGTGCGTTGCCGACAATGCGGCCCAGGCGTTGACAATCGATGCGTCAAGCTGGGAAGGAAAACATCTTGCTGCCCGCGCAGCGAAGGAAGTCGGCAAAGCTTCCCATGAATAGAAAGCGGCCAGTGTCCGTCTACCGGACGCCCCGCATGATGTCCGCCAAAGCCTCTCTCACATCGCCGATCAAGGCTGGCCACCCCGTCTGGCGCGGGCGAAATAAATACATGTTGTTGGGGTACCAAGGTGACCCGGTTCCCGTTCGATGCCAGCGCCAGTCGGTTCCTGTTTGCGGCAACATCAGCCAGCACGCCACGCCCAATGCCCCGGCGACATGGGCGACCGCTGTATCGACGCAGATGACAAGATTGAGTTGCGCGACGATGGCCGCGGTGTCTCCGAAATCGCGAATCTCCCGTCCCAGGCAAAGGGCGGGTTGCAAGGCTTGGCATTCGTCGGCCTGCTTTTCGTCGTCCCCCGTTTGAAGGCTGATGAAGCGGATCCCATTGATGGACCACAGTGGCGCCAGCTCGGAAAAGTGGCTCAACGACCGTTGCGCGTCATTGTCGTGGCCAGGGTTGCCCTTCCAGACGAGCCCTACGCGCAGGCCGTCGCGCGGTAAGCGCGCTTGCCACATCTCCATGCGGTTGGTGAATACGCCGACATACGGAATCCTGGCCGGGATCGACTCGACCGTTGTACGCAGGCGCAAGGGCAGGCTCATCAGCGAAGCCCAGTAATCGTGGGCATGAAGCGCCTGATGAGGGTCCGTTACCAGCGCGTCTATACCCTCTACCGTGCGCAGAAGAGGCGCCAGTACTGGTTTGCAGATCACTGATATCTTTGCCGCACCTCGCGCTTTAAGCAGAGACACGTAACGGACGAACTGAATGGTGTCGCCGTATCCTTGCTCCGGCAGGAGCAACAGGGTTTTGCCATTCAGGTCCTGACCGTTCCATTGAGGGAAGGGCAACTGCCCGTGTTCCCCAAACACTTCCGATCGCGCTTCGTAGTAGCCCCAGCCTTCCGAATAACGCCCGTCGGACAGAAGAAGCATCCCCAGGTTGAAACGGGCTTCGGCAAAATCCGGTTTCAGTTCGAGCGCACGGCGATAGTCGATCTCCGCTTGCTCATACCGATGAAGTCTTTCAAGCGTGCCCGCGCGGTTATTCCTGATTTCAGCCGAGTCCGGCATCCGTTCCAGCGCTCGGCAATAGTGCGCTTCGGCTTCGCTGAACCGCCCGCCCTGCCGCAATAGATTCGCCAGGTTGTTGTGGGCCAAGCCATTGCGATCGTCCCTTTCAAGCAGCGTACGGTACGCGTGTTCCGCCTTCGCAAGGTCGCCCCGTTGCCAGGCCTGCCATGCTGACTCGGCAAGCTGATGGTCCGTGTATCCACGGTCGGAGAGGGTTTCCCGGTTCATGGGGCTGTCTTGTTCGCACCAGACGCTGGCGAGCGTATTGAGTTTGAAGGTCGGCTTTCGCTGACATTACCCATCGATTATATGATCTCGCGACGCCAAAACGGCCGCTTGCTGACGTTGGATAAAACGTAGCGCATGTCGCGCGCGCAGGGGAAATCAAAAAATATTTCATCGCGACGGGAATAGCGGGGTGGGTAGGTGTGTTCGTCCCATTGCATACCGCAAACCTACCAGGAATTAAAGATGAAAATCCGTCGTGCTACATTACTTTTGTCGCTCATTGCCAGCGCCTTCATTTCAGCTGGCGCCATGGCTCAACAGACTCAACCTGCCAAAGGTCCCGTCAAGAACATCGTGCTGGTCCACGGCGCGTTTGTTGGCGGTTCAGGCTGGAGACCTGTCTACAATATCCTGACCAAGGACGGCTATAACGTGACGCTGGTCCAGGAACCGTTGACGTCGTTTGCGGAAGACGTGACCGCCACAAAACGTATTCTCGACCGTCAGGATGGCCCGGCCATTCTGGTCGGTCATAGCTACGGCGGCGCGATCATCACGTCGGCCGGCAACGATCCCCATGTCGCCGGTCTGGTCTACATCGCGGCTCATGCACTGGACACCGGCGAGACCGAGGTCGGCAACGGCAAGAAGTTTCCGAATTCTGCACATCCGCTCGTGAAGACCCCGGACGGTTTCCTGTTCCTTGATCCGGCCAACTACCCTGGTGACTTCGCCGCGGACCTGCCGCTGAAGCAAGCCGAGTTTGAAGCGCGTGCACAGATGCCGACCTCGGCCACGGTTTTCTCAACTGCCATGACCGATCCCGCATGGAAGGTGAAACCTAGCTGGTACATGGTTGCGAAATCGGACAAGATGATCAATCCCGACCTGGAACGGATGTACGCAGCCCGTGCCCATAGCCATACCGTCGAGATTGCCGGTGCAAGTCATTCCGTGTATGAGTCGCACCCCAAGGAAGTAGCGGCCTTGATTGAACAAGCTGCTGAGCACGCGCAGGACTAAGCTTTGTTTTTAAGGTGAAGGGTGGTGCGGGACATGGATCGTGGGACGGCTGGATTCTATATGGATAGGAATGCTTATAGTGTAATGCCGCCTAGGAACCTGCCTCTCGCTCCAGCCACGTGCAGAAGGCAGCCACAAGCGCGTCCGTTTCCTTGGCCTCGGGCACATAGGTGCAGTAACTGCGCGCAGGAAGAAGGGGACCCACGAATGGTGCGACAAGGCGGCCGCTTGCCAGGTCATCCGCTATCAGCGCGGTAGGTCCCATTGCTACGCCTACGCCGTCCAGAGCAGCTTGCAGCGTGAGATAAAAATGATCGAGCGTCAGCGTCGTGGCCGGTTTGAGATCGGCAACTCCCGCTTTGGCGAGCCAGTCGCTCCATAACCTCGGGAGACTGGATGTATGCAGGAGCGTGTGATGGATCAGGTCACGCGGCGTTCCAAGCGGCAGTTGATCGAGCAGCGCGGGACTGCAGACCGGCAGACGTTCCTCTGAGAGGAAAGGGCGCATTGAGTAGCCGTAGAAGGTATCAGGGCCGCCGCGAATAATAATGTCGTAGGTGTCTTGCAGCGCTTCTACCGGCTCATTCGACGTGTCCAGTCTTACCTCAACGCCGGGATGCTGCTTCTGAAAACCCGCGAGCCTTGGAACGAGCCAGCGCAAGGCGAACGTGGCGGGTCCGTTCACTCGCAGCAAGCGCGGCGAGACGCCGCCAACATAGCCATATCTCGCGGTTGCGGAAGCGACCTGTTCGAACGCAGGCCCGATTTCGGCGAGATAGGCGCGGGCTGCCGGCGTCAGGACAACACGCCGGTTGTGCCGCTCAAACAAGGGGGCGCACAGCCACTCTTCCAGCAGACGGACATGCTGGCTGACAGCGCCGTGCGTCACATGTAATTCGATCGCGGCTGCCTTGAAGCTGCCTAAGCGGGCAGCGGCTTCGAAGGCGCGCAGTGCATTGAGAGGAGGTAAGGGATGCGGCATTCAGGTCAATTTTGCTAACGCGATGTTGAAGATTTAATGGTTTGTCGCCCCTTGTCACGAGAGATATAGTCGCCGGAAAAGCTTTCTGGAGCAATCTCTTTGTCTATCGGCGTGGTGTTACTTGTCCTCTTCGCAGCGTTGCTGCATGCCAGCTGGAATGCGCTCGTCAAGTCGAGCCCGGACAAGTTCCTGGATATCGTCCTGGTGACTAGCGGGTCTGCCGTGTTTTGTGTGGCGGCGCTTCCATTCCTTGCGTTGCCCATGCCGGCAAGCTGGCCATATGTGGCCGCGTCGGTGGTGATTCACATCGTTTATTTTGCGTTGATCGGAGCCGCCTATCGCTGCGGCGACATGAGCCATGCCTATCCGCTGATGCGCGGCGTGCCGCCTTTGCTCGTCGCACTTCTGAGCGGTCCGCTGATCGGGGAACAACTTTCCGCGGGCGAATGGGGCGGCATCCTGCTTATCTGCGGAGGCATTCTTGGCCTGCTGCTGGTAGGCAAGCGCAGTGGCGGCATGAGCCGGGCATCCACCGGGTTTGCGCTGGTCAATGCGGTCGCTATAGCGGGTTATACCCTGGTGGATGGGACCGGCGTCCGGTTGTCTGCGCATCCTGTTGCCTACACCATGTGGATTTTTCTGCTGACCGCGCCGCCCATTCTCGCTTGGGCGTTGTTGCGGCGGCGAGCCGGGGTCGGCGCCCATGTTCGCGCGCGTTGGCACCTGGCCCTGATCGGTGGAGCCTTCACCTTAGGCGCTTATATCCTGGTGCTCTGGGCCATGACGCAAGCGCCGATCGCCATGGTCGCGGCGCTGCGCGAGACGGCTATCGTCTTTGCGACAGGCTTGTCGGTGGTCGTGCTCAAGGAGCGGTTTGGATGGGGACGGCCGGCGGCTGCGGCGATTATCTTGCTGGGTGTTATCGCTATAAAACTGGCTTAGGATCCGGAGGCTGCATCTCAACGAGACCTTGCTACTGCGACAGCGTGTTGATCCATAGCGCTTCCGAAAACAGCCCGGGCAGGTCGCCCCATATATGCGCCGGCCCTATCTTGAATGAAGCATCCAGGTCATACCCGATAAGACTTGGCGCACCCCCCGTGAAATAGAAACCACCGAGCTTCGCATTCGCCCGCTTGAACAGCATGAGCGTTTCACCACGACTGCGCCGCACAAGCGCGGGAACAGCGTCGGCATAAGACGATTCATGAATCGTGCCGACCTTGACCGGGTCACCAAATAGCGGACCGCCCTTCATCCGCCATACATTGATATCGGGCCCATCGCCGCGAGGCTGGAGCACAACCAGGTCGTCGATGCCGTCACCATCCACATCGCCCGCGACCACCTTGGCGAACGCCGGCGCGAACTCCGCGTAGGTATTGCCGCATAAGCGGCCGGAAAACGCGCTGCCCGAACTTGCGAGTTGCGTCACGGCCATTGCTGAATTGACGGTTTCTATCGCAATCAAACCCGTGTGCTGTGACCCGGCCACGTGAGCGGGCAGGAAGCGCGCATTCGCGCTCAGTCCGCTCGCTTTCATCCAGAGTGCCGGTGTGTCCCCCGTCAAACCCTTGCCGGCGATAACCCAAAGGTCGAGTGTGGCGTCGCTGCGTTTTTGCGCGATCATCACGCCGGCGCGGCCGCTTCCGTCGAAGTCTCCCGCCAAGTATTGCTGTGCGCTGGCGGGCGTCAGCGCGGAGGAGGTCTGGTACCAAAGACGCGGCGCCTCGAAGCGCGTGCCGGTGCTGCGCAGCAGCCAGAAGGCGGTGCCTCCGTTCCTCGGCGCAATCACCATCAGGTCGTCGCGCCCCGTGCCTTCGAAGTCGCCAAGCAGGAAACGCGCGCTGTCGAAGCAGAGCGTGTCACCGGCGCACGTGGGGGTGCCTGCATGCGCGTTGAACGGCACCGCGTTCAGATACCACGGCGCAGCAGTCGGCAACCGCGACATGCCGGCCACCCATACATTGAAGCCCGGTCCGTCCCGGCGGCGCTGGACATAAACCGTACTGATCGGCTTCTCACCATCCACGGTCCCCCGAACGTTGCCGTACATTGCCGCTTCCTGGCGCAGGTCGGTCCATTGCGAATGAGGTGTGGGGGCCCATCTCGACTCCGCGGTCAGCGACGAGCAACGCCCGGCCGACAACACACCGTTATGCGCGGCGAGGCAGTGGCCGAGCGGGGTGTACACGAGGCCGAAGTCCCAAGGCGTCCATTTCTGAGCGGCTTCTTCCTTATTGCAGGCTTCCTCAATCAGTTCGCCGCCGCGTTCGGCAACGCACTGCTGAGTGGATTCATCGACGAGCTGCGAGTTGTTCCTGGTTCCCGGCATGGCCGGCACCGGTTGCCAGTGCCAGTCCTGCGTCTTCGCGCCCGAGCAACCGGAGAGTGTCGGTTTGCCGTTCGCGCCCGCGGAGGTCAAACACTGGCTCGAGTACTCGTTGACGAGGTTGCTCGAGCGCGGCCGGAACTCCAGCCCGGCTGCGCTAGAACTCGACTCGGTCCAGTAACGGCGCGCGACCCAGTTGCCGTCCCATTGATACTCGCCGAAGACGTGCTCGCCATTGTCGTCACCATCAATAGCGAAGTAGGACGCCACGTCATCGCGCTTCATCTGGGTATCGCCGGCGCTCAGGTTCTTGGGCATGCCGCCGGTGGGATACGTGACGTGGTAACCAATCGGGATGTTCCGGTTCAGGCTCTGGGCAACCACGCGCGTGATGCGTGCGGAATAGATGTGGTCCGGATGTTCGATGAACGGTACCGTGTCCGGGTTCAATGTGTAGATCAAGGTCGCCGGGGCGAGGATCTGCTTGAGCGTGGCGACTGTCTCGGCACGGTCATAGTGCGTGGCATTGGAGCCGTCGTTGTTGATCGGATAGGTGTTGATGGTCTCGCCCTGGTCCCACATCAGGCCCAGCGGTACCTTGCCGCCGCGGACCGCGCCACCCGGCATCCGCAGTTCCAGCAAGGTCACCTTCGGCTGCTGTTTCAGCACCATCTGGTGCACGGGTTTGCCGGCGAACATGACAGTCGATTCGATCCAGTCATCCGCTACACCTGCCATGCGTGCGTAAGCGAGGCGGGTGCCTTTCTCACGCAGCTTCACGTAGTCGAAATTCGCGCCGTTGGCACCGCCGATCAGGTGCACGGTGGTGACGCACCAGCCCGCCTCAAGCTTGTCGCTGATGCCCGGATTGACGAAGAGCAGATCGTCGTCAAGGTGAGCAACGACCGTGACGAGCGTGCCGGCATGGCAATCGGCTGCGCGTGCGCTGACCGGCGCAAGCAACGCGCCCATCCCGATGAATAACAGCAGTAGCGCAGCAGCCGATGCCCGTATGCGACGGCATGTTCGCATGACAACCCCGTATGAAAATTTTCCTGGCCCGCGTGACGTCGCCATCTGATCAGCGTTCACGCGAGCGATGCAGCCTGCGTCCCGGACACTAGCGCAAAGACTTGCCATGCCGCGAACGCCGTAATGAAAATGGCGCCGGCAAGCGCCAGGCCGAACCGAACCCGTTCGACTTTCTGCCGCCTGAAGACAGCCGTGTTCGACATGATCCGGTTCAGGGATGAACTCGTCATCCCGATCGCGAGCACGGTGCAAGCGACCCCCGCGCCCATCGCCAGCGATGCGAGCACTCCGACGATAAACAGGTGGTTGGCGAGCGCCGCAATCAACACGAAGATCGCGCCCGCGCAGGGACGTACACCGACGGCTACACCCGTCAGGAATATCCGGCTGCGAGCCACGGACGTTCCGCGCTCACCGTCAGTCCTGGCCCAGCGCACACCGGAACGCCGTTGAGCGAGAGTCGCGCCGAGATACGCGGTTTCGTCCAGATCGTCCGAAGCACTTCCCGCTGATATCTGGCTCGCGCGTTTTTTCGGAATGAGCGCCACGCGATCCGTGTCGCAACAATCGCGCCGCGTCGCAATGGCCCATAACGACCATGCGCCCACGCAGAGCAACGCAACGTAACTCGCCAGTTCAAGACTCGACGCCCGCGTCAATATGCCGGGCAGTCCCTCGCGGGAAAGCCACGCCGCGCCGCCGACAAGAACGATCGCGGACAAGGACTGGACCAGTGCGCTCCATCCGCTCAGCAGCGCGGCATCAATGAAACGTGTCCGGCGCGACGCCAGATACGCACTGACCACAACCTTGCCGTGCCCGGGCCCAAGCGCATGCAACACCCCATACGCGAACGAACACAGCACGATGATCCAGGTGCCGGACAGGTCGGATCCATCGCGCTCGTTCGCGATTGCGTCCTGCAACTTTTCGTTCAGCCTGCTTTGCAAATGGATGCTCGCTGTGACGGCATCGCGAACGATCGAGGGCATGGCAGCCTGTGTGGGCTGAGGCATATCGGCAGTGTTCGCCGCGCTCGGTGCACCGGTCGACGTACGACCGAAGACGTCCGTGGCTTGAGCAGGAATTTGAGCAAGAACTTGAGCAGAAGCGCCATGCGACGCGAGCGTCAGGGCAGCGGCGAAGCACAAGCCAATCATCCTGCGATGTCCGCCACCGCGCCGGTTACCGATAAAGGTCAGCACGACAGTCTTCTCGCTTGAGGAAGGATGGTGCCACCAAAAATAGGGTGATCGTGATCCTCGAACGCCGTCGCCTTGCAGTTACGCGGGGAGCCCGCACCAAGCGTCAACGCGGGCTGCGCCGCACTTTCAAAGTCGACAAAAAAAGTATCGTCCCAGACGCCGAGCGTGACTCGTTCACGCTTGAAGTCCACTGGTTTTACGAGCGGCAAAAGGAACCGGTAAACGACATGGCCTTGCTCGATGCTGACACTGAAGTCACGTGCCTCAGCGACCGCAACCGCCTTGCCGTCGACAAAAACATGGTTGAAATAATCCGAGCTCTTGAGCAATGAGAACGCCTGGGCCTTGAACGTCGCCGTGTAGTCGGCGTTGAGCGGACCTGACTTGGGCATGTTGGAAAAATCGCCGACCAGCGAAAACGGAAAGCCTTTTGAAAAGATCCACGTCTGTTGCATGGCAACCAGCAGCGTGCCCTGGGTTTGGGCGACCATCGAATAATTGATCCAGACATGCGGATGAGCCTGGGCCGGAACCGGAAGGGCAGCAAGCGGGAGGCCGCAGCATGCAGGCAACAGGTAGCGCAACCAACGCAGGAGAAAGAGCAGGTATGTCGCAGACGGTCTGACTGAAGGCCACAGGCGCGGTGAAGCGATAACCCTGGCTTGCAGCGGCGCCGGCGTGGTCGGCGCGGTTGGGGCTGTACGCAGTGTCATGTAATGAAAGTAAAGCTGGCCTCGTTTCAGAAAGCTCATCCGCATGTCGCCCTCGTCGCGACCCACCTCCAGCACGAGCCCGTTTTATAACACGGCGCTTTTCCAATACCCAGAATAGGGGGTAAAGACGTCCGGCCTTGCAACATCATCAACAAGAAACCTTGCTCTTCCAAATCAACTTGCGGCACGATGCGCCAATGACACATTTACTTTTATCGCACTATTGGATGGAACATCGTTCGGGGACGCACAATGCGCTTTAAGTTATTAGGAGGCGTGTTGCCGCTTGGCCGTGGTGCCGCGCTCCGCGACCTGCTGGCCGGCGTGACCCTCGCGTCAATGGACATCCCGCAAGTGCTGGGTTATGCGCGCATAGCGGGAATGCCGGCCGTGACCGGTCTTTACACCGCATTTTTACCGCTCCTCGCCTTCGCATTGTTCGGTGCGTCCCGCCATCTGGTCGTGGCCGCGGACTCCGCAACGGCTACTATTTTCGCAAGCCGCCTCTCGACCATAGCGACGGCCGGGAGCCCGCAATACATGGCGCTTGCCGGCGTCGTTGCGCTGCTGACGGCCGGGCTGCTGCTGATCGCGCGGATCTTCAAACTCGGTTTCCTGGCTGATTTCCTGTCCCGCACCGTCTTGCTCGGTTTCCTTGCCGGTGTCGGCATTCAGGTCGGCGTCGCGATGCTGGGCGACATGCTGGGCGTGTCCACGGGGTCGTCGCGAACCCTCGCGCAGATCGAATCAATTAGCCTTCAGCTTGCTCGCGTTTCGCTTCCAACGCTGGGTATATCGGTCGCCGTGGTGACGTGTATTCTTG